>Ga0209367_1012977_pt1 | contig 10804 bp, 10 predicted proteins | sample WorMetLIZISLAND2_FD_187412 | JGI IMG/M metagenome (GOLD analysis project Ga0209367, IMG submission 187412) | Marine gutless worms symbiont microbial communities from Max Planck institute for Marine Microbiology, Germany - Olavius geniculatus... ... | reverse complement strand
GATAAGATGGCCTTGTACATTTGTACAGTGTCAGAAAGAAATACATCAGTAATAATGGTGAAATAATACAAAATGTTTCACAAAAAAAATTCCAACAACTAAGAACATATATACAAGCAGATGTACCATCAGTTTACATGGAAAACTTATTCCAAATTACACATGCCATTTTGTGGCATCCTACTGAATTAACTGACTTTTACCGTTGCTCAAAAGTCTCAAAGTACGAAAACTTCTCTACCAACTCTACAAACGTCTATAAAGTGAGTCAAACTAAAGTCTGAGCTCATCTCGTAGTTGACCGAGTTCTAGCCAATTTTTGGCAAAAATTCTACAAATTTCGTTGCCAAGGCAAAAAACTTACTAAAATTATTATTTATTTGCTCCACTCTCAAAACCGCTTGTTAGATGCAAGAATCTCAGAGATATCTCGTACATATGTCAAGTTGTAGCCCATTTTATTCCAAATTTTGTTCCCATTGCAACGAGGGTCAGTCGGGGTAAAATTTGATTCGCAGCATTCGCTGGCCCGTCCGCAAAAACCCCCATATAGACACAAAAATGTCGCAGATATCTCTTACACAAGCCAAGTTATAACCAATTTTGTGCCAAATTTTGTTGCCGTGGCAACGGGGGTCAATCGGGGGAAAATGCGATTGGCACCATTCAATGGCCCATCCCCGAAAACCCCCCTACTGAAGGAAAAATCTTGCAGATATTTCTTATACAGACCGAGTTACAGCCAATTTTGTCCCAAATTTAGTTACCATGGCAACGGGGGTCGGTCGGGGAAAAATGCGATTGGTAGCATTCAATGGCTCATCCCTGAAAACCCCCGTATATACGCAAAAATCTCGCAGATATCTCTTACACAAACCGAGTTATAGCCAATTTTGTCCCAAATTTCGTTGCCATGGCAACCAGGGAGGGTCCAGGGTAAAATTAAATGACATCGTTAGATTGGCCATCCCTGAAAACCATACCATAGAGCCAAAAATTACGACTCTATCTTATACACAGCCAAAGTTAAGACCGTTTTAAGAATTGTTTAATTTTCCCTATAGGCCCCATTGTAATTTTTTGGAATTTTTTGAATAAATGTGTTAAATAATAATTTCAAATTTTTTAATTACCAAAAGGCACATCTTTGCGTGAGACTGCATCGTTTGAGCCATCGCACGCAAAAATCCACCGAAGGGTCTGACCTGTAGGTGAGTTTCTGAAAAAAAGGTATATGGATAGCTATAAAAAATTTTGCATATATTTGACCTATTTGCCGAGAAGTCCCCTTGTGCAGATCTACATGAAATTTTGCATAAGGGGTCACCTAGCCGACCTAATCAACCTTGCCAAATTTTATCTCAATCAGATCAGGGGTTTTGATTCTGTGGGGGTCGAATTTTTGGCTTTCCCATAAGAAAGAGAAGTTGCCGTTAACACATGGCTTGAACTACCGTTCAGCCTGTTATCAATAGCAACCTATGCCAGTGTTTTTCAACCTTTTTGCTGCAGCGGAACCCTACATAAGTGTGACGATCACTCATGAAACCCCATGCAATGATTCGTGAATCCAGCGGCGTATATAGGCGAAGTGGAAGTTTCAGGGTATATGGGGACCGATGTGCCCAGCAGAGTCAAGAGGCAAAGAACATGTGAGAACTGAATGCAACAAGCCCAAAAGCCAAAATCAGCAGGCAAAATACTTGCTGAATTTGACCGCATTAGATATTATTTAGCAATTTTATTTCACTTATAGACAGCAATACATTACTGTATTTAAGCAAAAACACCCAACGTGGAGGTCACCAACTGCCCAAAAAATTATCATTGAATCTTTTTGCGTGTGAAAGCAGCTATGCTTTCAGCGCATCTTAGCCATTGCAATTCCGTCTGTCTGTCCGTCTGTCTGTTTGTCACACAGGTGGATCAGGCAAAAACAGTGCAAGCTAAGATCACCAAATCTTCACCGTCGGCTGCCTGGAAGACTCTAGTTTCAGGAACCGTAAAGCTTTTCAATAAATTCAAAAAGGGTCACCCCGAACGAGAGCACTAAATGAGAGGTGGGTGGTCAAAATTTGCGATTTTTGACCAATAAGTCGCTGTATCTCAGTAACGGTGCGAGATAAGGCCTAGGTTACTATTAATCACTAATAGGAAATCATATACTGGCTTTTGATTGGCGCCGAATTCAATGACCTTGGATGACCTTGAACGCCAAAATAGGGATTTTTAATGGATTTTCCAGGCGATTTCAAGCTGCGACACAAAATCATTCTCAAGGTGGCGCCACGGTACTGGCGTTGGTTGCGTGGCGTAGTTGGTAACACGTTTTGGCTGCAACGAAGTTACTCTACGCTGCGCCCGGTTAGTACTGCGATGGGTGACTGCCCGCGGGCAGGAACTGCTGTAGGCTTTTGCGCGTCCTGTGAGCATTAGCTCAAATTTCTTGTGATGTTTTACGTTCACAGGCAGGTCAGAGGTCTGGAACCCCAGCATGCGCAAGGTTTTATTTTTATATTTTTCAAGCAGAATGTTTCAAGAAATGAAAGTAATTCATTAAATGGATAAATGATTTTTTAACACTAACATTAATACGTTAAGTCTCCAGTGTTCAATGCAAGCATTTTAACACTGTTAAAAACAACAAAAAATATTCCACACTGTATGCAAAAGTAGATGGCTAGAAGCGCTAATTTGGAACTGCATTCGGTGCACAATACTTGTATGGCTTGGTCTGACGTAATTTCGTACACCACGTCATTTTTATTTTTCACTGACCTGCAGCGAAACCCTTAGCAGATGCTTGCGGAACCCTTGGGTTCCACAGAACCCCGGTTGAAAATCACTGACTTATCTCACACTGTTTAGCCACAATACATCCGTGACAGACAAACAGACAAACGGACGAACAAACAGATGGACAGATGACAACTCATACCAATAGCTCAAGCGTTATTTAAGTACAACTGGCTAAAACCTGTACACAAAACCTTACAATATTACACCTCAATAAACTTATTACTTTCTATGGACTTTTGGCCAATACATTACTCGTGTTGACTTGTCAAGTTCAACTTCAAATAAAACATGTGCTTCAAGATGTGACAGAAGGTAGACATACCGCCAGATGGCTGACGATGCCTGTGGTATGAAGCAACTGATGTGACTGGTGCATTGTCTGCAGTCTGAGTAAGGCTATGGGTCAATGAACTGTTCTCATAATCATCATCACCGTCACTCTCTGTCTCCGTACACTGACCACCACTCATCACTGCAATCCTGCAGAGTCCACAGCACCAGCTAATGTATACACACTTAGTCAACAAAGATCATAACAGCTGACATTAAAAAATTATATTTAAAACAAGTAACAAAGTAATTTAGTAACAAAATGACTCACTCCCCATGCAGCTTGTTGTTGGTAAATATTGCCAGTAAGTGAGTGAGTGAGTAGGGTTTAACGTCCCACCCGACATTTTGGGGACGACATTTTCAGGCAGAATGCACATAAACACATAATAATAGAACAGTAACTTTAAACTTTACAATAGACAGAAAGTTTAACCTTTACAAAAACACAAAACACAAAAATAAGTTTAACCTAAAATTGTAAGAACTCCATTATACGCGTGCATATGTAATTAACATAATGGTAGTTCTAATAATCTTCCCTGTTATCCTCCAGACAGTCATCAATGTGATAATGCTGTCTGTTGGAGGACAGGGGAAAGGAATAAATATTGCCAGGTAACAGCATCAACTTCCAAAATTTTGCATGTTTCCACTAACACAGTTTGATCCACATATCACTTTTCCCCTGAAGGGCAGAAACCCTATGTAACACAATTTTTCATTCGTCCCCACAAGTACACCTGTCCTGCTAATGACATCTAAATCCACCAAACAGTTTAATCAGAGTGCATGAGTGTGACAGACGACAAACCAAATAACTGAGAATGACCCGACACTTACACAGACACAGCAACAATCAGCTACTATAAACATATGTATTATGTATTGTATAATACCAGTAACATGATGAAATAGCAAGTAACAGTCTAAATAATTAGTAAAGAATTCAGTGTAAGTTAGTTGTATTGAATTCTCTGTAATTGCACCAATAAGCGCTGCCACATATGCAAACATTTACTACAATTACGCTTCCGTTTGTAGAAAAAAAGTTACTTTAACTGTCTGTTGTGCTTTTTGTCACTGTCAATAAAACCTTAAGACAAAGACCACAGTCACACTGCTGTAACTGGCACAGCAAAGCAGTAAACACAATTAAAATTAACCAAATTTATAATGTCAGTTTCGCCCAAAAAAACTAATTTTGGTGTTTTATAGCAGGCGCTCAGATAAGCAACGCTTTAGTATTCTGAAGAAAAATCTTTAAATCCCGTTAAACTCAGTGTACATATGTCAGTGTATAATACAGCCAGATACGAACATGTTTTGATCCCTGTCCAGTTTTACAACAGCCGAGCTCTCAGTTTCCGATCATCCATTGTTTCTACAGTGAGGCCAAATAACAACAATGCACTTTTTTATAGTATACTACAGAAATTTCAAAAATATTCCCGAGTTAAAGTTAAAGTTAACTATTATTTTCGCACCAATAAAAGCACGCGAAACAAAAAAAACGGAAGTCAAGCACCCAAAAGTTCAAGAAAAGCAGACTTGAGTGTAAAAATAAAAGAAAAAATAAGTAGCAGCTTGTTAAACATTTTAAAATAAATTGTTATGTATGTTAAACGTTGGTTTAGTAGTTTGAGCTGTCAGTAACTTTGTTTTAATTTTTTTAATAAGCATTTTATTTTTGAACCTATCACTTTCAAAATCAACACAGAGTCAGTGTCACCTCATTAATGAAGAATACACCGTTTACTTACTATACGGCTAACGTGAGCGATAATTGAGTATATAGAGTTGTTTTGGTCGTGACTGTGCAAAGTTTTGGACGATGAGTTCGACGTACGATAGAGCTATCACGGTATTCTCACCGGATGGTCATTTGTTTCAAGTAGAATATGCCCAGGAAGCCGTCAAGAAGGGAGCAACTGCGGTATGTGTTATGATGAAGTTTATTCGCCATGACAGGCAGTAAAATCCTGTTAAACTCAGTGTATGTTTGTTGATGGTGTTTGATGACGGTCGTGCTAAAGATTAGGTACCGAAACGCTAATACGTGACATAAGATCGGCGATGTCGCCGTAAGCACCAGCAGAATTGCTAGGATGAGATCGCCACAAATCGGGTCCCGTGATTGGCGAGCTTGACTGTTCTGCCACTGTACGACACTCCCTCTGTACGATCTCATTCAAGGCGACAGTTATAGAATGCGGTCGGCAATCTCATTGTAGAAATTACTCTACATTATAAAATTGCTGTTCTCGTTCTAGAAACGTTAATTCTATTTTTAGTTCGGCGAACTGATAGAAGCAACGCAAAATTTACCCAGCGGCTGTGTACATATGTGACAGTAATGTGTATCAGTAGAGTGACTTTCCTTATGCATGTTTTTAGTTAACATCTTGGCGAATAGTGTTAGTTACCTTTTGATGATCGGTTATAAAATTGGTAAAAGTTTACTTTAGCTCTGCCACCTCAGATTGCTTCAGAATTGACTGAAGTAGGTAGAATTAGTGTTGTTATGCATGTTTCAGACTAATTTAATTATGGAAACTGCAAAAAATTGACTATTGAGACCCAAGATCAAAGTTCAGTTTTAAAGAGGGATTTTTGATGGGGTCTATAAAGAAAAAGGGGATAGGTCTTTTTGGGGGAAAAACAAAAAAACACGAAAAAATACACTAATGATGCCACCTAGCGAATGAAACACGTACTAAACTCAATAAGAAAAAATAATTTTATAGCTGAATAAGCTGCATCAACAACCCATAAAACTAGCTAAAACGACTTAGTGATGCCACCTAGCGAATGAATATTATACCCAAAGAATTTTTTTAAAAATAAATAAGCTGAGTAAGCAGCAATGCAAATCATAAATGAATACAAAAATGCCAAAAAACACAAAAAGCAAACTGCCACCCCTCCCTGGGAAAAACAATGAACTGCAGATACTGAATAAGCAGCATATAAAGAACGAAGGAATTAATATTGCTTATCCCCATTCAGAACCCCAAATTTATTCTCGGGTAGCAATATGTCAGTCAATTGCAGTTTCCCATAATTAAACTAGTTTGAAACATGCATAACAGCATTAATTCTACCTTTTCAGTCACTTCTGAAGCAACATTAAAAGAAAAAAAACAAACTTTTACCGAAACAATTGTAGGCCTTATGCAGCCAGATGACAAAGCGCCTTGCATCATTCACATCAACAGTCGGCCAGAATGACATCGTAACGCATGTCGCACTATTAGACAAATTATAGAAATGGAGCAGTATCCACCTAAACGTTCCACAGTTGCCGATATTCGCATTCGATGCTATAACGCACACCATAACAGACAAAAGGTGCTTCATCTAGACAGCCACCATGCACTGACTGCCAACGAAGCGAACGTGATCGCCTGAGCATACTAAACAGGCCATAGAGGTCATATTCTGGCCAACGTGACTGACCACCACATGCACTTCCGACATAGAAACAAAATTTTTATAATAAAGACATTTATAAATAGCCAGTTTTCACACCAATTTTGGTATTTCCCATTACTTAAGCATGACATAATGCGAAAAAATAAACGAACTGCTGAACGTCTATTACACTAGCATACTGGTGGAGGTGTGAAATAAATAACAGCGCAGCCAAACTGATTTTTGTAGCCTATGTAGCTGCACTTCAGATCGCCGAATTGCTTTTTACGCGCGAAAGCAGAATGCATCGCGCGTCTTTGCCATCATCTGGGCGTCTGTCTGTCCGTCCGTCTGTCCGTCCGTCCGTCCGTCCGTCCGTCCGTCCGTCCGTCCGTCCGTCCGTCCGTCCGTCCGTCCGTCCGTCCGTCCGTCTGTCTGTCTGTCACACTCGTGATCTGTATCAAAACGGTGCAAGCTAGGATCACGAAGTCTTCACTGTGGGCTGCCCCAAGGTCTCTAGTTTATCGTGACAAAATTTCGTGTTACTGGGTGCAGGGGTTCCCCTCGAACGAGGGCATTGAAGAGGGGTACCCCCCCCTAAAAAGGCGTCATTTTGCCGTTATTGGCTCGAATAATGTGAAAACGGTTGCAGATAGGTACATACATGCTGCTTATCATAACAAGCACTGGTGACAGGCTTTTTAGATTTACCAACATCGATGATCTTGAACGACCTTGAACCTCTCAAAAAGAGGTTTTTAGTGAATTTTTCGCAATTTTTGGATGCAGCGCACATTTCAACACCGAATTGCGATGAATTGGCTGGAGATAGACCAAGACATAACAAGCACTGGTGACAGGCTTTTTAAATTTATCAACATCGATAACCTTGAATGACCTTGAACCCTAAAAATATTGATTTAACGTGATATTTTGGCAATTTTTGGCTGCAAAAGAGTGAATTACGACGAAATGGATGGAGATAGACTAAGATTACCTGCGAACAGGAACTGCTATAGGCTTTCGCGTGTCTCGTGAGCTTTGCTCAAATTACTTATAGTAAATTCTGATTTTTTCGACTCAGTTCGGTGAACTGACGATAGTAATTTTGGTCACCAATCTTTCAGTTTGCCAAACTGACCGTAGCACTGAGCTTCTAGAAAATAATGTTCGGATGATATCATCATGGAATTTGAGCTTTGTAGGACCAGATCAATCACCAGATCAATCTCATGCTAGCTGGGAATTCTGGAATTAGATCGGAATACTTTAGGCTAGGCCTATCATCATCCTAAGATCAGCGATCTCATTGTAGAAATGATTCTACAGTGAGATCACCATCTCGTTCTAGAAAATGATGCTGATGATATTGCTGTCGAAATGCAGGATATTTGTAGCTAGCTCCAGAATTCAGATTAACATTTCCTGTGTAGATCTCATGCCAGCTAAAAGTTTCAGAATAGCCTAAGATCCGTGATCTCAATAGGCTAATAGACTATCATCATGCTTCGATCACTGATTTTTTCTGTAGGCCTTCCTAAAGTGCAATAAATAAGATAGTACATTGTATAATTCTTGCCTTGCGACGTTATAAGCTAGTTAGGGCTTTAAACATTCAGCAGTAATGACCTTTATCGGCAAACTGTTGACAGTCGTCGCCCACTGTGCATGCGCCCTAGCGCTATTACGCTAGAGGGGTGATGACAACTAATGGAAGAGCCGATCTGAAGCTAGCAATATGACTACGATGAGATCGCCGATCTCATCCTAGAATTTATGGATCCTACAATATACGAACGACGTTGACAGCATGCGAAATAAAAACTCGAAAACAGCCACTGAAAATGTGCAATGAGCAAAATCTGATAGAGACGCCAAGCGGTTGATGTGATCACAGACTGTTACCAAGATGCATGCTTTTTTGCACAGTTTGGAATACTGCAAAGCTAGTTTTGATCGATAGCATTAGGTTATGCAGTATTCTTAAGAATGTTGCGATGAGTCAGGGAAACGTTGGGGATTTTTACCGAGCTGAAATGTGTCGGTGGAATCAGCATGCTCTGTAGTTGTTGTTGTCTTTGGATTTGATGTGTAATTCTGTGGCGCAGGTCGGGGTTCGTGGAAAGGATGTGGTAGTGTTGGGCGTTGAGAAGAAAGCCGTTGCCAAGCTTCAGGAAGACCGGACAGTCCGCAAGATTGCTTTGCTTGATGACCACGTTGCGCTGGCTTTCGCAGGTCATTGTCGCTTTGTTAATGGGTGCCGGTAAAATGCATCCGGCGCGTCTGCGTCTTGTGCGTCTAGGCCAACTGGTATTTTGCATCTAAATAGTGCATCTGATAGACGCATATTACCTGTTTCATCTTAAATGACGTCACAGGCCGCACTTTGAATGACACCCTATATGCTTTCTATAGTAAAAAAACAATGTAGGGAAGATTCAAATTGCACGACATATTTAGAGTTTACACTGTTTAGTTATTTAATATTCTATAAAAACGTTCCGTCCTTCCCGAGTCATAAGGCCCATAGGGTGGCACTGATTTCCGTTTCTTTAGACCTCAGCCAGACACCAGTTTACACTGCCAGACCGTGGATATGGGGCTATTGCATCATGTGGTGTGCCATTTTACGTCCCAGCTTTAGCCGGTACTCACTGCACTTACCCACGGAGGGATGGCCAGGCTGAGTTGACCTACTGTATACTTTTTAATAATGTGCACTTCTAATAAAAATTTCACCAGTTAAGAATTAGTTAGGTAGTTACTGCTCATCAATCTTCATGACGCCACACATGACGCGATAAACAGTGCCACTCCAGCTGTTTGTAGACGCACTTTATGTAGACGCATTGTACCTGTCTAGACGCATTTTCCCTACCGCTCTCAGACGCACTGTTTAGATGCAAAATACCCGTTGGCCCAGACGCACTAGATGCAGATGCACCAGACGCATTTTACCGACACTCTTTGTTAATACACCAGGTATGAATTCTCAAGGATTTGGCTATATTCTCAAGACACTTTGTCTACCTTGAGGACAAAGCAGTGGCCTTGGCCTTGCTTTTTTGTAAGTCCTTGGACGCGAAGTCTCTGATAACATTGCTGACATAATAAACATTTATATCATATTCTAAATGCATTAATTGTAGACCTCTACGTATTTATACTTATAGTTCAAACTCACCTGCTTGATACAATCTGTGCAGACATTATGTTTATTGTAATGGCTGTAATTGACAAAAAATTCTCTAATTTGTTTAAACATCAGTGACGTGCAACATGAGTGTCTCAGGTGTATGAAACAATGAACGTTAGTTGCAGTAGAAAATTAGCGCTATGCTCCTGTTAGTTCAACTGAAGGTTTGTATTTTTTTTTATTCGGCATATATTTTTTAGCCGACCATACTTAATTAACAGTCGAGCTATTGGCATAGTTGTCGTCCGTCCATTCGTTCATCCATTTGTTTGCCACGGGTGTATTGTGGCTAAATGGTGCAAGATAGGCTTAGGTTGCTATTGATCACTAACAGGAAGTCGCATACTGGCTTTTAAATGACATCAAAGTCATTGACTTTGGATGACCTTGAAAGGTCGTAATACACTATGGTATGCCAATCGTGCGGTATTGTGGTTAAACAGTAAGTCGTAGAGGGTCTGCGATTTTGCCATCAGATAGGGCGTTGGAGACTTCCTAAAGGCTGTCAATAGTAACCATGTCTCCAACTAGTAGTTTGGCCACAATTTTCAATGGTGAGTTTGAAGTTATAAGTGCCCGTATCTCGGAAACGGTGAGAGATAGGGCCAAGGTTACTATTAGTCACTAATAGGAAGTGTCATATGCTGTTTTAGATGAGATAGAAATCATTGACCTTCGATGACCTCGAAAATCCGTATTCACTATTTTGGCTAAATGGTGTGAAACAGGACCAAGCTTGTTATTAATCACTAATAGGAAATCGCACATGGCTTTCAGATGAGATGAAAATCATTGACTTTGGATGACCTTAATGGTCACGGACAACCAGTACAGTTGACTATTCTAGCGACAGCTGGGCTTGTTACATTAAAGGTCCGCGGTCACCAAAATTAACATATACATGATTTTATCCATTTTCCTGAAAGTGCAGAATTTTCTGATAACTTTGACAGTAATATTGGCGCCCAGCGTTCTGTCAACACGGAAAAATTTACCTTTGAAGTCGACGATCTATGAAAACGACATAGAAAACGCGCCGCCATGATGACCTGCGGTGACGTCATG
>Ga0209367_1012976_pt1 | contig 10804 bp, 9 predicted proteins | sample WorMetLIZISLAND2_FD_187412 | JGI IMG/M metagenome (GOLD analysis project Ga0209367, IMG submission 187412) | Marine gutless worms symbiont microbial communities from Max Planck institute for Marine Microbiology, Germany - Olavius geniculatus... ... | reverse complement strand
AATAGTAACCTAGGCCTTATCTCGCACCGTTACTGAGATACAGCGAGTTATTGGCCAAAAATCGCAAATTTTGACCACCCCCCTCTCATTTAGCGACCTCGTTCGGGGTGACCCCCTTCGAATTTATGAAAAAGCTTTACGGTTCCTGAAACTAGAGTCTTCCAGGCAGCCGATGGTGAAGATTTGGAGATCCTAGCTTGGACCGTTTTTGCCTGATCCACCCGTGTGACAGACAGACAGACAGACAGACAGACGGACAGACGGACGGACAGAATTGCGATAGCTAAGACGCGCTGAAAGCATAGCTGCTTTCGCGCGTAAAAACTGCTGCATGACAGTCAAACCTTGTAATAAACCGCCTGTTGGAGCCCACAGATTAGAAGAGATGGAATTTATCGACGTTTTGTATTCATTTTATGCTTAATCTGCTTTCCGCAGGTAGTGCAATAGCAGACGTTGGGTGAGGTAAAAACTAAAACACTTATTTAATAGCCAGTTGTGTCAAAAATATTTTTGCCAAAAATAATTAAAATCTGATAATTTTTTTTAAGTTACGACTGATAATGTCGGTGATGTTTTTATTTTGTTTTCTGTTTATTCTAACACATATTTCGCTTAGTCTGCTTTCCCGAGGTAGTGTAGAGGCATACATTGAATGAGGTGGAAAGCTGAATGCTTATTTGGTGGCAAATTGCGTAAAAAATATTATTATCAAAAATTATTAAAATCTGACAACTGGTTTTCAATTTACAGTCAAAAATGTCGAGAATGTTTTTTTGAGACACAGTGTATAATGGTAAATTGCTAACCCTCTCTGAAAATCTGTTTTTACCAGTTAATAAACGTGGGGTGTCTTTAAAAATATTCGTCGACTTGTTTCTTTATTTTTTGTCGTGATTTACTGTGCTATATTTATTTTTTTCTGTTGTCGGAAATCTTGCGCTGCGGTATATTTTTCAGTAAACAAATACGTATATTCCAGGCTGTTTACCCGGTCTGAAAATATGCGAATTGTGAAAAAAAGCGGTCGGTTTATAAGGAGACCTGGTGTCTTCCTGTTGTGTTGTATTGATTTGTATTATATTTTTACCATATGTTTTGCTGTGCTATATATTTCTATGACCAGACGCGCGTAGCTTGGTGGCGTAACTGTAGCGTTGAACTTACGACCACGAGGCTGTAGATTTAACTCGCCCGTCGGATATGTAGTACCAAGTAGTTACTACTTGGCAGAGGGATTGCCCACGGACATGTAAATCATCTCGGTATGTAACTAACACAGAAGTCAACTAAGCTTTTTATCTTTTTGGGGTAGACAAATCGAGTATCGACCTGTCCGGCTGGAGATAAGACGTCTGTGTCGGGTGGCAGATAACACAATATGATCCCGTATGGCAGGTAGCTCTGCGACTCCACGAAGAGCTAGGCACGCTTTTATTTAAGCGCATAGATGTAATAGACCCTACCAAAGCAATCAACCCTGTTCAGTCAGTACTAGTGTGACAAGCGCATTAGAGGTTAATTTTAACAATATGCGCTATATAAATTTACATTTTACTTACTTACTTACTTACCAAAGCGTCTCGAATGCGGTCTCAGGCGCCGTGATACCTTCTCACAGAGATTGCCTTACCTGGTGGCGGAATCAGTGCTTGTTAGGTAAACATTGACACAGTCGCTAACCACACCCAGCATGCAATGCTACTCTGACTATGTCACGTGATCTAAAGACCACCCGCCTCGATATTCCCATCGGCGTCATAATCGTTTAAATTAATTAAATCACACCAAATTAATTTTAAAATGGCGGAACAGGTGTCAGATTAAAGCAGCCACAAAGAGTAGTTGGTAGTTGAAAAAGTGAGAAAACAAAATAATGTAACAAATCACGAAAACGGTTAGATTCCAGTCAAAATTAAACTTACCGCGTTGTTCAAGAATTTACAGTATGTTGTTAAGATGTCCGCTTGAATAAAATGTGGCAAAAATCATGCAGTTTTTGACAGAATCAAATTAACTCGAAACAGATCGTGGTTTTAGGAAAAACGCACGTGGAAATTCTGTTTTTAAAAATAATTTTTGCTTGCAATCACTGGCGCATAGAACAACATACGTCAGAAATTCGGTAAACGCAAAAAAATAAGACATTAAAACTCGTTTTGTCTCAAACCATAAGCCTATACAAAACAGCGAAAAGTCAAGAGATGAAGGACAAATAAATGGGGTGGTAAAACTGGACGCTTGAACTTTTTTGAATGAGATTAATGTAATAATTGTGAGAAACACCATAAGACAATGATAAACAAGAAATTTGAGCTAATGCTCAAGAGACGCGCGAAAGCATATAGCAGTTTCGGTTCATTAGTTTAGCTGAAAATTGGGGTGTTAGCGCTAAGTTTATATACAAATACCAATTTTTTTATTTAGATTGCATAACGATAGTTTCGTGGCGCCACCTTGTGAATGATATAGACTTGTGTCGCAGCCCGAAATCGCCAAAAAAATCCATAAATCCCCTATTTTGGCGTTCAATGTCATTCATGTTCATTAAATTCGGCGCCAATCGAGAGCCAGTGTACGACTTCCTATTAGTGATTAACAGTAACCTATGCCCTATCTCGCACCGTTACTGAGATACAGCGACGTATTGGCCAAAAATGGCAAATTTTGCCCACCCCCTCTCATTTAGCGCCCTTTTTTGGAGTGACCCCTTTCGAATTTATGGAAAAGTTTTACGGTTCCTGAAACTAGAGTCTCTCAGGCAGCCGACGATAAAGATCTGGTGATTGTAGCTTGCACCGCTTTTGACTGATCCACCCGTGTGACAGACGGACAGATGGACGGACCGAATTGCGATAGCTAAGACGCGCTGAAAGCAGTAGCTGCTTTTGCGCGTAAAAATTTATCAACGACGATCATCGATCATACACATATTTTTTATATTTATTGTGTCTTCGTACCATGGCCTACTTTTCACATTAACTTATTGTCGATAGAAATTTTAGATCAGTCGGTCAATTCGTCATTGGATCAATAAATCAAATTTATGTTACTAATATGACAGGCATTACAAACGCCAACAATCTGGTTACAGTTGAACCAGGTACTCGACAAAGTGATTAAAATGACTTGGAAAATAACATAGGTCTACGCGAAAAAAATTCAGTATACATAAAGCTTCATCCGTAGGCCAATTTTTCACAGTTCTAATGTGAATAATTTCGTTAGTACAGCTAACCGTTAGCTGGGCATTAACCAATTAGCTATAGCTCAGAATGTTTACCGTTTGCCACAATACAGCTACACTGTTACAGTTTGTAGGGGAAATTATGATGTAACGGAGTAAACCCTAACACAACTGTATCGTATTGATCAAACGTTAAGCGTTTACACCTAGCGCTCTGTATACTCGCACTCGTATAGGGCCCAAGTGAGATTACGGCCGGGCTGGCTATGCAATTGTGTTGAAACATCAAACGACGCTCTATGGTTATACTAAGTCGATGTAGTTAATTGTAATAAGACTTAGGGGTCAGTTCAATTGTCGCAATTTGTCGCCGCAATTACTGAACACAGAAGCAGTTATGCCTGGGATCAGGAGAAAATAAATTCGGTTCGTTCTTGAAATAGTTGAAAACCTCGCGTTAGCTTAAAGCTTATGTAAACTGTCTAGTCTGCTGCGCTGACATTGTGTACTTTAAGATTTAGCCTAGTTAAGTCATGCATTCCGTTGTTTGCTTGCTTATAAAAAAAGTTTTTTTAGATAAAGAAACTGCTGATCGAAAAATTTTTTTATATTCACCAAAAAATTTTATGTAAAAATTTAAAGCATCTGCATAAACGTTGCAGAACCTTTTTCGTAAATGTTTCAGCACGTTGAACACAAGCAAAATATAGACGATGGTCTACTTGCAAAACAAAACATTTTTGCAAACATTTTGCTCCCTGTTAATAAATGTTTTGTGTTATACGTAGAATCTTCAACATAGGCCTACAAGTGTTAAAGATACTAAAAAAACATCAGTTTACTGTTAGCCTATATCGGTACAATCAGCTAAATTCATTGACGAATACAATTCGTTTAGGAAAAAGTAACCCCTAAACAATGCACAATAAAAATGTCAAATGTATCCGCGGTTGCGGTACACGCGCTCTTGCACTGCAGCTTTCCCGCAAATCTGATAGTCACGCTACAGAGCTACGAAGTCTTATCCAACGGAATATCACATTTTCATTAAAACGTTGAGGCAAAAGGTGTATGGTGCCAAAACGTTGATCACAGAATTTCCCAACAGGCAGTGAGCCAATGTCAAGATTAAAGACATTATTGCGACTTCTCCATGCAACTGTTAAACTCAACCCCTCAAGTCTTGCTACTGCCAGAAGGCCTACTTTCAGCCAGTCCTGCTAACAGCCCTGATAATGCCGCTGCTGATGCTGATGATAAGACGGACACGGATACGACGTCGTCACTGCGTCGCTGTACGCCGGTGGACGACGAATAACCGATTCTAGCTCGCCAACAACAGAACCTGGTCCCTGCATGTAAATACATGTAAAATACTCGCAATAGAATACACATTACACGCGTTATCTTGAGAAAGAAAAAATCGTATGGGTTCGGCAACGTTACCGATGGATAGAATGTTGCTGAGTTGATTAAACGTTCCACTTTCTGTAACCGTTTGATCGCAAATTTAAATGCCAATTTTGACAGGGGTTTCGAGCAGCTAAATCCCCCTTTTCGTAGTATAGCGGGAGTCCCTGTCTAACGTAGTGTTAATTTTGATTACACGATTGTCTCTGCTAAACGGTATCTCATTGCGTTCAACGGCTTTAGCAGCGTGCACAAGTGTTGACAGACGGTCAGACCACGCCAAGGTCAAATCTTCCACATGGCCGCCTTTCGGTAATAACATAAAAACAAACAGCCGTACTTAACAACTGCAAGCGATCAAAAATCTCAACGCTCCGCCAAGAACAGTGCTGTCACCTGGTCAATAAAAAAGACTTAAAACAGTTGCTATCTTCTTATGGTAGAAAATCATAGATAATTTGAAACGAATCTGGATCGCCACTATGGTCTAATGGTTTTCTCCCAGGGCCATGTTAATCCACAAGAAAAGTAATCAAATTTTTTAATAGGCTAGCTGTTTAAAAATTTTGCGAACTAACAAATTCTTGAAACTGTGTTGCGTTTCTTTTTTCTTTGTTTGTGCGCATTTGTTGTCTGTCTGCTACATTTTTATCATACGAAATGAAATTTTATATACCAGTAGCCTATAATTAACCTTTTCATTTATTCCCTTGGGCGAAAAAGACCTTCTGTTCTTCTTGATTGCTTTTAGTAATCAATATTGTATGCTTTTCACTATTTTGTGTCGCTGCTTTCAAGATTTGTTACCATTATGACGGTGGATTAAATGGTTTCAGCAAAAACGCTAGACTGTTGTAGACGTCACCTGAGGTGAGCATTGTGGTAGAACAGGCAGCTGCACGTCCGCACCTTCTCGGTAGCTGTATATGAGTGCAACATCGTAAGACGGCGGCGGGTCCCTCGCATTAGGCCTAGTTGTCAGATGATGCAGACGATGACGATGATGATAATAAGGTGATGAGGATGATGATAATGATGAATGTTGTGTCGGCATATGGTCGTCGTTGTTGTTGTTGACCAACACGCGCAGAAACACCTCATCAAAACGTCCCCCAGTGCCATCCGCCTGCTGCACGGTGTGCAGAAAACTGTCGTGCCTCCTCCCTGTAGGTGCGCAAAAAAATCTTTACGTGTAACTAGAAAAAAATAATGCAACTTTTTTCTATTTCAAAACGTTTTTGTAATTATTCATGCAATAATATATTTATACTTGTAGCTTACTTAATTTTTCCAAGTATTTTGTTCATCGCTGGTCAAAGTTTGTCTTTACGTCATGCGTGTAAAAACAATAACTGTGCAATTATTTTTTCCATGTTAATCTTAAACACACACATAGGCCTAATGTTTATTTTTATATTATACAACGGCGTCGTGGGTTTTAAAAAATAAACATGTAGTTGGTATTTATCGTCGGACACTGCAAATTTTCGACAGAATTTGAACACTTCCAAATTTCCGAAGCAGGAGATTATTGGTGCTCAAAATTTGAATTTTTCTTCTTCATTTTTTTCAAAGTGGATCTACACAGCATCAAAATTTGCACTTTTAAACGAATCTTTGGACAAAAATAACATTATCCGAGAATTTTCGAACAGCCAAAAATTGAAGTAATTGCCACAGTGTCCCCCTGCCATGACCTCACTGACGTCAAACCTTGAGTTGTTGTTGGCGTGGGATGTGATATTTCCGTGGCGACCTGTCGGCGGCGTCGCCTGTCCTGCATCTTCCAGCGCATCAGGACGACGCAGCACATGCCCGTCAGAGCGAGCACCACGAACATCAGAGGCGCTCCCAGTAGCAGCACGTCGCTGACTTCACTTCGCTCTGCGTCCAGAGACCTCTGAGACCAACCACACAAGCAATGCCTGATACGCTGTCAGACCAGATGAGGATAACGTTAGCAAATAAGTATGTTCTTTTTTCCTGCGGCGTCCTCGGGTTCTGGCGAGAGGAGGGCACGAAACTATAAGAGAAAATATTTATGTGTACGTGACACACACAAAACAGTCTGTTCTGAAAGTCATGCAATAAACAGCTATTCGTTTTTTTTGCAAGATAGGCAGTTTGGCGAAGTCGATTGTCGAAGCTGGTGCGGCTCTAAAGTAAACCTGAAAAAATCACAAAGTTTAAAGTCTAGGGATTCTTGGTCAGAACAATGTGACGTCGTTTTTGTTAGCCAGTCAGCATCACTATTTTTGGTGAAGGTTTGAGACTTCCGATAGCTTCTACACTGTGTCCCAAAAAAGTATCCCCGACATTTTCGACTGTAGCTTGAAAAGCAATTAATAGATTTTGATAATTTTTAGTAAAAATGTTTCAGACACAATTTGCCATCAAATGGTTGTTCAGTTCTTCACTTCACCCAATGTATGCTTCTGCACTACTTAGTGAAAGCAGATCAAGCAAAATATGTGTTGAAATAAGCAGAAAATCTGAAAAACATCCACGACATTATAGATCGTAACTTGAAGAAAAATTAGCAAATTTTAATAATTTTATGCACAAATATTTTTGACAAAATTGGCTATTAAATAAGTTTTCTAGTTCCCACCTCACTCAACGTCTGCCTTTGCACTACCTGGGAAAGAAGACCAAGCATAATACGTGTTAAAACGAATGGAAAAAACGTCAATAAATGCCATTTATCCTAATCTGTGTGCCCCAACAACCGGTGTATTACAAGGTTTGACTGTCATGCAGCAATGTGTCTACCAGATAAAGTTTAGGAATATTTGTTAAGTCAAAAAGCGACTGGTACAGCCTGGTTGGTCTGGAGCAGAACATTGTCGATACTGTCGTCAATGAGCGGAGAAAGCATCTTCTTGCCTGTGTTCGCATAGTAGACCAACACTTCAAGCAATTTTACTGTAGGCAGTTGAAAATGGACAGCTGGATGAATTGTCAGCCAAAGTGTCAGAAATCTGAACAAAATATGTTTTACGCGTTATGTTAATTAAGCAATCATATCGCATTAGATTTCGCCAAGTAGTGCAAAAAAGACGTTGGGTGAGATGAGAAACTGAATGATCATTTAATGTCAAGTTGTGTCAGAAATAATCATACCAAAAATTATCAAAATTTGATATTGGTTTTCAAGTTACAGTCGAAAATGTCGGAGATGCTTTTTTGGGACACAGTGCAGTTAATGAATAGTTTTGATGGTGATTATTATTGAGTTAATAATAGTCATCAATGAAAGACTGACTTGACTCCTTTGTAGTGACCTCTGTGCGACGTCCAGCCCGGTGGACGTTGACCAATCAGCGGTCGTCATAAGTTCCGTAGCGTTCATTATGATAACTGTTATTATTGTTGGTAACTCAGGTCTGTTTCCCACATGCGCTTGAACTTGTGATGGCCAGTAGTCACGTACAACATATAGCACACGGTTCCACACGGTGACGCAAAACTGTAACACGCTAGCGTGCGGTTAACGTCTGCAGTAGAAGCCTATTCTTGGCAGCAACAACACAGGCAACCTATAACAATTAAACATCAATGCAATAAATGTTTTTAAAAACGTTTAACGTTTGTAGACGTTTATTAGCTTTACAGCATTACTCTAGCTATATCTGTGGTCTATCAGAAATTATGCAAGATCTGATGACCGGACAATAACGACCGTGTTGTATGCTGATCGAAGGCCCCTATGAGATCAACGTACATTGTAGGCCTACGTGGGTGGTATTATAATTGCATGAGCTCATACCCTGTAGCGATACTTAGATGCAAATCATATGCCAGAAAGCGTCTAGGTCGTCCTGACGTATGGCCTATTGTTGCTGTTTTTCGGGCCTACTTACGTAGCTCACTGTAATGCAACAGTTAGCCTACTAGGCCCCATTTCTTACTATATTTATCGACGTTTTATAGTTTAATATATTATTGTACATTTTATTGCAATTTTCTTTTTAGGTATATATTGTTGTAACAAATATGTAATGCTTCGGTCACTTCTATTGACTAGGCCTAAGCTTATATGGACTATGACAATATATGAAATGTGTTTTATAGGTACCCAAAACCCAATTTCAACGGTAGATGTGCTGAAACAGATCCAGAATTTTGAAATAAGGGGGGCGAAAGTGTAGAGGTAAGGTCTGGTGAGGGGACACGACCCTCTCACCCCAGAAAAGTTGTAAAAATTTTATGCAGAAGCAATGCATTTTGTGCAAAATTTTTACTTGGTGATAAAATGCATCCAGGAAATAGGGGGGGGGCAGCCGCCACATCTCTCCTCGGATTTAAGAAAGGGTGGCCACCCCTCCTCTTTGAATCCGCCACTGACTATATGTGCATAGGCTACATAATGTACGTTCACACTGTAAATTTCAATCTAGAATGTTTAACTTTTATCTATGAAATTATCTACTAGAAAAAAATGACATGCATTATTAGCTTTAAGGTCAACAGCATTTGCTTTGACCATAACTTGAGCCTTGTCTCGTTGCATAAAATGCAAGTTTCGCAAAAGTAATTTTTATATGTTTTTGCTTCATAGTTATGACGCCTCGAACAGTCGAACTATCAAACAAAACGTTGAACGTTACCCTTCAGTTTAAGCCTCTGTAAACTCAGCTTTTCACAAGTTTGTGTAACGCCGTTGATGTCCAAATAACCGAGTATCCAGCAGCTTTGATTTCAGTGTTGTAGCGATTATTACTCGATAGAGCTACGTAGCTACTGTAGCTACGGTATTTCTGTTTGTCTGTCTGTACGTCTGTCCGTGACGACCCGATACCGATTCATGCCCAGTTTAGATGACTTCGGGTTTTCACCGTGTGATAACATAGTCGTAGGCATTCTATGCACGGCATTACTCGAATGAATGAATGAATGAATGAATGGTTTAATCAGACGCATCAAACGTGCATCAAACAGTGCTATGAGCAATACAAATTTATAACACTACAAGAATACACCGAGAAACAACTCCAAGAGTTAGTGCATTATCGGAAATGAAAAAAGAAAAGAAGTACATATTGATCAGGGTCAACGTTTGACCATTTACTTAATTAATTCAATTGTTTGAACACTCTGCTAAAAAAAATAAAAAAACGCGTATATGTCCGAGGGCGTCCACGTGATAAAATTTCTGGGTTGGTGGCGGTGGCTAAGTGGCCGTCGACGACCGCTTAGCCTGTCGTGCATTAAATAGGCTTACATTAACTTACTGCTGCCTACTAATGTTTAAATGCTGTAGCTCTTTATGGGAAACCCATCTCAGAGCTATGGAGCGGTCAAATTTCATATTATAATGGGTCATCTTTGCCTGTTTTGTCGTCCCCATAATGGCTCTGCCCTGCTAGGAAAATTAGTCTGCAGCTTCAACCTCGCGTACGTCGCTGGATGAGTCGATCAATGCATGGGGTTTCGTGATTGATCTTCACGCTTGTTTAGGGTTCCGCTGCAGCGAAAAAGTTGAAAAACACTGACATAAAGTCTCTAGTATTTCGTGACAAAAGTTTATGCCGCTGGGTAAAGCGAGTCCCACGAAGGAGTGGGCGAAAAGGCACCTCTCTAAAAATGTTATTTTTCCGCTACTGTCTTGTCTAGCGTGAAAATGGTTACAGATAAACACTAACATGCTGCTTATCATAACAAGCACTGCGACGAGCTTTTTAGGAATGGCAACATCGATGACCTTAAATGGCCTAGAACCCCCAAAATATAGGGTTTTAGTGAATTTTTCGCGTTTTTGGGCTGCGACACAGATTTCGAAAGTGAATTGCGCTGAAATAGCTGCAGATAGACAAAACAACCTCCTGTCTATAAAAGTTTCGCCAATGAATGCAAATTTTAGCAGTTCAAGTCCTGACCTCCTACGTTCAAACAAGCCTGTGCACGCGGGTGTCAAAGTGGTACTCACCTAAAATAGTTATTTTCCCGCTATTTGTTTGTTTAGCGTGAAAACGGTTGCAGATAGGCACAGACGTGTTGCTTATCATAACAAGCACTGGTGACGTGCTTTTTATTGGTATTAACATCGGTAACGTTGAATGACCTTGAACCCTCAAAATAAGGCGTTTTAGTAACTTTTTGCGATTTTTGGCTGCAGAAGAGTAAATTGCAAAAAATAGATAGAGATAAGCCAAAATTACTTGCGAACAGGAACTGCTATAGGTTCTAGCGCACAGTGGCGGATCC
>Ga0209367_1012975_pt1 | contig 10805 bp, 5 predicted proteins | sample WorMetLIZISLAND2_FD_187412 | JGI IMG/M metagenome (GOLD analysis project Ga0209367, IMG submission 187412) | Marine gutless worms symbiont microbial communities from Max Planck institute for Marine Microbiology, Germany - Olavius geniculatus... ... | reverse complement strand
CCGGCTGGACTCACGTTGGGCTTTGCCCCAAATGTCTAGTTTTCCTATGCCTTTGGCGGCTTGGTAGTGTATTGGTTAGTTGTTGGCCTTATGGTGAAGAGGTCCTGGATTCGACTCCCAGTTCGGTCGCTGTCAAGTGTTACTATTCGGATGAGTGACTTTGTGCAGACTGATAAACTGTCTTGGTTGTTATATAACCAGCACCAAGGTCAACTCAGCCTTTCATCCTTTCGGGGTAGGTAAATTGAGTATTGGCCTGTCTGGCTGGGATTAAAGTGGGGTAGCATTTGCCTGCATTGGGTGGCAGGTAACACTGTGTGATCGCGTGCGGCAGGTGACGCTCCATAGCTCTATTGAATCTCAGCGGACAATGTGGCTGAACAGTCTCACATGTCTTATCTGAAAAAGTACAGTAATCTGTTTAATCCGTTTGATCGCAATTGAGCATAGTAGTCATGCGTTTCAGCAGCATTAGCTAGGGATTTTCATGGTATGTGCTATATACACGGTGTCTCAGAAAAAAACAGTCAAAATTGTTTTTGTCATAACGTTGTCAAATTTTTACTAACTTTAATAATTTTCGGCGTATTGATGGCTAAGACGACAAAATTATGTTAGGTGCACTCATTTTCCACCACACCTAATTTATGTCAATGCACTACCATGTGAAACAAAGATGCTCCAAATTGTTGCATAATGCTGAGTTGCTGTCTCAAGTAAACGTTGTAACGAGTTATTAGGCACAAAATAGAATAAAATGTGAATTATTTAACAGAATTATAAGTTTGTATAACAACTCGCTTGCAAATTAGAATTTATGCCAAAGTGTGCTCCGCATACAAAGATGCAATGGCTTAGATGCAACGCCAGTGGCTGATAGCAGAATCAACGATCGACTGATCAAATGCATTCACTCGTCGATTAGACGTGTTTTAAGCTCATCAGCCAGCTATTTTGTTGTCTGCTGTTTTCAGCATAAAATATTTAATACCTCAAAATTATTGAACCACGTTGCACCCTTTGTCGAATTGATGATCCAAAGATAAGCCATCTGATACAAATAATTGCTGCGTAATGTAACAGTTTGGAGCATCTGTGTTTCACACGGTAGTGCGTTGACATAAATTAGCTGAGGTGGTAAATGAGTGCACCGTACATAATAATTTCGTCTTGGCCATCTTTGTGCCAAAAATTATCAAAGTTGGTGGAAATTTGACAAAGTTATGCCAAAACAATTTAGACTTTTTTTGAAACACGGTGTAAATTTGCATTTTATTTGCATACTTCCTTATTTAGCAGAAGTGTCATTAGAAGATGTTGTTTTTGTGACGTGGTGTATATAGCAGTATTACCGAGCCCAATGACAGAAGAGTCGAACCTTATGACTGATGCAAGCTGGGCACGGGAAGCTTGTGCTTTTGTTATTTTCGTCTACAACTTGGTCAGCAACTTTGTCGCTAGCGAGCTGATGCTGATTTCTTGTGCCACTGTTCTCAGGTATTATGTACTGTTATATCTGATGTCTTTTTTATTGCTGTAAACCAGTTTGCTCACCACTATGCCTGGCTAACCGTCGATCGTCGTTATCGTATTTAACGCAACTTTTGTACCATTTTCTTCTTCTTCTTATGGCGTACTCTTCCAGAGCGTAGCCGTGTCCACGACGTGGCGCCAGTCCGCCCGCCCAGAAGCTTTTCTCCACGCAGAAGAAAGACCAATGTTCAGAGGTCTCAGGTCTGCCTCCACCGAACGTAACCAGGTGTATCTGGGTCTCCCTGCGGACCTTCTCCAGTCCGGATGAGGTTTGCGTATTGCGGCAGCAATGGCATGATAGTGATCTTCGTCAGGAGAGCTGCAGGCGATGTGACCAAAGAAGCTTGGTCAGCAAGCAAACAGTTAATTGAATGTGATATCTATAAAACGATTTTACCGTGTCTTCAAAACGCATGAGGAGACGTTTGCTGCCACAAATTTTACTACAAAATCCATTCATGAATGGACAAAATTGCCGTCTGCAATCAGTTGGCTGGCTCGTGGGCTGGCTGACGAGCGCTTGAGCTCATTAATATTCATGACGCCCGCCTGTGCTAGGCGGAAGTGATTAGCGCCGTGCGCATCGTTGCTAAGCAGCTATAGTTTACCAATCAGTTAGTTAACGGTCAGTCAAGGTTTTGTTCAGAAACGCGCACAAACTTGACTAGCGAGTTACAATTAACAGACGGTTTACTAACTGATCATTTAACTAAAAGATCCAGTAATCGAGTACCAGCCTCTCTGACCCGGGTTAATGCAGGGAGTATTCACCTGTTTCAGGTGACAGGTAACATTGTGTGATCTTATATGGCAGTTGATGCTCCGTAACTTTTAGGTGTGTTTCCCACAAAGAGCTATACCATTTAAACTTTTAAATTAACTTTTTAAATTGCTGCATCGTTGAAGCAAAGTTGTGCGCTGCTAGGTTAAATTGTTTTAGATTACATTGCATTACATATCAAAGAGAGTTTTTTTATTAACATTTGTGAATCTGTTGTGGTTTTTATATCTGTGTCAGCTACCATCCACTTGGCAGAAATGGGCGAGGTTTTTCTTAACATAAAGGGCATGAATGTGAGTGTCTAATTATTAACGTAAATGTATTCATTTCAAATATTTGTGCTTCACTGGCTATCAGTGCATTGGATATTTTTACGAGAATGCTCTACATAAATTTACATTTGACATTTGTCAGCGACTAATAGTTGTATTATCTGCTGCTTAGTAACTTTGAACAAAGGTGCGTACAGATTGACAGAAATAAAATGAATTAAAATGAACTTAATTGAAAACTCATTAGTTGGGTTCATTTTAATTCTGTGACTCCGAACGCACTGTAAGAAATATCATATCTTAATTTTAAGCTGCATGGTTGAATGACGACTGTTGTAGAGATAAAGTGGTGAGTAGATTTGAGCGATGTCGTACACAGTTTGCTGATGCAACGGACCTGTGGCTTGCTGCTGAATCCAGTGTTCAACTGCATGAATTTACTATCAGCAGTAATGTTACCCACTCTGCCAGTGCAGCTACAGGTTGGTTTGATGCTCAAGTTTGCATGTAAAGGTAAAGGTAAATGTGTCAATTTGTATAGCGCATCTCGCGTACAACGCCTCTAATGCGTTTTTCGTCGCTAACCCGAGCCGCCAGCCGCACGGCCACTATGTGCAGCCTGCAGACATAGGCTAACGCAGCAGCCGGCTAGGCAACCCCAGTCAGCTGTACTAAGGTCACGCCTTCTGTAACCCATATAAATGAGTTGCTGCTCATTTTACCGTCCCACGGAGGGTAGAAGGCTGAGTCGACCTATATGGTTTTGCCTTTTCCTGCAATGTCCTGGATTTTTTGTTGATTGATTTTCCACGCTTAGGAAAGTCTTAGTGTCACGACGACAAATCGAGACCATGTGTTTTTATAACTACGTACATGTTTAATAAACAGAAAAAATGAAAGATAACGAAAGAATAGTTCTGCACGCGACTCGTGCTCCAGTTCGACTGCGAGCTAGCCTACAGCTAGGCCTATAGCTACTGCCTATTGTCCGCTAATAAAGCTAGCGTTCCATCGTTCTGTCAAGTGGGGCGTCACACTTAGGAAAAAGTTTGGTGCAGCAAAATCAAGGAAATTAAAGCTTAAGGTCCTGAGTAGCCTCGGAAATAAACATCTGGGATAGCTTGTGATTTACTGAGGAACTAAAAGTTTAAATAAACAACCTGCAGAACCAGCATAGCACTTACTTTCTGAAATACAATGATGAGATAAATGTCAAAATATTTGGCGTATCATATGCTTTGCTTCTAATTATTGCACTATTGTTTACAGAGCGCTTACTTTGTCTTAATATTTAAACATTGGCGAGCTCCAAGAAGTCCTGGGAAAACGTCTCACCCATCCTGGATGGGGCATAGCAGCCAGTCCCACAGATCCACCAGCTGCCGGACCAGTGTCTGGGTCCATATACCAATTTTTCTTCAACTATTTTTGACCAAAGCGAAATATTGGTGCCATTTTTTGAGAATTTGTCTTCATAGTGTCAAATATTTTCATCCTTGACTCAATCCCGCTGGGGGCACAGCTCCTGTCCCCAACTCTCAACAGGGGGGCTTGTGCTTTCCATGCTCATCATAAAGCCTGGACCAATAAAAACTACGCTGCTACAGGCCTGCTGGAAAGTCCTAGAAAAGTCTTGGGATTTTTTTCATCAGTAAAAGTGTGGGAACCCTGTTTTTTCTTTGCTTACTATTTTTTGGCATCTGTTGTATTTTAAGGCGGTGGTTCGGCTTAGTTGGTAACATCGTTGGTCGCATTAACAAAGTTCATTGATGCAGGCCCACTTACTACTTGGATGGGTGACCTTCTTCTGCAAGTGGGTAAACCATATAAGTTTGCAACTAGCCAGCCAGGTCAACTGTACTATGCACTAGCCTCGTGTCTCTGGCCTCGCAGTGTAAACTGGTGTCTTGCTGATAGACAAGGTAACGATAAGCACCGCCATGTGGGCTTTATAGCTCGGGAAGTATTTTATGTTTATATTTGTTACCTCCGCCAAGGAGGTTGTGTTTTTGCCGGTTTTTGTCTGTTTGTCTGTCTGTCTGTGTGTGAGCAAGATAACTCAAAAAGTTATGGACGGATCTTTCTGAAATTTTGAGAGAATGTCGGGCATGGCATAAGCTACAAGTGGTTAAATTTTGAGGGTGATCCGGCAGGAATCCTGGATTGTGGATCACTTTGAAATTTTCGTTACCATTGCGTTAAAGGGGGCATAAGGGAACCACTGGCAAAGCAAATATGGTGACGTCACCTGGCGAATAGCTTTGCCTTGGCATAGGTACCTGCGGGCTATGACTGTTTTCTAGTTTTGTAACTGTGCAGCTAGTCAGCTACGTGTGTCTAAAATTAAAAAGTTGGATTAAATTGTTGATTGATAGAATCAGGTCTTGGTGAGTCATGCCAGAGTGTGCCTCCACAGTCTGCCGATGCCAGCGTCAGTGCAGAGCGAGAATCTGGTATAGGCGCTTCCGCAGCTGCCGAAACTTCATCTGGGAATTCCTCCGAATCCCCAGCAGAGAGGCTGAAGCGTCTTGAACGACTGAGAGAACATTTGAAGAAGATGTTCAACCGGTTTAATCCCCACGAGATACTTACGCAACTGCAGTGTCCTTGTGAAGTGGAGAAATGGTAATTGGCTGTAGCATTTTTGAACTGTTCTTTTCATCTAAATGCCTTTATCTATGGTCTGTTGCTTTGTTGCAAGGGAACGGTGGGCAGATGTTTCTCTGGCCAAAATTTTAGTCAGTTAGAAAATTTTTTTTTTGTTCGAAAATTTTCATACAAACAGAGAACAAAATTTGGAGCTGGACATATTTCATTTGGGTGGAATTTAGGGACACTATTGAAACTACGAGCATCCGTAATCGTCTCTCTCAGAAATTTGCAGTTATCTCTGAAAAAATTGCAATTTTCATCTTTCCACCACCACCTTAGTAGTATTTTTGTTTTATTATTGCTGCGTGTGTTTATTTTATTTCGCACTGTTATTCAGCTGTTCGGCTACCCAGCCTCAAGTGTGTGAAATAAACTCATCGTTCACTACCACTGTTTCCAATTTGGGTTTTAATGGCTATCTTTCTGGAAGTATTCAGTTTTAGTTAGTGTTTCAACGGGGAATTTTTGACAAAAATTGTTAACTCTTCATCATGTGATTAACTTTTATCTTCTGCAGCTCTGATTTTAATTGAATTAAATTTTTCTTTAACTATGTTTGACTAAAGCAAAATATTGGTGCCATTTTTTTGGGAGAAAATGGATATTATACATAGCCATAGATATTATACACCGTGTCTCAAAAAAACAGTCAAATTTGTTTTTGTGATGACTTTGTCAAATGTCCAACAACTTTGATAATTTTTGGCATAAAGATGACCAAAACGCTAGAATTATGTAAGGTGCACTCGTTTTCCACCTTACCTAATTTATGTCAATGCACTACCGCGTGAAACACAGATGCTCCAAATTGTTACATTATGCAGGGGTTATCTGTATCAGATTGCTTACCTGTACATCAGAAATTAGACAGAGGGTGCCACATGGCTTAATAATGTTGTGGTATTAAAATATTTCACAGTAAAAACAGCAGACAACAAAACAGCTGACTAATGAGCTTTATACATGTTTAATCGATAAGTGAATGCCATCTGATCATTCGATCATTGATTCCACTGTCAGTCAGTTGTGTTACATCTGAATCATTGTATCTTTGTATGCAGGCACACTTTGGGCATAAATTCTGACTATTTGCAAGCAAGTTATTATACAAATTTACAACTCTGCTAAATAATTCACATTTCAGTGTATTTTATGCTTAATTAAGTCTTTACTTGAGACGACTACTCAGCATTATGCGTCAATTTGAAACATCTATATTTCACATGGTAGTGCGTTGACATAAATTGATTGAGATGGAAAATGAGTGAACTTTTCATCATCTTAGCCAATTTCTTGCCAAAAACTATCAACGTCAGTCAAAATTTGACATTAAAGTTATGACAAAAACAATTTTGACTGTTTTTTTTCTGAGACACGGTGATTTATAAAGACAGCATGCATTGTTTGTTGCAGTGTTGGGAAGCTAAAGATATTATCGGATCGTTCCCGTCAAACTTACACTCAGTTCAAGAAAGACAGAAAATCAACGCTGTCATATAATGAAACTCAAGTCCATAAATATGACAAGTTTGTTTTTGCTTTTTGTTTTATATCAGGACTATGTTATGAATGAAGAAATGCGATTTCTGATATTTGTTGGTATGGGTTAATATCTGCCCAGCCGGTAGTGAAATAGAGGTATACGTGGTGTTCACTTGACTGTCCATTTTTCTAGAGTTAAGGCATGTTAGTCCAGTATGCAGAAACAAATGCTGCTTTCTTGAACTGACGTGTTAAAACTACTAGGCCTATCTCTCACGTACACAGTGACGTAACTGAACTGAACTTAACTGAACTAACACGGTTTGTTTTTGGACAAACTGACCCATGGGCAAACAGTAGTGTATTACACTAGGCACAGTCTAACATGAAATGCCAGCATCGCATTCTAGGCATATCATGGCATCAGTTCATGCGGAACGAAGAGATTGCCGCTCGCACCGGTCTGCCTCTCCTATCGACCACCGTCTATTGCCGTCGCTCAGCCATCTTCGGACATCTAGCGAGGCTTGGCGACGAAGTACCAGCTCACAAGGCACTCCACAGTTGCGTCAGGTTGTCTCAGGGACGCCTCCTTGACCCTACATGGAAACGTCGTCCCGGTCGTCCACGTGGCAGGTGGATAGACCAGCTTCGAAGAGACAACAACCGCCCACCTGCTGATCAATGGAAGCTGGCTATCAGGCGTGGTCACGGTGGAAGAGCAACGCTACGGTCCAACGACTACGCGACTACCTGACCTGACCTGACAGTCTAACGGCATCGTTGACTACGCGCACGTACACGGTGGGGGGGTGGGAGTTAGCAATAACTTCCGGCTGTGTTGATGTGGAGACAGCCCTGCTTGTACTTTTGGCGTGCAGGCACCAGCTAGCCCCTCCAGGGGCAAAAAGGAGGGCAGCCTCAGTGAGGCGGACTGTCTGGAGGATAACAGAGAAGATTATTAGAACTCTGCCGTTGCTTTCACATATGCACATTCAAATGGAGGGTTCTTGCAATTTTAGGTTTAGGGTCAGGTCGTTTATGTGTTTAGTGTTAGACTGTAAAGGTTAAAATTTGTGTTCTGTTATTATGTGTCTTTGCAATTTTGCCTGAAGGGCCGTACCCGAAATAACCTATAATGTGTTGGGTGGGACGTTAAACCTTACTCACTCACTCACTCACTCAGTGAGGCGGAAGCCCCTCCCTGCTGGTATAGCCTCTCACACAGAAGACCACCTGATACCTTCACGAGGTCCTCCCCGGGCAACTACAGTGAGTCATTGTGCTTGGACATGGCCGCCTGTAGGCTAAACTCAGGCAGTCACCTCATCGTCGAAGTCCGACGACCCGGACATGGAGAACTGCTTGACAGCTTGACAGCAGCTTCACCGTGCACGTCAACCATCAGTGTTTGCCAATGACTACCGTTCAGCAACAACGACAACCGACAACGCCTGTCAAGTCTGTCAGCTGTGAGCAATGACAGCCGTTTTTGAGTGGTGCCCCCGTTCAAAGAAATGGCCGTCAACTTCACGAGGAAGAGACGGAAACCCGAACTCGCCTTCAAGTGGAACAATCTGGTGGAATTCCTTCTTTTCGGGGCATCTGTCCCCCGTATAGGCAGCGCCTGACTGGGCTCGTTACGTCAACGACAACACTGTGCATGTTAACCAATGACCAATGGGCTTGCCGTATTAGCCCATTGTTTAGTTCATCAGAAACTAAACTGCCAGTTCAGTTCAGTTATGTCTCTTTGTATGCAATTTAGGTCTTACAATAATGAGTTAATTTTTTGAGTGTAGTTTATTAGAAATATCCAGGATCACTGATAGCGGCTGCATTAGTCTGCTGGACACAGTATTTCAGTTTTGAGGAGATCATAGTGTCATTAGCGTTAACACATTTCTTGCATTACAATAACCACTCTGTGTGTGAGTAATTTTTATAATGATCCTGCTAATTTATTCATCGGTTTTTGTTAACACACATAAGTTAACTGCTTTTAACCATTTATCTCTCTGGATGGTTTATTTTGTGCTGATGGGCCTTTGAGAAACTACTCACTCACTTTTGTGATTTTTGCATTATCGAATGTTGCCGTTAATGCTATTGGTTTCATTGTGACATTGTATTGTGTTGTAAATGCAGGATAAAGTTGGATGAACTGGTTAGGAAGAAGGCAATCACTCAGTTGAACAACCATTGTCTGCCAGCCGCACTAAAAGCTGTCGATGATTACATAATATGGTTTCGGTGAGTTGCCTTCCGTCAGCATTTTGATGCACTATGATAACCTATGCAGCGTGGAAGGGCATGGCTGGCAAGGCGGGTTATGGTTATACAGCTATTTTGTTGCCACATTGCCAGCCAATATACACCATGTCCCAAAATTAGTGATACCCCTAGCTTCAATCACGCTTAATTCAGTTTCTCGTTGATGGATTTCAATGAATTATTGTACACTGCACTACCGTAGCATTACTTACCGTCACACTTTTTGAGACATCCGCACCTTACCGTGTGTATTCAGTAGAGCATCATTATGATGTCTGAGTTTGTTTACGTTAGGGTTATGTTCGTTACGTTGTTATTGACAGGGCGATCAAGCAGTGGCGTACTCACCTAAGACTAAAAGCTTGCGTCGAGGTCAAAGGTGGCCACTTACAGCACAAACTTCAAAGACTAGTTCAGAATAGTTGTCTCCACAAGCGTTTTACATTTTGTAAAAATCTGCGAGGTATTAACGATTTTACACCGACTTATCTGTACGAGTGTCGCTAATTTTGGGACACGGTGTAGTGACAACAGTTGTGTTGGTGGCAAAGTCTTACTGCAGACAGATGGCAAGCGTTGCTGAAGGTTCTCCTGAGAGAATATGGGATTAGGATAAAGAATTTGGTTACTTCCAGCGACAGTTCTCAAACGGTCACAGGGACTAACAGGGTGGCTCTTAAACCCAGGCAAGAAGACACTCAGAATCAATGTTAACTGCTGTGACCTGTGATTACCTAACTGCACCCACCGTACTTGCAGCTGTGTAGCCATCGCTAGCCTTGCCTGCCTCGCCGGCCTCGCATGCACAGCATTACCTGTTTTGACAATACTAATATAGTTGGCGTTGTTTGTTGCACTAAGCAATAGGATTCACTGGTGCAGCCAAATAGCACTCTTATCTCAATGCTTTTGGCTTGAGCTGCAGCTGCTGTGTTATCAGAACCTTTTACAAAACACAGAAAATTTTCCGCATCGGTTATGCCAATCAACTGCCACTTTTGAGATTGTAAAGCGTTTTCGGCCCAACTTGTGTACATACAGTGCTGTAGCATGTATCTGCACTTTTAACCTTTCTAATCAGTTTCTCTCTTCGAAACCCTACAGCGGATCTCGCTGAAATTTTACCTGAATTGCTTCCATGTATGTATCATCCTTCCGCCAATTTTTGTTTTAGTCTGCTCTCCGGCTTTGGAGGAAAAGTGGAAAATAAAGAAAAAATAGAAAAAAAAATAAAATAAAACTAACTGAAAAAAATAAGGCCGCACGTTTGACAGACGGACCAATTGCAGCAAAATGTAATCACTCTAGTTGTACGATATTGTTTGTCACAGTGGAAAGTACAGGGAATACGTAGATATGACTGAACACGTTGAAAAAGATCTGCACAAGTTTCGCCGCGTGACAAAACAGCTCATTACATGTGTCAGGGTAACGTGTGAATTACATAAATATCAGTTGCTTATGTTAGTTCATAAATTTGTATATCATAATGACAAACTACCTCCAGCATTTGCCAATTATTTTATGTTAAATCGCAATGTGCATAGTTACAACACAAGGAAAAATCATAGTTTGCATCTCCAAAACTTGCAGACAACTGTTGGTAAAAAAATTACAAAATTTAAAGCAAGTCAACTTTGGAACCAACTCCCTAATGAGATCAAAGAAATTAAATCTGAAAGTTTATTTAAGTCCAGGATCAAAGTTTGCTTATATAGTAAATTATATACTGAATGACTATGATCAGTAGTTTATAAATGGCATATTGTAATGGTTTGATTGGTTTTGACGTATTGTATGTGATATGATTT
>Ga0209367_1012973_pt1 | contig 10806 bp, 4 predicted proteins | sample WorMetLIZISLAND2_FD_187412 | JGI IMG/M metagenome (GOLD analysis project Ga0209367, IMG submission 187412) | Marine gutless worms symbiont microbial communities from Max Planck institute for Marine Microbiology, Germany - Olavius geniculatus... ... | reverse complement strand
CCACCTTCTGTAACCCATGTGAATGAGTTGCTACTCATTTTACCGTCCCACGGAGGGTAGAAGGCTGAGTCGACCTAGCTGGCAGGCTTCCCACCGAGATGGTTTACCTGCCCGCAGGCAGTCACCCATTGCAGTACTAACCGGGCCCAGCGTAGAGTAACTTCGTTTCAGCCGAAACGCGCTACCAACTATGCCATGCCACCAACTGAAACCCTATCGCAAGTGGCACTCAATGGTTCTGCACCCAGTTTCGCGTAAAGAGCTATACGCAACCTTTAACCTTTTAAGCTTTATGATTATGCTAAAGCTTTAGCTATAATGATGACGTGCTGATGTGTTAGCGTCCAGATATGATGTGTGGATGATACTGTCTCAGTGCACGTTCAACACCAAGCTCCGGCTTCACCACTGGTACAATGGCACGGTCCTGTCGATGGATGACTTGGCGCAGTTCAACACCGATCTGGGTCACTTTGAGTCGGCGTTTGAGATACAGTTTCGACTGCAGAGCCTGCGTCTGAGTACCGAGGAGAACTGTGTGCTTGCGGCATTCACTGTCATGTCCACTGGTATGCAGTGCTCAGTGTTTGTAATAACCTTACCTTAGACCTTAGTTCCTCCAGTTCCTGCCGAAACATCGGGCGACGAGCTTTCTCCATTTCAGTCTGTTGCTGGCAGATCTCTTTGCACCCATCCAGGTAAGCCCCATATCTTGAAGGTCTTCTTTGAATGTTGCCCTTCAGGTCTTCGTTGGTCTTCCTGGTCTGCGTTTGCCATTGTCAGGTAACCAATTCATGGCCAGTTCATGGTTGTAATAACAGAAGTAGTCGTAGCCACAGTAGTTGTTGTTGCACTTGTTGTTACATTGTAGTAGTATAGTTGTAGTTGTGGATGAGCCTACGCCTAAGTGCAGCAGAAAACTGCATAGCTGTGCTAGGCTGTTATGTCTACTTATAGGTACACAACAGTACTACGCTGTGTCCGGAAAAAGATAACCGCCTAGACATTGTACAATAGAAATGCCAAACCTGAATGAATTTGAATAAAATCTCATACACCTAATGCCCAATAATTTGCTGAATTGATTACCAAATTTCGTTGAAAAATATTGTTTCTTAGCAGAGTTATTTATTGTTGAATATCGATGGCAAAATGCTTCAGTTACCGCTATGGCGTTACATAAGTAAACCCCTATGTACATTTTCATAACTCCATCAAACAACGTCTAATTCTGGCAGAATTTTACATCAACAGTGCATCGTCTATTGGCACTCGTAGTGCCGTATTTCAGTTAAATCTCCCATCGCAAACAATAGTTAAACACGGTTTCTGTGAGATCACTCCAAAACGTGAAGTGTCCAGTATCTAAACAGTTTGTTTAATCCTGACAGTGTCTACGGCTTGCTGGGAAGTTCTCAGCAGTTGAATTGCCAAAATAAAGTGCAAAAACCCACAATATCACAAATACAAAGCGCTTACCATGGTGCGAGTTAATTAATTCGTATAATTTTTTCATCATCAATGTATTTCACCATACATCTTGGCGAGATGTTGAAGCTGCCGAGGAAACTGCAACGTCTCGTCTCGGTCTCAGCTCATAAGGTCTCGTGCACATCCCTGTTACGACGTCAGCATTACGTCAAGATTAGCAAAGAATATTTAACTAATAGCCATATTTTAACGTATTTTGAGTTTGTATTTCTTCAGCTACAGCTGGTAAAAATTTTGTGCAAATTGTTATCATTTGATTGAATTGTGAAAAAATAAAAAGGGTGCCTTTCAATAAAAGGGCGCCTTTTTACGAAACACAGTATAGTCTGGGTTTGCGCACAGGACTCTAGGTATGCTACATCATGCACATACATACAAACCGTGCAGTGTTGGCAACTTAAGGGGAAGTCAGACGAACGACAAAATCGGGCGATTTTCTCTGCCGACACAATCGCCCGACAAAAATCTGTCGTGTGTCATGGTTCGCTGATTTTGTCGGCCGATTTTGTCGGGCAACTCAACCACGCCCACAAAAGTCGGCCGATTTTGTCGTTCGTCTGACATCCCCTTTAGTGCTACTAGCCAACTCAGAATGCTTTGAGGCTTAACTTTAGCATTTATCTCTCAGTCTCTCACTTTATCACCGCCGTCTTCTAACTTCTTTTCTGTTCTGCTTTGTGTGTGTGTTTTTTTCACTTGAAGAGCATTGTACAGGGTGCAGGAAAAAAGTAGCCCCCTAAAGTTTTTTGCCGTTTTCTCAGCAACCGTTTGGAATTTTAATTTGAAATTTTACAGCTTTCTGTAGTAAACCATTCTACATTCAACTGCCAAGTAAAATGTGTTTCTGTAAAAAAACGACAAAGTTATAAACTTTTTAATATGACCACTTACCAATTCAATATCATGGTTGAAACAGCATAGTTAACTAATTAATGATCAAATGCAAGATTTCATAGTCACTGCGAAGGTTCGAAGTGTTTATTGCCAGCTCCAAGCTCCAACACACAAGCTTTCAGTCGCATAATTTGAGAAGTCTTTCACAGCCTTGTCGATCGGTCTATGTGGCACGTTGCCTCAGGTAACCTGAAGCCTTTCTTGACTTCAGCGACTGTTTTCGGCTTTTTTTTTAATTTGCAGTACGCCTCCAACATTGCACTTTACACGTGATAGTCCGCTGGGTCTATATTTGGCAAATTTAGAGGCCATTGGTTTTGTTTGTGATGAAATCTGGACAGTTGGCCCGCAGCCAGTTCTGTGTTCCTGCACACTGTGTGTGCTGGTGCGCCGTCCTGCTGGAAGATGAATCTGGTGGGCAGCCGACAATTGCTTTAAAAGATGATAATTTGGTGATAATTTATCAACAGAATAAATTACTGTTTACCAAAACATCAGTGTGACATCATCGACAGTAACGTGGTAACTGGTTTTTGAAAATTAAATAGCAATCTTTTACAAAGCCATGTCTGTCTGACCCCTTTGGCCCCCTGGGTAAACCGCTTAACGGATTTGGACTTCGCTGATGACATAGCGATAGTGGCGGAGGAAGAGAACGTATGCCAAGAGATGACTACCAAGCCCGAGGAACAAAGTACACAAGTTGAACTGAATATAAGCCATAATAAAATGAAGGCCATGGGAATTACCCAGCTTTCATCACCACAGCCAATAGCTGTTGCACAAGGGAACATAGAATATGTAGAGAGATTCACCTAGCTGGGAAGTGTAATATCTAGCGATGGAAATGTTGAAGCAGATATCAACACTCGACTGGCAAAAGCAGCAGCAGTCTTCCGACGACTTGACAACGTGTGGCGATCCAGCACGCTTAGCCTCAAGATTAAACTGGACCTCTACAGCTCCCTCATTGTCTCTACAGCCATATACGCCAGCGAGACTTGGAAGAGTACAGCTAGAATATGTCAGCAGCTGGACGCCTTTTACCAGCGCAACTTACGGAAGATTCTGGGCATTACATGGAAGGACCACATGACTAACATGGAGGTGCTAAGCCGAACTGGGAAGCGAAGATTACAGGACACTTTAGCAGACAGATGACTTCGGATGGCAGGCCATATCATCAGGATGCCATCTGGACGACCAGCCAATCACGCCATGTCATGGAACCCTCGTGGTAGTGGCAGACGACGAAGTCGTCCAACGAAGACTTGGCGGTCTACATTTAAAGAAGACCTGGTGGACCGAGGAGTCAATTGGAACAGCATCTGGGCTGTGGCTACAAACAGAAGCAGATGGTGAACTTTTGCAACGGAGGATCTATGTAAGTGCTAAGTTTAGCTACCTCCTATATTCGGGGTCGGGAAATCTTACAGTGTTATTTAAATTTACCCTCTGTCAACCACTGTTGCCATAGCAACCATTCAAAAGTTGCAAAATTCTGCATTACAGCCACTGGAGATTTCACAGCTTTATAACTTGGTCCCCGTAAAAGATAGTTGTACGCTGTTTGCACCTACCCCTCTATTTTTGGGCCCATGCTATCCGATGGTGTCATTTAAATTTTTTCGCTGCCGACCCCTGTTGCCATGGCAACGAATTTTGGGGACAAAATTGACTACAACTCGGCCCCCGTGAAAGATAATTGACCCTGTTTGCACCTACCCCCTTATACGCAGGTGCTAGGCTATATAGCGTGGCCACAGAACGTATTTCTAGTTTTTCAACAGAACTACATTTTACTTGGCAGTTAAATTTAGAAGGTTTTACTATATAAAGCTGTAAAATTTCAAATTAAAATTCCAAACAGATGCTGAGAAAACAGCGAAAAATTTTAGGGGGCTATTTTTTGCCGCACCCTGTACAATTCCGTCGGATGTTACTTGTCAACTCTTTGCTGCAGCTCTTGCGTCTGTCTGTCTGTCTGTCTGTCTCTGTGTATCTCTCTGTGTCTCTGTGTGTGTGTGTGTTAGATCGTTGTCCATTGCAGGATCGTCATACTGTGGAGCAGTGTCAGATGTTACTTCTTGACTGTCTGCTTTATCTCTGCGCCAAGAACCACGCCCCAAATGATTCAATATTCTTTGCTCGTATCGTCTCTGTGTTGGTTCAGTTGCGCTCTGGCTCTGTGACACATAGTCAGGCCGACGAACGGTTTATCACCGAGTGGCGCGACAAAGTAGACTTCCCCCCGGTCTTCTTGGAAATTTGGTCGTAGCTCAATATCATTACAGGCTGGTGCGTAAAAAGTAAATATGCTACCGATTAAAAAATTTTTCAAACGATTAACTTGCTCATCATGGTTTCAGAAATTGTTAGCCACCGTTATTGCATCGAAGGACTCGCAGTCAGTGCCAAGTTAATCACTTTCTACTCATGCCATGCAATAGCAGTCATGTGGTTAGTACTGGTTCCCCGAACCGCCGCCATTTGCCGCTGCCATTAAGGCCTTGGACTGCGACCAACCGTTAAAATAGCGGTAATAAGCTAGCAGTTTTAGCGCTCTAGAGAAAACCAAACAATGTGTTGTGCTTACACTGCTGCAAGCAGAGCCACTAGCGTGAGTGCGTGTCCTTATTGTATATTGTTACAAATCACATAAAAGTTGTTGCTTTTGGGCATCAGAAACTGCATGCTACCAGTGATAAACATCTTAACAGTTCAGACCGCTAAGCCAGCCGATAAGTTTTAGTGGTCTGGACCGCCAATGCTTGACGTTTTAGCAGTTTAAACCACTAATCCAGCCGTTTAGGCTTCAGACCAGCTGTTAAAGCCTTAGCAAACGGTTCCGGGGACTAGTAAATACCATTGTATGTTTCTGTCTGCCTATTCATCCGTCTCTCTGTCACAGATGTAACCACTTAATGGGACCCGTGGGACCATTCCCCCCAACTGTGTAATGTGAGGAGACCAACTGCCTTTGGTCCCACAAAAAAACGATTTCGGAACTTATACTCTAGTCAAGTGTATTAAATCCACAGTCACTGTATTTTGCCGTTGGCGGATTTAGAGAGCCATGCCTCCAGATGCTAAGAGTCATTTTCCACCAGATGCCTTCTATGACATGCGCATTGGGCTGAACTGATACGGTCTCAGCTCTGGGCAGGTGTAACAGATGAGCCTTCCTGCCCTAAAGGTAAGACATTCTATGCGTAACACTGAAACGCCGAGTAAAAGAAACGTCCATTAAAGGGCTTGACAGGGTTTGGAAAGAGTAATGGTCTCTGACTGTATATGTCAAGTAATGGAAACGTCGACTAATGACCACGAACTGGAAATGTCTGGTAACAGAAATGCCGAGTAATGACCGTAGACTAGAAATGTCCAATAATTAAAATGTCTAATATCTAATAAAAATCCCGAAGCACAAATTCTATCAACAGTATTGTTAAAACAAGTTAGTTACAGTAAAAACGTTTCTGCGGTCCAGTTGGTCCAGTGTGCATTCAGATGTCTCCTCATTTTGACTCTTGATCCTAGTAGGTGATTATAAAAAAACTTTGGTGGACAGTCTGGATCATGGGGTGAAGGGTCGAAATTAACGATGGTCTTCCTGGCCTAGTAGTTGATGTATGCCGTATCATAAAATTATCCATGACTTTTCAGGCGAATGGGCTAGATAAGTAATTTTGGTGTCTTTACCCAGGTTTTGGGGGTCAAGGAATCCAATGTAACTACACTGTGAACCATAAAAAAGTGGAACCGTTTTATTTTTGTAATAACTTTGTCAAATATCAACACACTTGGATAATATTTGGCATACGTGTAGCGTAGACAATCCTGAACTAGCTTATGTGCAAATCACATGTCAAACTTATTTGCTGCTCTGTATTATACGCTGGTAAGCAATACACTATGAAGTAGTGCGTGTACATAACGTCAGCAACTTAGCAAGCAGAGTTTTTTCATTGACAAAATGTTTAAAAGTAAACACACTTGCAAACGTCAGTCAAACAATGTCACAGCTTGTGTTCAAAGTGTCCGCCTTTAGCTGACACACAGCAGCGCAGGTGTTTTCGCCATTCGTCCACTGCCTCGTCGATAACGCGCTGTTTCATCGTGGACCACATTTCAACCAAGCGCTGCTTCAGATTGGTCACATCAACTATCGGAGACCTGTACACCTGCTCCTGAAAGTAACCCCAGATTTTATAATCGACAGGGTTCAGACTTCAGATCTGGGCTGTTGGGAGGCCACAGATCTGGACCGATGAACCTGGGCATCTCGTGTGCAAGCAGGGCCACTGTGTCTTGTGCTCGGTGTGCCGGCGCGCTGTCCTGCTTTAAGGTGAACACTACCCAGTCAACAGTAAGCTGGTTCCCAGCCACAATGATTTCGTAAATAAGTAAATAAATATGCACCTATGTCAATAAATGTCTAGGCTAAAAACATGCCAAATATTATCCAATTTCGTTTATATTTGACAAAGTTATTACAGAAACAAAACAGTTCCACTTTTTTATGGTTCACAGTGTATATACTTGGGAACCACTGTATTTGGTGCTGGTGAAATGCAATGTGGCGGCTAAACGAGGCTGCGACATTGAACTAGCTGTAGCTCGCTTAGTGCTTAGTTTAGTTGCATAAATTTGGTTTCTTTACCTAGGTTTTCTGGGCCAAGGAATCAAGTGAAACAACATAGCAATGTCAGTAATGCAACTACAGGACACATTGTAGCAACTGCTATTAGTGCAATGAGATGATATGAGTCATGCCTGGTCTTCAGCAGTGCTTGCGACTAGTGTTTTTTTTTCATTTTGAATCAAATTGGACAGCTTTAACAGTTTGCAAAGTCGCCATTAGTAAGTACTTGCTGTCCCGTAGTTTCACACAGTTTTGTGGCAGTGAATCTTTCTCGCACTGTTTGCAAAAGTAGAGTTTTCTTCCGTTATTACTTTATGGTTTATGGTAAAAACTAGTTGCAACATGTGCAACAAATTTCGCCAGGAGCGATAGTGGAAAAAACTAAGCGTCTTAGTTTCTGATTCCATTTTCAGAAATAATTTGAAGACATTCGTTAGTTGTGAAGTTAAAAAGAAGGTCAACCAAAGAAGCAGATAGATCAAGACAAAAAGGAAACAGGTGCTGCCCAGAAGGAGTTGGTTATTGCAAGAGTTTGGGGCTATGACTTACACGATCTCTTCAGTTATGATTTAGTGAAGGACAATTTTCTGTTTGACAGCTGTGAACTAGTGAAGAAGCCGTCCAAACACGAGCTGGTGAAAGAGCTGGAAACAAACCTAGCACAAGCTGACTACATTCCACAAGCCAAATGGACAGACATGCCAACGGACTACATTGTTGATGCCGTGGCACATTTACAGAAAGTCCCAACATCGTCGTTCGGTTTCTTTGGTCAGCTCTGCCAGAACTGCTTAGAGATGATAACTTCAATGTGTAAAAATGCAAAACGCATGTTTGATTGTTATCTTGAAGGTTCTGTGAAGGATAATGAAAGACAAATGGCGAATGTCCAAGATTCCAATTGTTGTAAGCGATATTACAAATGAAACTCGGTTACCGAAAGACATGGACAGTTTCTGGCCATTGTCTGACAACAAAGTGAAACTTGAGGTACTCCTAAGGAACTTCTTACGGAACATTACACTCATCAGAATGTCCGAGGCTTACAGGTTTTCTTCAGTCAAATTGCCGGTGTCAATGTCTCAGTGACCACTGAACTTATTAACGATGGAGAACTCACTATGCATCCAAGCCTTGATTCCAACCTCGAAGAGGCAGACGTTCGAATCATTCCCCACTGTCTCGATTCTCTCAGAAGTGGACTGAAGTGCTTTTTTAATCCTGTCAAATGACACAGACGTGTTGGTGATTGCTACGTATTTTGTCCAGTGCTTTAAACCAAATGGACTGATTGAACTTTGGTTCAGAGCAGGGGAAAGGTTAGCAAACCAGATACATCCCATTGCATGTCCTGGCAAATAACTTGGGACATCCAATGTGTGAAGTCGTGCCAGCTGTTCACGCAGGTTACGAGGTGCAATGTCGCCAGCAAGTTTGGTACTAAATCAGCTGGAATAAAGGCAGATCCGTAGAGCCGTCCATGCATCTCACAGACTCTGGCAAACTTGAGTGTGATGTTGCAGAAACATTGTGCAATGCAGAGAAGTACTTGTTTCAGGTGTTAAACCGTGACAATCATGTTATCGAAACACTGGACAATCTCGGGTATCAGACGTACCGTCAGCAAAAGTCAACCACCATTCTTGATCTGCCTCTTACTCGTAATGCTGCTAAAGGACATATCCTGAGAGCATTTTATGCTGTTCATATCCAGATAAATTGTCTGAACAATTAGATCCTCTGAAATACGGTTTTCAAATGCAGGAGGGGACTTCTAGGATCAAGAGTCAAAATGAGGGGACATCTGATTGCACACAGGACCCCCTCGGCCCCAGGACTTGTAGTTGCTAACAGTTGATGTGCAGGTGAATCGCAGAAACGTGCATGACCACAAGGAACAAACACAATCTTGGCTCTTGGATTAGCCCAACAAATGTCGCTAAAGTCATGTGACGACGGCGAAGCCGAAGATACTGGCACTACTGGCTTCTTCTGGTTATAGACCTAACGGCAAACACGTTACTGGCTCGTCGTGACCTTTACCGTACTCAACGTTTCTATTACTCTGCATATCCAGTCCTTGCCTGTTACTTGCAGTTACCTTTACTCGACATTTCCCGTTATTGCCTTTTAACAACGTTAACGTGAACAAAATATATATCGTTTGAAACTAGATTAAATTGCAATCCACATAACACAAGTCAGAGCAAGTTGCATAACGTCATAGATTTATTAAAATGCAACTACGAAAACATTAACTTTAAATTAGCAATTATGTCATTGCAACTTGCAAAATATTACTCAAAAAATGTTTTTTGCAACAGCTGCTAACGATCACTAGCCTAAAAAGCTGCATGGTAATGTCAAGTACAGCATGTCTGACAAAAACATAATCATACAGGAATGCAATTCAAGTGCAGTACCACGTAAAATAAATGCAGTCATCGAAATGCAAAAAAACAAAAACTTGTCAAACACGTAAAATCAAACTATTATTTACATCATTTAATCGCAAGTTACCGAAACAGTAGGCCTAATCACGAAGTGATGCAACAGCTGCTAACGCGATCAAGTAGGCTATAGTATATCTGAAAGAGCCGATGTAGTTTTAAATTCAACTAAAATTTAACGTAAAATAAATGCTTTCGTTGAAGTGCATCAAACATACCGAACACATCAATTCAAAGTTATCTATCATAGCATTATACCTCAAGTTTACAAAACCTTAATCACAAATGTCTGTCTGCAACAACTGCTAACAGTATGAAGTTTAGTTCCTCTGAAACGAGGCTTAACGTGATCAAGCATACTTTCTCGATCTGAAAAAATGATGCAGTTTTAAATTCATCTTCACTTTAACCTGATATAAACGCAGTCGTTGGTCTGAAATCTACTCGCGTACAGGTTTCATGTCCGTCAAATTCATGCTTGGACATTTCGATGGTTTTTCATTTTCAGGTCGGTCATTTTCAGCGCCCCCCTCGACATACCCAGTAACAGGCATTATTTGCATTTTACTCGAGCATTCCACTACCCGACATTTCAATTACTCGACGTTTCAGCATTCCCATTCTATGACATTAAAAATTTATTAAATTTGATTTCGACTAGGACTCTACCCCGGACCCACTGGGGAGCTCACGACACTCCCTCAGTCCCCAAAACGTGCTTGCACTTATGCTGTCTGCAGGGGTCATTTAGGGGGGTCCGAGGGATCTACGGACCCCCCAAGGATTTATGATTTAAGTTTTTTCTCTATAAATTGTACCTTAGATTAAACGTGAAACAGCTAAAATGTCAACTGCGTTACCGCTGCAAGAACAATAGGCCTACGACACATAAGAACTATTCCAGAACTATTCAATATTGCAGTTTGAAGTAGATTTTAAACAACATTATGATCTGATTACTATGATGGTGTTCGCATTATTGCATTTTGTGTTCTTTTTTGCTGTATTCCATCAGTTTTTCTGATGAGATATAGGACATGTGTGCTTGCAATAGACTTTTGTTGATTAATGGATTTTAAATGGCAGCACGTAAACTAAGCATAATATACTTATGTATACGTAGGCTAGTAAAGAAACATTTATTATCCTAGCAGTCGGGACTCATCAGTTGAGTATAATTTTGTCAGTTCAAGTGTGTTATAGAACATGCAAGGTTGTTAAGAGTGGAGAAGTGTTAGATTTGTTGGTTTGTTAATGACTGTTATATACATTTACTGTGTAAACTGCACGAAATTTGGTCAACTGAGGAGGAAAGGGGGGGGGAAG
>Ga0209367_1012972_pt1 | contig 10806 bp, 8 predicted proteins | sample WorMetLIZISLAND2_FD_187412 | JGI IMG/M metagenome (GOLD analysis project Ga0209367, IMG submission 187412) | Marine gutless worms symbiont microbial communities from Max Planck institute for Marine Microbiology, Germany - Olavius geniculatus... ... | reverse complement strand
GTGCGCTAGTAAGACTTGGTCATTCTCTAGCGCGTGTAAAAATTTGGGGGCGCAGCACCCCCTAGGGGCCGAAATATGGTCTTCCGAAAAATGCGCTTTAGGGGGGTACGATTTCACATCTAAATCTCCAAGGTCACTGGACCAAACTTCGCCGTACTTGTTTCGCCTAACGCAGGACGAATCATCATAGACGGAATGACTATCCAATTTTGAACATCTTCATCTGTTTCGGAGATATTCGCCGCCGAACTTCGAAGTCGTTCGAGATTGGGCCAAATTTTGCATGTTTTTGGCCCCTGAAATTTTTTTGGGGTGTGTCCCCCAATATTTTGGACCGGCATTATAAAATTCAGCCTAGTATTGACCATCGTGCAAAATTTCACGCCGGTCGGCCCACGCATCTCGGAGATCTCGCGTTGCAAGAAAAAAAAACATCTGCAGTAAAACAGAAGTCCTTCCGAAAACTATCGTTTACGGGCGGACTAGTAAACGGTCAATGTGAAACAACTATTAAAACTGAAAAAAATGTGTCAAGAAATCAAGGCTATAGAATAAGCTTATATGGTTGGGTGGCGCATAAAAAAAATTGAAACAGGGCTGCATGTTTAATGTAGATCGAACAATTGGACAGTTTTGAGAAACGACTAGTTTCGATAATTGCACTGACAAGTGATCATGTTGAACACTGCGCTCACTGCGTCTACCGACTGAGAAATGACCAGACTGAGTTATCCTGGATATCTGGCCGAATACCGAGATAGTTAATTCGTCTGCCGACTGTCACCCATCTAAGTACTAACCGAGCCTGGCGTGGATTAACTTCGTTGACCGGACACTACTCTAAGCCGCTATACGTGGGAATAAGATACCAAGATACGGCAACTTGAAACTGCACAAAAGTTGCATATCGTCTTTGTCATCGAGACTGCACACTGTGTTGCAGCAGCAGCTAAAGATAGCTCAGTCGAGTCCGGAATATGACTTTATTGTAATTCCAGGGAAATCCGTGTGCAGTGTCGTCGTGCTGCTGCTGCTGACGATGATGATGATGATGAAAATCAGTGTTTTGTGATATGCCTACGCTAAAACAGAATATCATCATCATCATCAAGCGCATGCCCCGAGCTGGAGCGTAGCGGTTTCCACGAGGTGCTTCCAGTGTTCTCGATCCTGGGCGCATCTCCAAGCCGAGTAGAGACCATGATTATGAGGCTGGAGATCTGCTCCCAGGGTACGTAGCCACGTGTGGCGAGGGCGTCCTGGAGGGCGCTTCCACTCTATGGGCAGACCTCGGATTGACGTTTTGAGTGCTCTGGAGATGTCAAGTGACGCATCCATCCTCGCCACCTGACCGAAAAGTGGAAGCCGACTTCTCTGAATCAGCTGAGACAGCTGCGGCGGTGAGCCAGCTCGAAGTCGAACCGTGGCGTTGGCTACATGATCCACGCATGGTATACGAAGAATACGACGCAGAAACAGAATATGAAAATAGAAAAATAGAACATGCGTACATCCGCGTGCGATACACGATGCAAATCATGTGTGCTGTTATGCAAGATGCTGAAACTGAGACCGTGAGCTCGGAATTCGGAAATAATGTGTTCCTAAATCTTAAAATGCATTGAACCTCAAGGGCTGTAAGGGCGCTATTTTGTGTTTAACTGATACGTGATTGAACATTTTTTGTAGTGCTAACGAGGTGACACTGGCAAACGTACGCATTCTGTTGGTGTTTACATTATTACATTGCATCACATTACATTACATTAAATATACGTACATATATTTTTTAAAAATGAAATACGCATGATACTTTATCCTCGAAGGGTGATAATAATGCAAATAGTCATGGGCATGACGTTCGCCATCAGGCAACGTCATTAGATTAAGCTAGTCAGCTATCGTCTGTCTGCCTGTTTCACTCTTTCGTCTTCTAGATGTCTTTTATATTTCTGTCTCTGCCAGAAGTGATATGGGAGAACGGTAACGCGTGGGGACACCGTAGATCCCCATTTTTCCACGGATGAAACGCGTTTCTCCACTGTTTTATCAAATTCGTGTTAAACGAATTCTATTTCGCAATGTCGAGAACATTAAAAAACAATTTGTGATAAGTTTCGTATTGTGTTACGTCAATTTTATCGGTGTCTTGCACGCGTTGTAGTTTCAAAACAAAGCGGTGCAACACGTGCACAGATTTAATCAATATTTTGCCTTACGCCACTGAGTTTCAAAAATATTTCACTTTTTCGGACTATATATACCGCGGTTTCTCTCGCTGTCTGTCAGTCCGTGGTGCTGTTTGTCCGTATAAACGTGTATGCTGCATCAGTGATTGCAAGCAGCGTCATCGGCGTCGTTCGCAGCAGCAACAACACAGAGACAAACAAACAGAGGGAGGGCGAGACACACACACGGAGCGGTAATGCAGCCAGTTGCCGGTCGCAGTCAGTCACTATTGAGTTTGCATTCGTCACATTACACTACCGAAGATCACCTTCGACCTAGAAACTATCAGTCTGTTCAGTTATGTTCGTTTGAAAGCAAAGTCATCTTTTCTGCAGTGCAAAGCTGGTTGATAAACATAATTTATAGCAGCCTAATGCACGGAAATACAAGATACATATAAGCTTAAGTAGGAATGGAAACAATTAAATTTTCAGTAGTTTACTTCACATAAACTAACGATTAATTGATCATTAATTTCGACTCGAAGCTAACTGTGATAATTGCCAAAATGCATTTTCGATTTTTTTGGTTTAGTACATTTTTTTCAGTTATCGAGCTATAAGCTGATTAAGCTGTATCAGAAGCCGCGCTGAGTAAAACGCAACTATTGAGTATTTCAACCCGGTTCTGTAAACCGACTAAAATGTCGTATGAAGTATTTTTGACATACTGACTCCGTTATAAGCTACCGTTACTATTATCACCACGGACCTCGTTAGCGCTGGAGAACGGCAGAACGACAACTCCGACCATCAGATCAGCGACTGCCAGCGATACGATGAACACGATGACGTCGCGCCACTGACCACGTGACTGTGACGTCATGCTGGCCAGAACCACGCGAGCACTGTAGATTACGTGACTTCACCCTGAGCGAAACGACTGCCAGCGATACGATGAACTTGTTGGTGGTCATACTGCGTAGTTTGCTGTGCGTGAAGACGGCCATGATGACCATGACGTTGCCGACGATGACGATCAGGTTCACACAGATCAGCGCAGACATCGGACCGATAAACTCCGCCGAGTCCAGCTTCACTTCTGCTGTCCCGGCAGCTCTCTCTGTGCACGACACCTTCGTTGTAGAATCGTACAAATTTACAAAGATTCAAACATCACCATTACACAATGTCAGAAGAACTTTGCTGACTGTGTAATGGTAAAGTTTGAATTTTTAAATTGTGATTTGTGCTGTTTTATATCTACAACCACGATGTCACCTTTACACTGTATATAAACTGAACAGTTTTTTTACATAAATCTCCATAACGCTGCAAGATAGACGCATGGTCACTATGGACCACCCATAAGAATTCGGCCCCCGGAAGTCAAATGGTCACGTGACCGATAACGTCACGTGACCCCAAAAGGTCAAACTCGTGACCCCATTATCTTTGAGGCACCATATCCGTAACGGTACTAAAAATTACCAAAATCTAATAATTGACTTTTAAGTTACAGTCGAAAATGTCGGGGATGTTTTTTGAGACACAGTGTATATGCAACAGATTGGTGATTTTTTCAATATTCAGTATTCAATCGTTAAACGATTCCATAAGGTTGGTAGAAGCCGATTTCTTTGTAAGAAAACCATGCTGATTTTTAGTTATGAGTCGATTCTGCCGGAGATAATGAAGTAAAACAGCTTAAATAATTTTTCCAGATGTTATTTGGAAAAATGGTGTTGGTTATAATTTACCTATGATTTACCTGTCCGCACACAGTCACCCATCTAAGTAGTAATCACCTGATAGCGACCCGACCGGGAGTCAAACCCGTAACCTCTTTATCATAAGTCTGACGCCTTTACCGTTGCGCACCAAGGCACTTCAGAATTATTGCTGGCTCAGTGCAAGCTTATCTATACCGCTGTCAAATGCTCTTCAGTTTGGTCTGCTGTTGTAACAAGTGAATGAAGTAGGTCTAATTCAGTAAAGAAACGACATCGCTGATCGTTGCTGCCCTCTGTTGAATCATCCGTAAACAATAAGCCTATTGCAAGTTTTGACTGGAAGGGTTTACTAGGGGTAATCATTTCGTCATCGGACCCCAAAATGTGCCTGCCATATAACATGCAAATCCGTCGAACTTTTAATGTTAAGCAGGATGCATGAACGTGACAGAAACGAAAGACGACAAACAGACCACGCCACGGAGAAATGAGTTGTTGTAGGCGCAATCGCTTGCATGAAAGCGATTTCGCCCGAAAATACAACAGTAGGCCCTACTGCTGCCCGTGCTTCGATTTAATAATAATATTATTATTATTAATAGAGCATTTATACAGCGCATTATCATAGCAGACTAGGCCTACAAAGTAATCTCTAATGCGCTCTGTGCGCTGTGTCCGTGGATAAAACAGGAAATGACAACGAACGCTAAGAAGTCCAATATAAGCGTCACGATCGTTTTAGTTCATTAATATGCAGGAAGACTGTTCGGTGCAGACGGGTCCAGCGCAAGAGGATGCACTCTTCTGCCACCAGCACTATAGCGTCACCGATGAACCGGCCGTCATTACAGGCAGGTTAAAAATAACCTTCCTCAGCCTCTCTGGGTGACATGATCGACGGCAATGTTTAGCCCTGGCATTGAGTCGTGGCTGTTGGCATCTTGGTCTTTGTAGTTTGTACTTTGTCTTGAAAATTTCTGTGCTGTTTACACCACTGCTGTTGGATGGCGTTACTGATGGACGCGGAAGCTGCACGGTTGGTAAGTTGGTATGGATCGTGACAATGAACTACATAGTAGTCTAGCTGAGTGCTTCGTCATCATCAGACGGCACACCGCGCGACGCTGTCGAGTGTGAGTTACAGAGTTGGCTTGCGTCATAGTGTTAATTGCTATCGCAATTCATTCACGTATGCTTCAACTGCCTGCCTGTTGATGATGATGCTGCTACTGTTATACTAATGAGTGACGTCTGCATTAACGCCATCAGTCATTAAAACGCCTCACGTCGGGCGTTAAGAAGATGTATACATGTGTGACAAGATCTCGCATGCGACAAAAAACATGTTGGAGCTATGTACAATCTGCAGCTGTCAAACAACTCGAGTTCGGCAGCGCCATCGCACGAGATGCGACAATGGCGTCTCGCGCGATGTCGCTGCCAAACCCAAGTTTACAGCTGCACTGCACGCAGCCCGTCCTGTTGATTGTCGCATGCAAGGATTCGTCGCACACGTAAGCACCCTGTAATCGATATAAAAGCGTCCAGCCGTCGCAGCGAACAAACGCGCGATGTTTGTTGCTTACGTTTACAACCGTGCATCCGGATGACGTCACGCGTTTGCCCGTGATAAATGAGTAACGTTGAATGATGCATTTAGCCCGTAGCTGTAGAACTAAGCAACAAAGGTAGCCAACGTCAGCAATCAAATGAGGGAAGTTATTCGTGCGATTAGTTTTCGTGTAACGCGACCACTATGACCTCGATGCGTCAACGTCACATACAGACAGATAGCGTAAGCCTAGTTTCCGTCCAAAGAAAGCCCTTGCGTAGCCTACTTTCTGACGCAAGCGTCCCGTGGGGGACGGACAGACGGACGAGCATTACCCGTACTGCGACCCGCCTGCATGGCAGCACAAGAAGCTAATAGTTAACGACGATGCAACGACGATGACCCCATTGAGCCAAGACCATCTGAACTAGTAGGTCCTACGTTTTACTGCGTCTCACTCTCTCACTGTTTTAAGTTATAACGGTTAATACGACCCACTGATCTTACCGTTAAGAACAAAATAGCTAACGACTGGAAAGAACACCCCGTAGACTGTTGCGTCCACCGACGTTTTTCGTCAGACACTAGACTGTAAAAACAGGCAGTGAACGGCATAAACAATGGCCGCAAACTAGCGATTCGCGATCCAACATAACAGAATGCCCATGTCGATCTTTACTGTTGAGTGTTGAAACATTAACTGCACGATTGCTTCGCTGTTAACGCGCTCGCAAATGTGCCATAAAATGCTATAAAATGAAAATAAGCATTTACACACGAACGCAGTTGATTCTGTTTAATCTTTGTCACAAAGCACACGGCAGCACAACAGACTGGAGGACAAGTAATTTAAGCAAAGCTCACGTGACGCGCGATAGCAGCGGTTCTGCCACTTTGGCAATCAGTGTAGGCCTACAGCAATAAGATATTAATGCATCTTGAAAAAGTACTTTAATTTGAAGCCTCCGTACGGAAGACTCCTTGAATTTAAGAGATCGAAACTTAGATTCTTAAAAATGTACGTTCTATGCTAAAAATGTTATACGCAGGTTGTTCAGGTTTATCTCCAGCCATTTCGGCGCAATTCACTCTTAAAATGTGTGTCGCAGCCGGAAATTGCAAAAAAAATTTACTTAAAACTCCTATTCTGAAGGCTCAAGGTCATTCAAGGTCATCGACGTTGACACCAATAAAAAGCTTGTCACCAGTGCTTGTTATGATAAACAGCATATCTGTATACCTACATGTATCTGCAACCATTTTCACGCACACGAGATAATTGCGGTAAAATAACCACTTTATAGAGGGGTAGCCATTTTTTCACGCCCGCCTGCGCCGGCCTCCTTGAACCTAGGAAGTCGGGACTTAAACTGCTGAAATCTACTTTTAATGCTAAAAATTTCATATGTAGGTTGTCTTGGTTTATCTTTAGCAATTTCGTCGCACTATACAAGCCAATAATGGCCAAATAACGTTTTTTAGGGAATACCCCTATTTGACGCCCTCGTTCGAGGGGAACCCTTGCACTTAGGGGCACAAAATTTTGTCATGAAAAACTAGAGACCTTGAGGGAGCCCACGGTAAAGATTTTCTGATTTTAGCTTGTACCGTTTTGATACAGTGCCAGGGTGTGACGAACAGACGGACGGACGCCAAGACGATGGCTAAGACACGCGAAGCATTCTGCTATCGCGCGTAAAAATCACGCCCATGCACGAGCACCTGTAAATCAAGCCCACTATTTTCACGTAAGAAATCCTGTGATTGGTCTTTCTAAAAGATCAAGAAACATTTCAAGTTTAACAATTGGCATCAAGAGTTAAAAAGTAAACGAAGCAGAAAATTGCAATAAAAAATTTTCGATAGAATTCCGATCGACGGCTGCAAATTGCCAACAGAAGAAATTATGGGGTTTTCAAATTTTTACTTTGCTCTTAACCTTTTCAAAGTGCGGGTTTTAATTATTATAATGAAATCCAGCATTTTGGACGACAATTATACGCCGATAAATTTTTCTAACAATTTTCCGCATGACTCCACAACTTACGAATAAACTAATAATCATGGCCTCACCCAGCAGCTAATGCTTAAATCAGATTTCTCCCTGAAAGTTGACCATGAAATCGCATTCGCTTTGTGACATTTCTTACATTTTAAATCGTTTTCGGAACATTGCAAGCTAAACCGCTATTCCATAAGAAATCAAAAAGCCGCAAGAAATACACGGAATATTGACATCACAAGAAGTTGCAAAGCTCGTTGTTTGTTTAGCAGCTCACACTCCACAAAAAAATCAGAGCATGCAATGAAGTTAGAGCGGCTTAGGCACACATTTTTGTCATCAGTCGCCGGACTGTAGGCTGTCTACACTGCAGACTTGACTACTGTAATGCACTGTTGAAATGGATGACACGCAGCAGGTGCCCGTCTTAAGCCGCCGATAATCACGCACACAGACCTGCGGACCCGGACTCGAACCCAGACCCGGTGTAGTGAAGAATTCGTCACACCGGAAAATTATTCCCACACGCAGCAGTACAAGTTAGGGTTAAGATTAAGGATAGGGTTAAATTTAGGGTTAGAGTTAGGGTTAAGAGTAGGGTTAGGATTAGGGTTAGGATTAGGGCTAGAGTTGAGGTTAAGGTTGGGGTTAGGGTTAGCGTTAGCGTTAGTTACATTATGACAATATGGAGGTTGGAAGAATTTTCCAGGTGCGACAAATTTCCCACGACACCGGTCCTGTATGTAGCGAACGACACACTGTAGTAGTTAGTGACTGACTGATAAATTGGTCATCCATTCATCAGCAGAGAGCTAAGCTCAGGGCCTCCAGAGCCAGTTAGCTCACTGACAGACACGCTCTCCGACCGACATTTTCCCGTATACCCTGCACTTCGACGCACCGGACACTTTCCTGCAACGATACGTAGACTAGAAACGTATGTCAGCCTAGTGCCGACACATTATGCGGCAGTTCCCTGGCCTTTGATAACAGTTTGTGCTAATCATTGACACACCGCTTACTGTATTCTTTCAAACACACTTTTAACCACTATTATAAAATAGCTGCATTGAATGTTTAAAACAATGTTGTTGCATGCTAGCCATGGAATAAATGCACCTGTTACACTTGTGCTGCGAGAACGTTCGCGCCGTATGGGACAGACGGACAGACAGACAAACAGACGGGCAAGGTGCACAATACGGCTTAAAGGACGGCCGCTTAGTGATAATTCTACTGACAGACGTGACACTGACGCCATATATTGATCGTCGGACGCGTTGAATGACTTTGTTATCAGCAATACCGTATGTCAAACGATGGCGCCACCCGAACATTAACAACGTGTCTATCCATGTGACTTAGCGGTAAACGCCATTTACTGTGTGTGCTAAGCCTGTACGTTTATTGGCCGGGCTTGGCTTCAATCCCCAGGTAGGCAGAATAAATTGCGCGTCATGATTATTTGTCGTGCACGCTTTGACATTAATTTCTCGGACATGCAAGAGTGTCTGGCTTAATCGGTAACCATTGTCTGCGGCTCGTACAAATGCAATACGAATGCAATAGAACTGAAAGAATAGCATTGTTGTATTGCGGTGGTGTTGCTGTTGTGCAAACCGCATTGTTAGCTCCTATTACCTAGAATTATGGCGCTGTATAAAACTCGTTTAATTTCATTTCAATTAATTTCTGGCTAGCATACAACAACATTGTTTTAAACATTCAATGCAGCCATGTTGATTTTTCCTCTCTCGTTAGGTTCAAGGCTTTTCTTAATCGTACTGATTTGTCTAATTTTCTGTTATATTGTGTTGATTAGGGTAGATGTTAGTGTTCTTTCTGGAGCCTTTCTATCTTTGGCTGGCATTTTGTTGTTTTTATTTGTGTTGCTGGTGTTGTCAATGTCAGTGCTGAATGAAATAAATAAAATAAATAAATTTATTTCATGAAACTTTACAGCATTCGCCAGCTTTGTCATTATACTTTCTGACGAGTTCCTGTTCTATAGTACCTAACTAGAACAAAAAGCCCAACTGTCGTTAGGGTGGGCCTAAGCGCTATAAGAAGGCCGGCATCCCACTTCCGGTCCTGGAAAGAAAGCGATTTCTCAAAGTGACTACGTAACAGTCACATACACGCTATGGTGACGCTGCTATATCAAACGCTATAATCAACGCTAAAATACGGTAATTCGGCACACGTTGTTAATGGCTGCAGGGGAAATCTTTGCATTCAAAATCGGTCATGCCGTTGCTGATATATAGGCACATGGTTACTATTGTCAGCCTATAACAACTCGTTATCGTTCTATCCAACGGTACCATCGCCGACTCTCTACGACGTACCGTTTAGCCACAACAGATGCGTTACAGACGACGACAGTCAAACAACAACAGAAAAAAACAAATAATTTATCGCACAGAAACTCGACCGGTCGGCAAAAAATTCTCTGCATTCAGTTTTGGTTTTAGCCGACCGTGGACGCGCTCATGGTACGATGTGTCGGCCGTATGTCTTGTCGTTTTTTCTGTTTGTAACGCTTTGTATTGTAGCTAAAAGGTACGTCGTAGGGATCGGCGATGGTACGTTTGGAACGTTGGTAAGTTTTTATAGACTGTCAATAGTAACCAAGTAGCTATCTGCAGCGGTTTGGCCGCAATTTGCAACGCAAAGTTTTCGTTCATGAAAACAGTTTAATTAATTTTTTGTTGTTTACTTACTTCAGCCAATCGCAGTACGATCTTGAATATAAATGAGTACATAAAACATCAAATATAGCGATATGCATGGCAACAGACAAAGTGAGTATAACTTACCCTCACTAGCGCACGAGGTCTCGTTACAGGCCATTGATTGGTCGTCACGTGATCAAACTCTGCAACATCAACGACAATAACAGAAATCATCATTACATGACCGTCCTACCTCCCGACCTTTTACTCCCGATCATTGTAAACTATCGTCGCACTGACAGTCCGTGATATTTGACAATCAGCTAGCTGCTGAACTAATCGTCCCAACGTGCAGTGTAACCGTAAGCTATGCATAGCAACATCGACGACGTGGGTTAAAAAAGTGAAGGGAGGGAGGAAAGTTGTAATTTTCTTTAACAGACAGCGGTAAATTTCCAACAGAACAGATTATGAGTAATCAAAATTGTCATCATTTTGTTCCTTAAATTTTTCCAAAATCTGTGATCAAAAGCGTCCATTCAACGTGACAATTTTCAGTCGCAATATTCTGGATTTTTGGTCACAACTGCATCAAATATTGACTTATATTCGAAAATATTTTTACTGATGTACTGTGGAATAAATGTGCGATAAGCGATCGTTAAAGATCTAATTA
>Ga0209367_1012971_pt1 | contig 10806 bp, 6 predicted proteins | sample WorMetLIZISLAND2_FD_187412 | JGI IMG/M metagenome (GOLD analysis project Ga0209367, IMG submission 187412) | Marine gutless worms symbiont microbial communities from Max Planck institute for Marine Microbiology, Germany - Olavius geniculatus... ... | reverse complement strand
GGCCTGGGGTAACTTACTTCCTGCCTGCCCCTCTCGACGCGCCTGGGCAAAGGGGGAAATGGGAAGGGGGTATTATCTCCCTTTTAGCCAACTAGGAGATCTAGGGGTTATAACGTGTAAGCCCCAGCTGAAAATGATTTTTTGGTGCATTTTTAGCATCGCTTGACACTTCTGATGGTACGGCAGCGTTGCAAGCGACAAAATTTTGTTTTTTTTTCTGCTATTCCCTGATTTAGTGAAAAGATTGGGACTTTCATCGTGGGTCATTCGTCCTGGCTATCTTGGACAACAGGACATGCCTAAATATTGGGGGCTCGCACGGTAGGACACCAGTTGCGCGTCTATTTTAGATGATCTGAGTTCTTATTTTGAGGATTATCACGATTGCACTTTTGTTATGGCCGGTGATTTCAATGTAAACCTTGATAGTAATGACGTTGTTGCTTGTCGTATACAAAGAATTATTTCTGAGTTCTCATTAGTGTGATGTGATGATCTTTTTCCTGCAGAAAAAAAGCATACATATGTTAATTTGTCTCTTGATCAGTATAGCTTCATAGACTATATTCTTACATCTTCTGCTTGTGTTGTTAAACGTTTCGGTGTTCTAGATCCAGATATTAACTTTTCTGACCATATGCCTCTTATAACTGAGATTGCTACTTGCTCGCATATTGATTCTAAGTCTGTTTGTGGCAGTTCACGCAGTCGTGCATCGGATCTGTTAATGCAACTACGGTGGGATAAATGCAATAGTGCTGCCTATTACGATTACACTCGTGTTCATTTGGCGCAGTTGAGTGATCTCGTCAATGATACTTTGGAAAGGTTGAGGGACGTAAAATATCGTTTTATGATATTGTTAGTAATATCGAGCTCTGTTATACCTCAATTGTGTCAGTCTTAAGCTGTGCAGGTAAAATGTTTGTCCCTAACGTACGTAAAGGTTTTTTCAAGTGGTGGTGGAATGATAATCTCACTCTCCTCAAAAAATCATCGGTGGACTCTAACAAAGCATGGAAAGCCGCAGGTAAACCGAGACAGGGACCAATTTTTTCTGAACGGCAATCTTGCCGTAAGTTGCGGCGTCGGTGACTACGTGACTATGCTAACGTCCGCGTCAGCCAATGACCAATGGACTTACTCTACAGCATACTGCTGTAGCACGTCAAAAAGGGGGTTTTGTTTTAGGGGAGTTTTGTCACTATAGGGGTTTTCTCTGTACCCGTGCGCTGAGCTTTGCTACGTCCGCATGCACGCTGAGGTTGAATGTCTAAAGTTCTCGCCCATTTCACTTGAACCCCATAGTGTTTTCACAGTGACGTCATTGCGTGCGCGGGAAACGCTCGCCACCATATTTGATAACAAGCAATCAGCTGCTGCACATTTCATTGTCGCCATAATTTCATGTCTCTGGCTAAATAATTAGCGTTGCAAGTTCGTTTACATGCAGTTTACTGTTGTATAAAAACGTTTTTTTGACTTTGCATATTGCTTTGTTATCTTTTTGAGAAAAGACAATAGAAAATCAGCTACTATAAACGGCGTGAACGTTACGACGCAGCGCGTTTTAAACTTATTCGTTGCTGTCAACCTAACCGACGCAGCGAGACGAAAAGCACTGTTCTTGCACCTGGCAGGAGAAGCCGTGCAAGAGTCGTTTGAATTATGTCATGTCAGTCTTTTTTCATCATAAAATGACCTAGTCGCAATGAAGATAACGTGCATGATGTCAGAATGAATACTATCAGCCAAATGTAGTCAGCTGTGACGTAGGCCTAGTTTACTAATTTCAGTTGCTTGCAAATTGCGATAAACATTACGGCTCATGTCTACAGCACTGCAGTTGCAACTTTTTATGGTGCAAGCCGTTAATTATTCAGTGATAGGCCTAATTGTCAAAGTAAAGTGCAAAAACCCACAATATCACAAATAGAAAGCGCTTACCATGGTGCGAGTTAATTAATCCGTATAATTTTTTTTCATTGTCAATGTGTTTCACCATATGTCACGGAAAACGTCTCGGCGAAACGTTGAAGCTCCCGAGACTCTCGAGAGGCTCGGGAGCTTCAAGGTCTCGGCCAGCGTTTCGGAAGCTGCAACGGCTCATATCGGTCTCGTCACGGATTTTAAACGTCTCGTCTCGGTCTCGTCTTTGTCTCGGACAAACTTTTAAACATCTCGGTCTCGGCTCAGAAGGTCTCGTGCACATCCCTGGCCACAATGCGTCCGTTATCGACAAACAGTCGACAGACAGATACAGACGAACTCGTACCAAAGCGCCAAACCAAAAGCTTACAGCTTAAAGGTCGGCTCAAAAAAGTATATTATAAGCAATTATACTGCATACTCTTACTGATTGACACCCAAAATTAAACGCCTAAACCCGGGTTTTTGCCCACTTTCAAAACCGGGTTTACGGGTTTGAAAACGGCCGGGTTTACCCTGGTTTTCGATGGGTACCCCGGTTGCATTCCCTAGTTTTTAGTCACGTATATTACCGGTACCGGTGTCGTGGGAAATTTGTCGCACCTGGAAAATTCTTCCCACCTCCATATTGTCATTACGCTAACCCTAACCCTAACCCTAATTTAACCTTATCCTTAATCTTAACCGTAACTCGTAGGCTACTGCTGCCTGCGTGTGGGAATAATTTTCCGGTGCGACGAATTTTCCACTACACTGGTATCCAATGCACTAATCACGAAGACGCCAAGCCACCTCGCATTGCACGTTTACTTAGAAGATGCATATTATTATCTTAGTTTTTTGTTTAGTAAACTTTAAAAATTTTTTTTCGCAAATAACGCAAATCACGATCCTCTTACCCTGTTACTTACTTGCAAATTGTGATTGTTAACTCGAATAACTCGAATATGGGAATATCTATTCTACGTCGGCGTCGTGCTAAGCAAACGTAAACATAAATAAAACAATGTAGTATATTGTTGATTAAAGTACTATTTTGTATCGTTTTCTTTTTGTATGCAGTTTTATAGAATACTGAGTCACGTTTCCTGCAGTTATGTCGTGATTGTTGCTTCGCAAGGTTTGATTTGCTATCGTCAGAAGACATGAATGTCCCAATTTGGTGTCAACTTGTTTTTTTCAAGCTAATTCGTCTCTTGTTGACGCGTTAATATAACAAACTAAATTGCAGCAGCTAGTTTAGCGTAAGGAACTATGGACATGTTGGCTTAGGTCGTATGTGTTTTGTCGATTGTTTTATCCTGTATCGTGTAAATGCATGTTCAAACTTGCACGGACGCAGCCGCCGTAGTTGTTGACTGTTTGATTTTATGACACCATTTTAGACACAATGCACAATAGTGGTTGACGAGATTAAAAAGTTAAAAACTAAAAAAGCGAAGGAGAGTCTTTGTACAATGTACAATGCATGGAAAATCAAATTACATAAATTGTCATTGCTGGCGATATTGGAGAGAAACCCTCTAGTTATGTACACAGGTAAGATGTGGTGTACTGTGCTCAGGTGTAACATTCCTGCAAACATGCATTTATCCATGATTTTTTGCTGTTGATTAGAAAATAAGTGACAGGTTTGCTGTGATCTGTGTGTTGTATGCAGCCCGTGATGGCAGCGTCTGGTTGTCTGTTCAACTGTCTGCGGGAAGTCCGTCTGGAACGCTTTCATCAAAACTTCACTGAACGTGGCCTGATAAACTGCGAGCAGTTGTCATCACTTATTGTGGATGATTACAGTCGGTTTGGCATCATTTCGACTGATGATAGGCGGCGTCTTTTCCAGTTGATCGACATTATCAAGTCGGTGCAGGCTGATGGAGTGTACTGCCAGCATGGGACAGCAGCATCCAATGAGGTCCCACAGCTGAATGATGTCCAACAACGAGCTAAGACAAGCATTCCTGTCTCTCGTCCTGCTGTTTGGAAAGAGGAATTGCCTGATGTCACCAGAAATGGTTTGATTCCACCACGGAAAGTCGCAGTCATAAGTGATGCTGAAGCTGTAAAATGCCCAGCAGCGCCACAACATGAATTCATAAAACCAATTTCGAACGATGGAAATTACCGCGTGCAGTATGAGCATCATCAGCCTCAGGAGATGTTGAGGTTGAACGTCACACAGGAGACCAAAGTTGTCGCAAATGGTCTTGCAGCAACCACCGACAGTGGTTTCTCGGGAACTCCAAAATTTGATTGCAGAAAGACACTGAATTTTTCCGATTCTGATTTATACTCTGATGGCATTGACAGCAGCTACTTTCAGCAGCCGACTGCTGGTACCAGCCAGTCAGCTAAGCCAGAGTCAGAGACTCTGAGCAGTAATTCTGTGGCAGTGACACCACCGGCTGCTAAACTTCGGCCTCCACAATTAGTTACAACGAATTCCATTTCTTCTCCTCATGCTTTTGTTATTCCTGCAGAAAACCAATCAGTCACAAGGCATCGGAGCAGTGGAAGTCAAATTACTCAGAGCCGTGTAGAATCTCAAAGCCCTGGAGAATCTCGGCAATCGTCAGTGCTGAAAGTTCGACCAAATGTCTACTGCATGAAGAAGTCATCTTCTCAGAATGACGATAGGCCCCAACATGCGTACTTTCCGACAGCAAAAGTCCCATCGATGGAAGATCCACCAACACATATTGAGAAGATCTACCACAGTGACGGCTATAACTATGGCATCCCAGGATCTACCATACATTCAGCTGACAAGGTTTGTCAGTATAAAGTGTTAAACATTTTTTTTTGTCTTCAGGAGTCATTTGTATCAGGATAACATTCGATGAGTTTATGTTTTTAGCATTTTTTGGTCATTCTGTTTTTATTGAACATGCAGTGCATTCTTATATCACATTGCACAAAAGTCTAAATACTTGCTAAACTCTAAAGATGACCCATTTCCCCTTTAAGAAAATAGATCTTAACACACATTGTCCAGAATGTCAGTAAGATTATGCAAACTTAAATGCTGCTAGTTAATGTCAGTATGTTAGAATAGATGTAAATTGGATGAGTGATTGTGCAGGTGGAAGGTGCGATAGATACAGTGGGCTTGGGTGAGTTGAGCACCAATGTGGATAAGATCCATGTCTGTGTGCGCAAGCGACCGCGGACAGTGTGTGAGATGAAACATCACGAGGCGGACATCGTCAGGATACGCGGTCAACAAACTGTTGTCGTTGAAGAACTCAGAGTTGCAGTTGATCTTACGAAATACATCCAGCAGGTCTCCCCACTGTTTCTGCAGCAGTGTTGTTGTTTATTATTTAATTTAATGTTACCTAAACAATTTGGTATAGCACCAACAATTATTGTCTCGTTGTCATTGTGAATTAGAAGCACTGTGATGGCATCAACCTGTCCTAGGTATAGTGGACTAAAGTGTTTCAAGCTGAATTGTTTTAGGCGTATATTTAAATGTTCCTAAAGCACATTTGCAACTACAATTTGTAGCAGTGGAGCAGCAGTTGTAATTTTTAAAAACATTTTTTGATTGAATTAAGTAAAGTCATTATTTGACAATAGTGAAGGCCCATTGGCATGCATGTCTGTAAGATATTAAGTAAATAGGCAGGACTTTCTCTCTGAATTGGAAGTTCAGAGCTTCCAAATAGAGGAAATTTACAGGTTAGAAGTTGCACCATTTTTATGGTTAATTATATCACTGTAGTCATTACCATTCCATCAAATTACACTTCAGTAAATATCTGATGAACTTTTACTAGTAGAGCTTTGGTTTATAGGTTTAGTGACAGCACATTTTTTGCTTAAATATTTCCTGAAGTTTGATTAAAATACCGCTTTTTGAGTTCAGCTGTAGTTTTTTTTGTAAATCAGCTCACTTTTTCAGCCATCACTTAACTAGCCCTATTTCTGAAAGTTTTTTTTTTTGGGGAGTAATACAAATGAAGTTGTTAGTTAAGTGTCGTTGTTGTTGTTGTTGTTGTTGTTGTTGTTGTAATCCTTGTTGTTGTTGTTGTCTGTAGCACATAATGAAGTTTGACATTGCATTTGATGAGTCAAGTCGTAATGCTGATGTCTATGAATGCAGTGTGAAACCGCTTGTTACTTCTCTATTTGACAAGTGAGTCTGTGAAAATTCAGTCCATGATGGTAGTACTGATAATTAGGCATTTTATTATGGTCAGTGCTAGGGGTAGATCGGCGATCTCGCACTAGTGAGCAGAAAATTACTAGTGGTAGATCGCCACTTTATCTAATTACATTTATCACATTATTAATGTAAGAATGCAGCAATATTTCTTCACTGCATTACCAGGACTGTGGTTGGGACTGAAATATCAGTCACTTTGTTATCAATTACATTCAAAAACAATATATTTTAAAGTCTGTGTTACAAAGAAACAGATATGGCTTGAGATGGACTCTGATATAATACTGACAAGCCTGATTTAAATATGTGACAGTGTCTTGGCATGGTCTGTGACTACCAGGAACATAAGTTTTACCATGTACCTAATAATGTGCCTACCCGATCTACCTCTAGCAATTTTCCAGTGCTAACAGCAAGATCGCCGATCTACTGCTGGAATTATTGTTTTATTATTTGCAGATTTATATGCTTTACATGTTTACATTCATGATATGATATGATGTGTTATGTTGAACAATTTGCACTGAAAAACTAGCGTGCAAGCCGCCAGCTTAATATAGCACATAAACTAAAAGAACTGTAATTGAAAGTGAAATGAGACAATGGAACAAATACTTCTGTGTAAAAAAAACACAAAGTTTGCAAGCACATAGTTATGGTTGGGATAGAAGCCTGAGATTAGACACTCAATGGCAATAGCTGTGTTGTTGCTCTTTCAAGAAATGAACAACTTAAATACTTGTCATTAATAATTTTTCCTTATCATACTTTTTGGCAGTACCTAGCATCGCTCATCTAAAAATGCAGAAAACCCCAAAAAAACTGCCAGGTTGGATTTTTGGTAAGCCTGGGATTTAAAAAACCTACTATTTGGCTTGCAAGTTATATTCATTTATCATATTATTACCCTTATTATCTGTTGACGTTTTTGACTTTTTTGGAGGTATGACTGTCCGCCAGATGTTGCTGTGGCAGACAGTAAGTAGTCATATATGTGTGGAAGTTGATCGGATCCCTCGTCTTGGTTTATCAGCATGTTTTGTTGTTTTTTCTGATGTGTGTCTCTTCCCTGATCCACCATTGGTTCATACTGTTGGTCTCTCTGGGCATGTGCAGAGGTTCAGCGGTGTGCTTTGCGTTCGGTCAGACGGGCGCCGGTAAAACCCATACCCTGCTTGGCAACAGATCGGAGCCTGGTCTCTATCAGTTAGCTGCAGCCGATCTGTTTACATTGGCTGCTAGCTCCAAGTCTCATGGTTCTCTGCATGTCTGGACCAGCTACTACGAGATCTACTGCGGGCATCTGTACGACCTCCTCAACAAAAGAAAAAGGTTTGAAAAAGCTTAGAGTGTGAAAGCCGGTATGACAATTTTTTCATACCTTTCTTGCACGTCATAATTGTGTATTAAGTAGAGCTGTTGAATTAACGCATTAACTTAACATGCTAGAGAATTAACACGCGTTAAAAAAATTAATGCACATACGTAAATTTACTTAATTTTCTGAGGCAGGAGTTCCAATATTCCATTAACCTATGTTCATTTGCCAATCAGTTAATAATCAGGTAGTTAAAAATTGTTCTGTTGTTGTTCCATTACTACTCTCATGGTTCTGTAACACAGGCACGACTTCCATGGGCTTCGTTCCACTCACCTTCTCAATGTACACGGTGTTTCATAAAATGGACCCCTTTTTGTTTTTTTCATAATTTATTCAAATTATGAGCAATTTACATGAAATTTTTACCAGTTGTAGCTGAAGAAATACTAATTTGAAATATTTGAACAAAATATGGCTGTTGATTAAATATTCTTTGCTAGTCGTGATGTAACGCTGACATCATAATGTGTCACAGGTACAAACTTGCTAGTCTCAACTGGTGCTGTCAGTTGCTACCCTGCTTCGATGGTGAACTTAATCTGGTTCGCTAATGAAAAATGCTTATCGTGTCAGCACTGAGCAACATGGAAACATGAAATCGGGCGTCTTGTGATCCAAAATGTCAACATCTTGCAAGTGCACTGTCTTGCTCGAACATGCGAAAGACCAACTATCCCCATAGACATGTAAATTTGATCGCTTTGCACGTTTTTGTGGTTGCAACTGTAAAACTTCAAATATTTGACACCAATGAACCAGATTTTTCACCGTTGGAGCAGGGTAGCAACTGGGGGATTAGCCTGTTTGTACCCGTGACACATTATAATGTCAGCGTTACATCAGGACTAGCAAAGAATATTCAATCAACTGCCATGTTTTGTTAAAACATTTCGAATTAATATTTATTTAGCTACAACTGGTAAAAATTTCACGCAAATTGCTCATCATTTGAGTGAATTATGAAAAAACAAAAAGGGGTCCTTTTTGTGAAACACCATGTAGTTTACCTAAAATATCAGCAATATTAATGTTGCATTATTAACGTGTTAACGCATGCATTACAAAAATTAACGCAGTGCGTTAATGCATTAAAAATGCAACACTTTAACAGCTCTAGTATTAAGTATTTTGTTTTGTTTTATATTTGTCTTGGAAAACAAGTGTTGATGTGCTTTCTGGGCAGCCAAAAAGCACCACTATGCCATACCGACCTCTACCATTTCTCTTCAAGCACTGGCTACTGATGAAAGTTAAATAAATTCATCAGTGAAGATCAAATTCATCATTTTTTATTGATCAGTGCTATTAGTTTGTTGAATGTTTTGGCAACCACTACTGCCTTCTTCGGAATGACTGGTCGCCGAAATGTCGACAGGCTAATTGATAAAGGTTGCAATTTGATTAACTTAATTTATAGAGATTACTTTGAGGTGATAGGCCTAGACCTAGTTAGCTTACATTTTGATAATGCGCTATAAAAGTTTCTAACTAAAATTAATAATAACGATGATGCTGTTTCTCTTCCAAACTATGAGTTTGTTCAAGGGAAAATGCTCTTGCTTTTGGCAGAGTTTTATATTGCTTTATTGTTTCTAGTTATTTAGCTATACATGCAGCAGCATTATTACCTCCACCAAGGAGGTAATGTTTTTGCCAGACTTTGTTTGTCTGTCTGTCTGTGCATTAGCAAGATAACTCAAAAGGTTATGGACGGATCTTTCATGATTTTCTGGGAATGTCGGGAGTGGCAAAAACTACCAGTGATTCAATTTTGGGGGTGATCCAGAAGAAATCCTGGATTCTGAATCACTTTGAAATTTTTGTTAGCATTGCTTTCAATGGGGCATAAGGGAAACCGCTGTTGTCGTTATGGTGCTGCCACCTGGCGAACAACATGGGTTGAATCAAGGTTTTTTAGGTCACATAGAACTAGGTCAATGTAGAAAATGCAACTATAGTTTGAAACGCACTCAAACTTCCGCTTGTTTATTTTCGTCGGACAAGCTGTGTCGAATCAATAGCCTTGGCGGAGGTCTGGGCTCTCCGAGTGCTTTTCTAGTTGAGTCTGTTGTGTTCTTGCCAGGTGGCAGCACTGGTCTCATTGGAGGGTTGAGATCTCTGATCACTGCTAATTATTATGGTATTACAGTGCTCATGGTTGTGCCTGCGTAGGTTGCATGTTCGTGAGAACGGCCGGCAGAAGGTCTGTGTGTCTGGACTGATGGAAAACCAAGTGCATCATCTCAAGGCTCTGGTTCAGGTCAGCAGCTACCACTGATCTTGTGTTGCACTTCTGACCACGGTCGATGTATATAGAGTGAGGCATAAAGAATGGAATATTGCACAGGCCAAGCAGTTGTACAGTTTTGGAAACAGTTGGTTAGGCTCATTCGATATTGCTGTGAAAGGCAATCATTTTGAACGTGTAATATTTTCCCCTTGCTGTCTGTTTGTAGTATATTTGTGACTTCCATTTATTCTTTGCATGCTGTGGTAGATGGACAGGAAAGATTTTCAGCCTGTAAGAAGTAGTGTTAGTACAATCTGTGAAATTTTTGCTTTTCGATAATAGCTGAACTTTGATTAAAGTATGTTATAGTAGTGGTAGATGTAGTAGTTTGTATTGGTGTCAACTTATTATCGTCTTGGTCTTAATAAATTAAGAGCTACCTATTACCTATTACCTATTAGCTAGTTGTGTCTCTCATAGGTTGTAATGTACGGCAATTTATTCCGCAGTCATCGCTGCACTTGTGTCAATACTCAGTCGTCTTGGTCTCATGCAGTAGTACTAGTAGTAGTAGTTGTTTAGTAGTTGTTGTAATTGTAGTTGTTTCTACTGTATGTTGTAACGTATGGCAATTCATTCTGTAGCCATGGTTGCACTGGTGTCAACTTTCAGTCATCTTGGTCTCTTGCTGTATTGTAGTAGTTGTAGTAGTAGCAGTAGTTGTAGTTGTTGTAGTAGTTGTTGTAGTTGTAGTTTTTGTTGTAGTTGTAGTTGTTTGTGTCGTAGCTTGTAACGTATGGCAATTCATTCCATAGCCACGGCTGCGCTGGTGTCAACTCTCAGTCATCTTGGTCTCTTGCTGTATTGTAGTAGTTGTAGTAGTAGCAGTAGTTGTAGTTGTTGTAATTGTAGTTGTTTCTACTGTATGTTGTAACGTATGGCAATTCATTCTGTAGCCATGGCTGCACTGTTGTCAACTTTCAGTCATCTTGGTCTCTTGCTGTATTGTAGTAGTTGTAGTAGTAGCAGTAGTTGTAGTTGTTGTAGTAGTTGTTGTAGTTGTAGTTTTTGTTGTAGTTGTAGTTGTTTGTGTCGTAG
>Ga0209367_1012969_pt1 | contig 10807 bp, 8 predicted proteins | sample WorMetLIZISLAND2_FD_187412 | JGI IMG/M metagenome (GOLD analysis project Ga0209367, IMG submission 187412) | Marine gutless worms symbiont microbial communities from Max Planck institute for Marine Microbiology, Germany - Olavius geniculatus... ... | reverse complement strand
GGGTTTCTGTCAATTGAATCTTTCTGTACAATTCTTCATTAGTGACCTTTTGTGTCCATCCTATCCTTAGAATCTTCCGGTAGCATTTTCTCTCAAAGGACAGGATTCGGCTTTCGCAGCGTTTTGCAACTGTCCATGTTTCACAACCGTACAGCATTGTACTGAACACACATGTCTTCAGGATGCTGAGCTTTGTTTCCAGAGTGATCGCCTTACTTTTCCAAATCTTGTCCAAAGCCTTCAGGTTTGCCATTGCCTTTGCCATTCTGACTGCTATTTCCTTTGAACAGTCCAGGTCATATGTCATGTTGCTTCCCAGGTAGGTGAATTTCTCCACATTTTCCAGCTCAATTCCATCTATGCATATCTTACTTGATATGTAACTGATGCCTGGAGCAACTCAATGCGGCGCTATCCAACACCGTGCCTTGCGTCAACTCATGGCCCACTTGCAATCAGATGTGCAAACGAGACTTTATTGCGCGGCTGTACAGCGAGACGAAATGTCTTTGTTTTCAACTGAGGCAACTCGTGGAATTGAATTGAGAGCAATTCATCTGCCTGCTGCAAGATTGATAGATATCTGAGTAACGGTGGGCCAACAGAGAGGCGTTCATTTCCTAAAGAGATTCGTTCTGTCTGGCGACGGAAAGTATAGTGAGAGCCGTGACTGTGTATTACGCCATTAATCACAATGAACGTGCACGAAAAACAACCGCACAGCACTTCCTCACACTTCCTCACAGGCTGCAAAAAGTGCTGAGCACAACAGAAGCTTCACCGTTACAGCTGCGTTGATTGACTGATTGATCCAATGTAATTAGGCCTACAGTGCATCTCGAAAAATCACTTCCAAGCTACGATGTAAATGTACAGTCGGTTTACCAACTAGCTCAAGGGCGGATAATTTTTGAGCGAAGATAAGTACTGATCTCAAGTAAAAAAAACCCATGGTAAGCCCCACTCCCTAAGGAAAACTCTATCACGACTTCTATTTGTTGGCGACCTGTTGTACAATAAATTGTGCAACTTGTAAGCCCAACAGGCTCAAACTGTACATCTTGCTGTACGATTGGCTGCGTGTTGCACAACTTGTTTTACAACACAGAAATCTACAACACACTTTAAATGTAAATGCACGATTACTAATTGTCAATACTGGGACGAACTAATAAGTGACATAGTCAATTATCAGCTTAAAAATCGTCTTGAGAAACATAATATATATATTGACGTTGAAGCTGTCGCCATGATGAGCTTCTTACTGAAGTAAAAATCGGCACAATATCACCAGGTCTACAACGTTAAAAAAGATGTTGGGCCTAAAGGGTAAGTAAAAATACAGTGTGAGCTGTAGTTGCGACACGTCATGTGATGCGTGAAGGCTGACGCTCGTGAACCACAGCACAGAGCAGCAATAGATCGCAATCAAGTAATCAATCATTCAAGCAGTGATGCCATGATGAATTTTCGTCTTCGTCGTCGGCGCCGTTCACTAAAGACTCTCTGACGTACTCGCTCAATGGCTGCTACCACTACTGCTGCTGGTTGTGGTTGTGATGACGGTATATCGCGCCCATTTCCCCGTTTCTCCAAGTTCCCCTTTTCTCTCCTTTTCCCTTGCCTCTTTTCCTTTTTCTTATTCTTTGCCCTTTCCATGTTTCTTTTTCTTTAATCTAGCTAGGGGGTTTGGAGAGCGCCATAAGCTTCTTCAGTGGGGCCAGAAACATTCTGAGCTTGAAAAAATGTATTTGATATCAAGTTAAACAAACAGTTGATATAAGCCGCTAATTTAGATTTTAAATTACACCAACTTTTTCTTCAAATACAGAAACTCCCCGTTTACTTTGGTGACGGAACATTTGCTGCGTGGTTTATACATGGCGTTAGCGCCCCTGAGCGCGCTAGCACACTTCAAACACGCTGGCGTGCCGGTGACATTAATTTCACGCTTGCGCGGCGCCAGCCATGACGATCAGTCACGTGACCGACGACCACGTGACCCGGATATGACGTCACGAGGTGAACGAGTAGTCGACGCGATTGACGTATTCGGAGAGTAATAATGCGACTAAATGACTCGCTCGTCGCATACAAGTTAGTTGCCTAAAACAACCTTATAATATACCTGCAAGTCCTGCATCTTTGTCTTTGCTTTAAAAGTTGACACACGTCAACCGATATTCGTAGTTTTTGGCAGAAGAAAGCCCTTTGCTAAAAGAAATTTGGGGCAACAAAACCGTCAAATTATTGACGGTAAACATAACTAAAATTGCGATCAGAATCTTATAAGGCTATGAATGAATGGGACGGATACTCTCGGTTACCCATCAGACAATTTAAACAGAAGTCAAGTAGGTCAATATCTTGTGCTTTCAACGGTTGCTATTATTTAATTCATCACACATTCACACATTCAGACATACACTTTAACAAGGATGCAATGAATAAGAACACACGAACTAGCCACTAACCAGTTAATTTACATTATTTTCTTATACATACACTGTTCACAAAATAATGCACATACTCAAATAAAGTTCACGCAAAATAGCTGCTAACGCTTCTAATATGAAAGTGTTGAATTTATATTAGTTCACAATAATAACAATCTAACTAATAACTATCAAAAAATCGACCAATACAATTTATCATCACCGTAAAATGCTAATGTTACATTTAGGCTAAAACATTGTTTTGAGCATAAGCATCAATCACTTCAAAATAAAAAGATCCTAGATGTAAAAAATGTTACAGAAAAAGACGTTAAAACGAAAAAAAACGTGGCAGGAATAAAAAAAAACGTTTAGAAACGTTGAATAATAAACGTTGGTCATAATATGTTCAACCTCTTGTCGAATGCCTAATTCTGTAAGGGAACTATAGTTTAGATACAAAGAACATTTCAATTCAACCGTGTGGTTTTATGACCACAGCACGTGACCATTCAAATTATGTCAAAAATATTCGTACCGAAAATTGTCAAAATCTGATAACTGGTTTTCAAGTTACAGTCGAAAATGTCTGGGATGTTTTTTTGAGACACAGTGTAGATAAACATACTTTTTATGTAGCATATTTGACCTAGCTAAGAAAACTACCATCACTATGACCTACAATTTTGTTTCTGTGGTTCCAAAGTGTTTTTCGAAGTTTTTGAGAAAACTTTCAATCCCCTTTTTAAATAAAAAAATGAAAAAAACAAAAAGGTTAATAAACGTAAAAAATGGCAAGAATAAAAAAACATAAAAATGTTTTTTACATCTATGAAAAATTATCAACTTTAGAGTAACACTGAGGAGTTAAGCGTCCAGGTGGAAATAAAATAAGTTAGCAAAATAACAAACGTAGAAATCAAAGGCTAAGCTAAAACTTGGCAAAAGAGCATGGAGAGAGCGGCTTGGGCATGTTATCCGTATGGACCACCAGCGCATATCACAGCAAGCACTGTATTGGCAGGTACCAGGATACAAGACCAGGTCGGCCGTAAACAAACTGGAAAAGCACAATTAACAAAAATCTACGAAGGACGGGGTTCACCTGGGAAGAAGCAGAGGTGGCAGCTCTTGACAGACGCCCATGGCGTCAGAGTGTGACGAAATGCGTCTACATGGATGTGGGATAAATGAAGGTCAAGGTCAAGGTCAAGCAAGATCATATTTATAATAATATAGCATTAACCAAATTAACAGAAGTACGCTTGTATCCATTTAAAAAAATAAAAAAAATGGGCGAAGCTTCCACGTATCCTATTATGTCAGAGGTGTGACTCCCTCCTGATACGGTTCTTGGAAAAAAGGAGTCTATCTCCTCCACGCATCACGCTTAAACGAGTTGACAGAAGTATGTCGTGTACGTTACTTCATCTACTTGTATGCTAGGTGCTACAGTGCAAATACAAACGAAATGCTTATTATCTAAACATTTCTACTAATTTGGCCAACGTTGTATACGATAGCTTGCTTGATAACTATGAGTCAACATGTTTATCGCAGAGATGCTGGTAGCCATGGCAACGGGTGTCATGGCAACACCTGGGCACGCCAGACAATTCGCTGATGCTCGGCCATGTCGGCGGCCTGCTGTTTGACGCGTTCTGCCTCGTCACGTTGTCGAATATTGCGGTGTCGAAAGGCCTGGTTCCTGACGTTCTGCTGGTGTTGCGCGGCAGCTTGCTGTTCCTGCTCTGAGACCCGAGCCATGTGCGCCTCTATACGAGCCATGTTCCGTAGCTCACGCGCCGCCTGCACCACACATTGTACACTTATCGCCAGCCTAGTCGGAGTATACAATCTGCTGACTGCAGAAAAGTATAGCATGCAGCAAAGAGCGCTAAACACCCATACGACACAGTTACACGAACAAGGACCAAAGTATTTTGGCAACAGACGGAATCGCTTCTCGTTTGTGTGTCATTGAACCCTCATATGTGTATGTGTCAAATGGCAGCAAAGTTCATAGAACGGTTTAAGCAGGGTGTACGAATATGACAGACAGACAGACAGACAGACAGACCACGCTACGGAAAATGTGTAACAATAGCCGGAATCGCATGCGCTGCAAGAAGCGATTGCCCCTACAGAACGAGCGAAGCCGGTCAACAGACCTGATGTCGAGCTTGTTTCTCAGCGGCCTGCGCGGCTCGCTCGTTGGCCTCGATGTTCCTGTTGATGCGCTGCTCAGTCCGTGCTGCGATGCGTCGTGCCTGTCGCTCGCCGAACTCATCCGCGTTGTCGCGGAACCTCGTCAGCAGCTGGTCGTGAAGTTGTCGCCTGGCTGCCAGCCGTCGCTCGGCGTCAAGGCGTTGCTCGTCGCTTCGTGCTCGCTCCCGGTCCAGCTGAGCGTTGACGCGCTGTCGACGAGTATCCAGTGCTGTCTGTTGTGCCTCGTCGGCGTCCGCTGCGCGTCGCTGCCAACCGATCTCCCGCGCCAGGGTCTGACGCTGCCTGCACCACGCACAGGCAGTGCCGAGTCACTCGACAAGTCCTTCCCCCAACCACACGGCGGTGATCTCCGTTTTCTTAGCTCCCAGCCAACACCATGCAGTTTACTTTGCGAATATCGAAATAGTGCATCGCGCGGTGTGCCGGTTTATACGCCGCCTCTAGTTACTGCTGATACTCGCTGCACCTACCTACGCATCGATGTCCAGGCTGAGTGGCTGGTCACATACCGATAGGCGTAACACTGACCCAATAAACCGCACTGCGCCTTTACACCGTTGCCCACAACAGTTAGGCCAATACTCAGTTATCATACCGTTAAGAAGAGGAGGCAAAGTTATTTCGATCTGACTGGTCTGCTGCATATTCTTGCAAAACATATTTTAGTGCATGAAAGCGAAGAAACAAAAATTATGTTTTATTGAGCAAAGTCATTAATAAACGTGTTGAAAGAATTTGAAAAAAAGGACCGACAATAATCACTCTATGCACTGTGTTTTATAAAAATGGCACCCTTTTTCTTTCTTTCATAACTCAATCAAATGGTGATCAATTAACACACACATTTTTATCAGATATAGCCGACGAAATAGTAATTCAAAATATTTCAACAAAATGTGCCTAGTAATAAAATATTTCTTGTTAGTCGTGATTTAACGCTGACGTCATAATGCGTAGTGAGTACAAGCTTGCTTGTCTCAACTTGTGCTGTCAATTGTAGTCTTGCTTCGATAGTAAACTTTATCTGGTTTACTTATAAAAAGCATTCATCGTATCAGCACCAAGCAACATGAGAGCATGAAATCAGGCGTCTCGCGATCCAAAAACTCAACCATCTCGCAAGCGGTGCGTGCTGATGCACTGTCTTTCTAGAACTGGAAGATGTAAAAGTCAAGCTATCCCCACAAAAGTATGAAAGTGATCATTTTTGGCGTTTTTGTGGCTGCAATGGTAAAACTTCAACAGTTTGTTATCAGTAAATTAGATAAGTTCACCATCGAAGCAGAGCAGTTATTCAGCAACTATCAGCACAGGTTGCGACAAGCAAGTTTGTACTCGCGGCACGTTATGACGTCAGCCCTACATCACGACTAGCAAAGAATATTTAACTAACGGCTACATTTTGTTGAAATATTTTGAATTAGTATTTATTCAGCTTTATCTGATAAAAATTTCACATAAATGGATCATCGTTTGAGTGAATTATGAAAGAAAAAGGTGACATTGTTCATGAAACACCGTGTAGATGTGAGACCTGTATGCACGACGAGCTTCAGCAAGCTGTTCAGCTGTCAGCTGTCGACTACCAACCACCTCACGGAGATCACGATCATGTCCTTGCTTCAGCGACTTGTACAACGGTGCTCCACGCACGTACCCCAGACAGTCCTTGACTCCCGGCGAGTATTTGTAGCAAGCATAGCTATCAACCACTTGAGGTACCGGACTCGTCCACTCCACTGCCATATCAACCAATCACATTCACAGAGCGTCATAATGCCGCGAACGAATCATAGCAAAGAATAGGCCGAGTGTTCATGTTTACAGTATCATTCAGTGTAAACCAATACACTGATAAAAATATGACTCAACAGCAATACATTTGCAGAAATAAATAACGATTGATTTTATTTTAATTAAATACGATCAGAAAGAAGTTAACGACAGTACAAAAATTGAATTAAATTCATGTTCTGCTTGTGTTTATCTGACTGTGAGATCAAGTTTTTAGCATCACTGTCTGTTGTTAATAAATAGTGATAAAAATTAAGATATTGACACCCACTTGGTCGAGATTTTGTATTCACCTCCGAACTAAGAAGATGTTTAGCTGTAAATGATAGGCGTATGTAAACTGCATTAAAACTTACCTGTGTTGTAGTCGTTTTTCTTGGCATCTCGGAGCTGCAGCAATGACAAGCTGTCCATACAGTCTCGGTAAGGTCCCTCGCGGTACGGTCCATAGTGCCTCGGTTCCAGCAGAGACGGCGACGGATCAGTGTTCCAATAGCGCCAAGCACGGCGCTGTGGTGACGACGTCCTCGGTCTTCGTGGAGTGCGCCAACTTGTCCGCATACCTACTGCCGAGTCACGTGATGTCGTCTGGATCCCCTCGCTCTGTGCACGCCCGTCCTCTTCAACATCCGACAGACTCAGATCGACCTGTGATCCGTGCCCACTGTCGGACAGGTCGCAGTCAGCGTCCTTCAAGTCAGCGAACGAAACCGATTTCTTCAGCACGCCGGCCGCAGTGTCGTTAGCGGCTGCGCGCTTCTTCAGCAGTCGTCCGTCGTCGCTGCCACAATGTCGGTCTTCACCTAACTTGCTCTGTATGATCTGCGCCATCACCTTGCTGTTCAGCTGCGACTTGGTCAGCTCCGTGCCTGGAATCAGCTCCTCCCTGTCGCCGTCCTTCAGTGCGTCCTCGGTGGGTTGGCGATGACCACTTATCACTGACGCAGACTGAGATCGAGCCATCATCCATGGCTGACCGCGGCATGAACGACTGCCCCAGCCGACGGAACTCCGGCCGCAGCCCGACCCCACGTAACCTCGCGGAACGAACTGGTCGAATTGCGCTGGATACGCCAGCGGACCCGACGTCGGGTAGCCGAAGCTCGTCGTGTAGTAAGGGTAAAAATCCTGCGTCGCAAACTCTTGCCGCACGTTCTTTGGCAGTCCGATTTCAAACACCGCTCTTTCGTAGAGATCGCGGGGAATCCACATGGCCTTGTCCTTCGGCACGGAAACTGTTTTGCCGTTGTGAAAAGTTGCTATTATTTGCTCATCTTCTCCTCCGCCTAAAGTTGCCAACAAAAGCAATAAAACTGTACGTAGTAATGATGGCACTGAACAGCAAAGATATAACTGAAGTGAGTTTAGATTATGGTGTTAAAATTAACTGATTTTTGCTGCCGACTATGATCTACACAAACTTTGGGAGTGTTCCCTTAGGACTAGACTGTTGACCCCGAATAGCGAAGACGTAAGTGTAATTGCTTTCCAAATAACCCAACGTAGGCCCTATATAGTCACAATACATCAGCACTGCAGACGAACGCACATAGACAAACAAACCGACGAACAGACAACTTTCGGTGGTAGTACCGCGATTTGCAATACTCACGTCGCCGCCGCGTGGTATAATAATTACCCAAAAGCCTAACGAAAAGATCAGAAATGCAAACCGAATATTAAATCATTCAAGCCACGTCTCACCGTCGGCCATTCGCTTCTCCAGGCCGCTGATGACAACAGCTGGAGCATATCTCTCGCCCTCCGGCTCCCAGGGAGCTAGGACATTGTCGTCCAGCATGATCGGGTGTCGAAGTGCATCACAGTGTGAAACGATGTCATAAACGAACGTCTCCTGGTACTCAGTCTCAGCAAACTTGCCGTGTTTGCACGGCCCAAACTCCACCAAGAACTGATTGTCTAATATCTACAAACAAATGGAAAAATTTCTGTTCACCGACATACGGTGAAACTTATTTTAGCACTAACGTGATTACTGAACATCGAAATTACGTTGTTACAACTTACAAATACGTAAGACACGCTTGAGTTGAATTTGCCATGACATAAAGTAAGACTTATATACTCACCCAAGTTCGCTACCCAATACCCAATGAACGAATATAACGTGGGTTGGTGGCTCAGCGGTTATATGGCGTTGGACACGAGACCGAAAGGTCCACGGTTCAATTCCCAGCCGGTGCACTGTCAAGTAACAACTCTGGGCAAGTTGTTCACACCTACCTGCCTGTGTAGATGCAAGTGTCTAGTGGTTAGTGTCGACTCGATTCTCACTGCCGGTCATTTGCAAGCAACCCTGAGCAAGTTGCTAACCTACTGTGTGCTCAAGCCAACTCCACCTCTCCCTCCGTGGGACGAGAAATGAGTAGTAGCTTACGGGCTACGGGGTGAATGCCTAGTGTGGCTAATTGGGGCGGTGGTATGTCTGCTAGCTGCAAACCGCGGGTCCAATTGTTCGTTAACGCGGACAATAGATGGTCGCATAGTGCGCTGCGGTATCATTAGCTCATGTCAATCAGCTGCCACTTCCGAGATTGTCAAAGCGCTTCTGGTCACGACTCCGTCTGATGTAAGAAGCGCTAGAGCAAATACTGGACTTTAACCATGACAGCCCCGTACAAAACAGCGCTGCTTTACGTTACAGAACAACATTTTTAAGAGGAATCGCTTCTTGCAGCGCAACCGATCCTGTCCATTCATACGCATTTCTCCGTGGCGTAGTCTGTCTGTCTGTTGGCCGTCACATTCGTTACCCCTACTGAAACCGTTCAACAGATTTTGATGTCATTTGGCAGGTACATTTGTGGTGTACACTGTGTTGGATAGAGGTCCCTGATCCCACGGGAAAAAAAGAAATCTGGCGGTAAAATCCCAGCCAAAACATGCAACTGTAACTTGCAGCGAAATCTTCAGTCCTACGCTGCCATCTAGTGAATAGAAACGAGGAAAGCGAATCTGACTTTTACCTAACTACTTTGGTTTTTTTTGTAAATCTGTTGCGACTAACAAGTAGTGATTGTTATGCAGCAGAGCAATGCAATGTGTCGCAGGTGCAGACCTGGCTTTTGACGGTGCCGACGTAGAAGAAGCCGTCACGGTGACGTCGAGCGAGCACCTGCTGTCCTACAAGCATTGCTCCAGCGCCCGGCACTGATGCACTGATGATACGATCTGACAGCTCGCGAGTGTGTTTCATCCACGCCTTGCCTGGTCGCCAGCGCATCGCCGGGACGTCCAGTATTGAATGGTAGTAGCGATAAGGCCACGGGTAGAGACTGTACGGCCACGGCAGCACGGTCGGCGACACGACAGTCGTCATAGTCGCTGCAGGTGGTGGACCGTCAAGCCTCGTACCGATACTACACATCTTGTACGCCGACGGAACGATGTCACCGCTGGTCGTACGGACCAGTCGTTCAGGCGTCATCTCGGAGCGGTATATCGGTAGCACGTCGAGTATGCGGCCCTGTGTGGACACGGTGACTGCCAGCAGTGAGCCGAACGTTTCCGTGGCGATGTCTCGTAGAAACGCCAGTGTGGCGAGGTCGACGGTGTGTCGCTGGATGTAGCGGCAGTGGACGGGGCGCTTGCCGGCTGCACGAAGCACTGAGTCGACCACGTCATCCGCCGGCTCGTCCGGCACGCTGTCTGTTACCAGGTACACAGCCTCGCAGGTTGGATCAGACAACGCCGCGACCACCGCGTCGCCCGTGTTGGCGCCTGTCTTTGGTCGTAGGTCGCGGATCCACTTGACTGCGGCCGAGACCGTTGCGTCGGTCCTTGAGACGAGCTCGTTGGCCCACTGAACGACGCTCGAGCTGAACTCGATCACGTTGAAAGCGTCCCCACTGCATTTCTGGAGCGTCGCTATCAGCTGATCCTTCACGGCGTCGAGACAGTCGTACATGCTGCCTGATGTGTCGATGCAGAACGTCACTCGACGCTCGCGGATCTCGCCGAACAATGAACCGTCACTGTGATCACCATGCAATGTAGTCATGCCGCTTCTGCTTTGTCGCTGATTATCTGACCTGTCCATCTCTCCAGCTTCCATTCTGCACTACTGGTTGTTGCACTTGGATATATATCTACAATTGCCAATAACTGAAATTAAGAAATGCATAATACAAAGTGCGGCAAAATACTAATCCCCTAAATTTGTTTGACATTTTCTGAGCAATCGCATCATCATCATCGACAACCGTGGGCTCAATGCCCGTTGATGTCTGACGCCATTCTTACTATCGCTGCCCACCGCTGCCTATCTAGGGCAGCGTGGCTTAACTCCTGCAGGGTTGTCCCACACCACTGCTCAATGTCATCTGACC
>Ga0209367_1012968_pt1 | contig 10808 bp, 8 predicted proteins | sample WorMetLIZISLAND2_FD_187412 | JGI IMG/M metagenome (GOLD analysis project Ga0209367, IMG submission 187412) | Marine gutless worms symbiont microbial communities from Max Planck institute for Marine Microbiology, Germany - Olavius geniculatus... ... | reverse complement strand
AACACATGCTATTAAGTGCTGATTCTCTAACGATTATTTTTGTCAAAATCTATTGCTATTGAACCAGGACTGTTGGAGTTATTGCAAAAGGTAGCAGGGGTCCGGTTTTTTTGAGACACAGTGTATGAAACAACAATAAAACTCAGAAGATATAACAATAAGAAGACATGTGACATAAGTAGAAAAATTCATCACAATTTTCAATACACAAATTCACAAACAATTGTCATGTGTTTAGCAACTTTCAATTACTATGTTAAACTGACTTCTTCTGACAATAATGCATTACTTTCCAAAACGTATTTACTGTATTAATCACTAACCATAGAAAAATGACACTATTTCAACAAGCGCATTTGCAGACACCATATAGATGACTATCACATCCAAAGCCTTTTTTCAGTACATTCTGTTTATACCATATTCTGGTTCTTATTTTGTATCTGCACTACTTTTTTCCTATTAGTGTTAGTTATTCAGTATAGCAATAAGTCTACAATCACAAGTCTATAACTGCAATGATTACTATGTACGGTCATTGTGAACGCAGACTTTTCAACATAACAATCAAATACTCAACTAATATTAAACCAAAAAAACTTACCTGACAAAAGTTTATCATTCCTTGCCTAAATCTTACTGGTAACCTGTGAGGTACATTATATTGATCCATACTATCTGTATGCAGGGATGTGGTCTCGGTCAAGACGTCTTGGTCTTGAGAAGATTTCAAGGCATACTAACATCTTGTCTCGGTCTCGTCTCGGACAAAATCCTCAACGTCTCGGTCTTGGACCAATGCGTCTCGGGTCTCATATCAGTCTCAGAGCAATATGAGGGTCATCCCAAAAGTTTCCGGCCTCGATATATTAGACAATGATATTTTCTACAATCTATACACCAGTGAAATGTACATCCTTCACGAACTATAATGAGTCGGTAACTGATATGACGTCGTTGTAATTTATGACGTCATATAGCTCTAAACTGAAACGATTTGGAGTGCTAACGCAAATAGCATAGAATCAGGCTCACTATTGCACAACAATTTTCCAGTCTGTAGCTAAGCTTACCAAAGTGCAGCCCCATGGCATCTGATTTTGTGAAAGCCCTAACAAATACGTTTGTGAATTTTTCATTTGCATATGTAAATATACAATAGCCTACATTTGCGCTAACCACAAATAAAAGCATTTGAGTCAATTACGACTTCATGCAAATACAAGGGGCATTAAAAAAGTTTTGAGCCTCAATATATTGGACAAAAAATTTTCACTGATGTACAGAATGTGGAACATATTGCTGTCTAATATGTCGTGGCCGGAAACTTTTGGGATGGCCCTCGTATGTCTCAGTCTCGGCCCAGTAGGTCTCGTCTCAGGCCATTGCGTCTCGTCGAGAGTCTCGGGAGCTTCAAGGTCTTGGCCAGCGTCTCGGAAGCCGCAACGTCTTGTCTCGGTCTCGGACAAAATTTTGAATGTCTCGGTCTCGTCTCTGAGACACGGGTCTCATGTCTCACCTCAGTCTCGGCTCAGAAGGTCTCATGCACATCCCTGTCTGTATGCATAAAGGTACAAGATGCTACACAATTTTCAAATTTCAGCTCAATAAATTCTAGCAGTAATAATTATTCAACTGCAGACAATTAACACAATCAAAGCATAAAGAAATCCACATGCACAACCAGATCCACAGTTTGTACAAGCAGCCTACTTCTCTCGAGTTATGTGGGGTCCCTAAAGAACAAATACAGCAATTTTGAAATTGCTGCAACATATTTTTTTCCAGCAACGCTCTATTTAAAACCAATAAAGAAATAAATAACAAAAACCAAAAAAAAATTAACAAACCTAAAAAACCACAAGAGACTCAACATTAAATACTAACAAATTCGACAGCTGAGACATTACCGGGTATGTACATTAACATATAGTAAGTACTTCATGTTGCCATAGTGACTGGAATATAACACTGGTTTTTTTTCGATAAAACACCAATACCCACATAAGACATCTGCAGATTCTGATGAAACTGTAAACTACAAATTCGTTAGTCAAAAAAGTCATTGTCAACAAATATCCATAATAAGCAGCAACTTGATGTGTGAAACACATCTCAGTAAATACTGAATATAATGTAACAAAAGACAAAAAGTGTATGATGACGATGATGCATAACACAGGACACAAATGACTCCTGCAAAATACTGCATAAATCAACAAGCAAGTTCTGTGTGCAAAGAGATGCTGCAGCAGTACAACATATGCATGAAACGGTAATTAGCACTTCCAACACAGATATATAACTAACCACTAGTACTGAGGATTCTAGAAACCGATAATTACAGATAATGGTCGACATCAGCAAAACTAAACAAGTAATTTCAGCAAAGCTCACATGATGTGCAATAGCAGCGATCCTGCCACTTTGGCAATCAGTGTATGCCTACAGCAATAAGATACTAATGCATCTTGAAAGAGTACCTAAATCTGAGGCCTCCACATGGAAGACTACTTGAATTTAAGAGAGCAAAACTTAGATTCTTAAAAATGTACGTTCTATGCTAAAAATGTCATATGCAGGTTGTCCAGGTCCATCTCCAGCCATCCTGGCGCAATTCACTCTTAAAATGTGTGTTGCAGCTGGAAATCGCAAAAAATCACTAAAAACTGATATTTTGGGGGGGGTTCAAGGTCATCGACGTTGACACCAATAAAAAGCTTGTCACCATTGCTTGTTATGATAAGCAGCATGTCTGTGCCTACACAAGATAACTGCGGTAAAATAACCACTTTTTAGGGAGGTAGCCGTCTCTGACGCCTGCCTGCACCGGCCTTCTTGAACCTAGGGGGTCGGGACTTAGACTGCTAAAATCTACGTTTAATGCTGAAAATTTCATATGCAGGTTGTCTTGGTCTATCTCCAGCCATTTTGTCGCAATTCAGTGCTAAAATGTGCGCTGCATCCAAAAATTGCAAAAAATTCACTAAAAACCCCTTTTTGGGGTTCAAGGTTGTTCAAGGTCATCGATGTTGATAAATCTAAACAGCCTGTCACCAGTGCTTGTTATGATAAGCAGTATGTCTGTACCTATCTGCAACCGTTTTCACAATATACAAGCCAATAACTGCAAAAAACGTCTCTTTAGGGAGGGTACCACTCTTTGATGCCCTCATTCGAGGGGAACCCCCACACCTAGGGGCACAAAATTTTGTCACAAATAATTAAAAACCTTGAGGCAGCCCAGAGTAAAAATTTTGCGATTCTAGGTGTTTCCGTTTTGATACAGTGCCAGGGTGTGACGGATGGACAGACGGAACAGGCCATGGCTAGGACGCACGAAGCATTCTACTATCGAGCATAAAAATGGTACCAGTAACTGAAGTCAGCATCATATAGTAAACAGTGAAGCTACGTAGATTTGCATGCTGTAAAAACTAACACAATAGACAGATAGAATAAACAATTTAGCAGTTTCAAATACACGCACACAGAATAGACTTAATTACAGAACTGACAAATATGCACACTGGGATTGTGATTGAAGTCACGACACACTAAATTCCTCTGTATACAACTATGTAAATAATCTCTATTACAACATGCAATAAATTACCACATAATTAATACAGGGTTCCTACAGGTCTTCTGAAGCAAAAATTCCCTGACTTTTCTAGTCATGGAATGACAATTTCCTTGACCTTATCAAAACAATAACCCTATCGCACAAATGTCAGAAATGGCACACTATATAATAACTAACAAAACAGTATTAATGGAGCAATATGCAAATGACAGAGGCCCTGGTCAGTGGGTCAGGGGTCCTTTGCCCCCCGGAAGCTAAAACACTTCTAGCTCTTGGATGTTCAATAAAAACTGCAAATATGCCTGCTTTTAACATCTGGAGACAGAAAAAAATCACAGATATCTGCAGTCTGCATGATCTAAAATCATTTTCCGTGACTTTTCAGAAATAATATTTTCCCTGACCTTTCCCTGACCACACAAATTCCGACTTTTCCAGTTTTCTCTGACCTGTATGAACCCAGTTAATAAAAGATAATATACACATAATATAACAGAAAGTCTTTAGCAGAAAAACCACTACTGCAGTACATCTCACACAAAAGTGCAACAACAAACTTTCTTACCACTAAGCAGTTACCGCAACAATGATACTTATTGTCAGCTACCTGAAATGCTGACTCTGAAGAATGGCTAAAGTTACATACATCATCACACTGCACTAACATGACGGTATAATAAACATTAAAATACCAGTTCTAAATCCACTCATTGCACTGTGCAAGGAGCGTTCAAAAAGTTTTGCAAGTCGATATGTTAGACTGAAAAACTTTTCAATATCTATACACCAATAAAATGCACATTTCTCCAAAACCCATGTGAGCTTAAAGCAAATATGACATCATTGTAACTTAATCACGAAATCACATATCCCGAGGTCTCACGTTCGTAAATGCGGCTGCAGACTGGAGAATTGTCGTGCGCATATTTGTACTGTTTGCGTTAGCCCTCCAAATTGTATGTGTTTAACGCTTTATGACGTCATAAATTTCAATAACATCACATCCGCTTTAAGCTCATACAAGTATGGGAGAAATATAACTTTTCCTGGTGTATAAATTTTTAAAAGTTTGTTAGTCTAATATCAGGGGCCTATCGAGTTGTGAACTTTGTCTAATTTTCCTCATACATATATTATTTTTTCACAGCTGGCACAGATTTTGGCTATTGAATATTTAGAATCGCAAATGAGAAATTCACAGATGTACTTGTTAGGGCTCTTATAAAATCACATGTCCCAGGGCCTGGTGTTGAAAAATCTGATGGTAGACTAAAGAAATGTCATGCAAAAGCGAGCCCAATTTTACACTGACTGCGGTGGCACTCCAAATCGTTCCAGTTTAACGCCCTATGATGTCATACATTACAATGACATCATATCCGCTTTAGGCTCATATGTGTTTAGGAAAAACATGCGTTTTATTGGTGTATAAATTTTGAAAAGTTTTTCAGTCTAACATATCAACTTGCAAAACTTTTTGAATGCCCCTCGTAGTATCTTAACTACCACTTAATAAACATCTAACAACAACACGAAGCAGGTACATGATATATTACGATGACCAACTAGATCTGCATGTAATGCTCAGTTTTAGGCATCTGCAGTGGATCATTTCTGGATGATGTCGAGTCAATAACAGCATCAATATGCCCATGCAATGGTGTGCTAGTGCGACGCAGCTTCTTTGGCCTGTGAGCTGAACAAGCTGGCTGACTGGCAAGTTTAATACGACGCCGAGCGTAGTTCACTTGATGTGAAAATGTCTGGTTAACAGATCTCTCAGTGGGCTCTGGACATCCACTATCCGCACAGAACTTCCTCATAAATGCTAAGAATAACAAAATGCAATGAGCAATATTAGTACACAACCTGCCTTTACAACAAATAAAAAATATACAAAATTCACAACTTAATAATTACTTTTAGTGTTCAACACAAACAACAAACATTCACACATTCATTCACTTGTCAAGTTTTAATAAAACAACAGGCAAATCGCTGTTAACAGTTAAGTGAAAAATAGTGAGTAACATAAACTTGTCTATCTAACATATATAAATATTAAGTACTATCATTATAGCTAATCCATAAATAATTAATTATAGAGTCAGTATACCTAAGTCATCCAACTTCAAAAATACTAAACAAATGCCTATCAACAATCAAGACATGACAAACCTTTGCAGGCCATGACCTTTGTTGGATCAAGAGGTGATCGTCCGAACACATCATCTGTTGTTTTGCAGTTGAGACCTTGTCCTCGCGAACATGCCAACTCGTCCCACGAGAAAACAAGAGGAATAATGCGACGCAACAAATACAGAGCAGCCCCAGCCTTCCGTGATGGAGCCTCGTTGACTGTAATCTGCAGATTCAGTTTGTTTACCCAGACTTCATAGTTGGGCAGCAGCTGCACAAGCTTACTGTGCTCCAAATCACTGCCAGCTCCGGGCTTCACACATGACAAACAAAATAATGCATGTATGCAAACGAACAAAAATACTTCAAAGTGTCCTCCTTTTAAACATTCTCCTGCTGCTATACTAATAACTATTACTATTGACCTACTTTTCACCCATTAATCCAGGTCAGGTTAGTCCCCATGAAAGAATCTTTGGACAGTAGCCCATATCACCAATCTATCATTAGTTATTGGAGTTGTCCAATTAACGCATTAATTAATGTGTTAATAAGTTAATGAATTAACGCACGTTAAAAAAATTAATGTGCATTAAAAAAATTAATGCACATACGTAAATTTATGTTAATTTACTAAATTCAGTGAAGCAAAAGTTCCAATATTCCGTTAAACTGTGGTTATATAACAATTGAATAAATTCAACTAACTAAACTGTAGTTGCCATTCCATCACTACTCTAAATAAATAGCTATTTCGACGACAGGCTAATAGATTTCTATGCTAGCTATGATGGCAGTTATTGTTGATTACACGTTTAAAATGTGTTTCTAACTTTCTATATTCTACAGACGGTCCCCCAAACGTCGCAGGGCCTGGGGTAACTCACCCCCGACCCTATTCTCCTTCTTGACAGGCCTGGGTGCGTTAATAATGCATTAAAAAATTAACACAGTGCATTAATGCATTTAAAAAATTAACGCTTTAACAGCTCTATTAGTTAGTTATATAAGTCACTGTCAACAAATATATAGATATATTAATTATTATGCTCAATATTTCAAAGTAGTAGTAGTAGTAGTAGGCATGAGTTATAGTGCCCTCTCTACACGAGCCTGAACAAATGTCGAAATGTCGAAATCAACAAGAAGCCCAGCTATCGTGAGGAAAAGCCAACCACACTGCCTCGTCCGAAGCCCAGCCTCTGATTTCCAGCCATGGAGAGAAACCAACTTGTCAGAGGTGAGACAGTTCAATGCATGCTATGTTAACGGAATGCTGTCTCGAAAGCTACAATGAATGCTAGTATAACAGATATCGCACCTGGTCATTTTGCCAAGCGATATAAATACCTACTGTTCCATGCACGTGGTCATCTTGTCAGGTGATAGAAACAGCTACAGAGTAAATGAACAAGGAAAATATTGGAGGCAGGTTTTGCAAATATTTCTCACAATAAAAATGCCTTGCTCAGAAAGACATGCTACAGCCTATACAGTTCCTGTTGCAGTACTGATCTTCAAGGTCATTCAAGGTGAATGATTTTCACGTCATTGGAAAGCCAGTATGCGACTTCCTATTAGTGATCAACAGCAACTTAGGCCCTATCTCCTCTATCTCGCACTGTTTAGCTGCAATAGCGCATAATGGCCTTCAAGGTGATCCAAGGTCAATGATTTCCATCTAATCTGTCAGGGTGTATAACACTTCTATTAGTGATTAATAGGCCTACCTAGGCTGTATCTATCACCATTTGCGAGACACGGCCACTTATACCTTTAAACATTCCATTCAAAATTGCTGCCAAACTGCTGCAGATGGACACACGGTTACTATTGACAGCCTATAGGAAATCGCCTACGCCCTATCCCATGGTACCATCGCCAACCCTCTATGAGACTACGACTTACCGTTCATCCACAATACCACATGATTGGCTTAACATAGTGCATTATTACCCTTTAAAGTCATCGAATGTCAATGATTTATATCTCAGTTAAAAGCCAGTATATGACTTCCTATTAGTGATCAATAGCAATCTAGGCCCAATCTTGCACCGTTTAGTCACAGTACATCTGTGACAGACAGACGGACGACAACTCATACCAATAGCTCGACCTTTACTAAAGTATGGTCAACTAAAAATCATTAGAACATATAGAAAAGAAAGTTTTCAGTTTGTGCTTGAATGAGCTGATAGTGTCTGCTTCATAAACTGCTGCAGGAATACTGTTCCAAACAAATGGAAAGACGTTACCAGGTACTATCGACAGAACATACAAAGCTGATACTAACCATTCCAAACATACCACTAGAGAGCATTGGAAGACTGCCACATGACGTAACGGTATATGACCTGAAGCCATGAACAGTGGGTTTATCCATACATGTCAGATCTGGAGATGATGCCACCGGACTGCACATTGTTGTATTCTGCTGCTGACCACCTAACCAAAATTGCAAAAAAAAAATAGAAACACCACCATTACCATGCATTAGACAATTAGAATCTACATGAAAACCTTAGTCAAAAATGCATACTCTACTTCTATTTAAAGTAAAAGTGATAACGTTTTGCCATGAATTCAATAGTTGATGAGTTCTGTAACTGTGTACAACAACCAAAATCAGCCGATAATTGGCCAACCGTTAAAGACCGATAATCAGCTATGTGACCATTGGCAGATGCCTTATGCATCCATCTTTAGTTCAAATTTGAATGCTGTGATCAGCAGTAAAAAAAACTTAAGTAATGACTGGGCATCGCTGGAAACAGACGTTACCTTCATTGCTCCAGTTTGATGACTTGAAGCAGCTGCACGAGTCTTTGTTGTGATGGACATTATTGCTGCAAAGGCAAGCATCAACACGCTGCTTCAGCGCCTTCCCGTCAACCTTCAGCTGATGTATCTCAAAGCTGACCGTATTCTTGAGTTCATTCAGTGTGTGCCGCAATCCTGCCAGCTCCTGCTTCATGAAGTCATACTCAATGCGTGGGATCACGACAAACAGCGACTGTGAACTGCCCCCACAGTCCGCTGCTGCAACGTCACCGGCGTCCGACGTGGAGATTGTGGCCTGTGTCTGGTGTGTGGACGATGCATAGTTCAACGCGGCTGGAGGATCATACCTCTGATGTCCGTCTGCTGCATCCGCTGAGTGTCGATCACTGCCAATCTGCGGTGATGACATTGAATAATCCTGGTCTTGCTGCTGATGCTGTTGTAAACGCATTAACGTTTCAGCCATTTTGTTGGCATGCAAAAAATGAATATTATCAATTGAATTCTGATGATACATATCAATTCACTATATAACTGGCAAGTGTCATCTGGGTAAAACAGTCCAATACCACTAAATGACGGCGATATCTCAATAAGCTGACTGCATCAATGTCAACCGTTCATCATAAAACAGTGCGAATAACACATAGCGTGAAATCAGCTCTACATAGCGCAGAAAATGACATATTATCTCCAATCTCAAAAAATAAACAAACTTAATTATCAAAGAATAGCAAATTCGGAGTTGCCTAACGTAACGTAACTACTGATGAATGCCAAGAATATTTATACATCTTGCGTAAGTTGCGTTGTTGCGGCGTGAATGAGTGCGTGACATACGTCGTCGTTTGGCAGTGTAAGTTTTAGCAATGCCGAAGAAAGGTGGGTCCAAAGCGAAAAAGAAGGATTGGCCTGATGACGAGGATACAGAACAGCGATTAACAGAAAACATGAAGAAGCTGATGTCGGATGACAGTTCTGGCGCATCGTCGGTACGAATGCTAAGTCGAGCCTCCACAGATTGTCAGATTAGCGTGCGCAAAGTTACGCAAGCCTTGCAAATAGCTACAAGAAATTTGAGCTAATGCTCAGGAGACGCGTGACAGCGTCGGTGCTGCCGTCTCGCGAATCAGTGTCCAGCGTGCAATAACATTGAAGTGTTTTGAAAGGGTACCCAAATTTGCCCCCATATGGAGGCTTCATTGAACCCAGAGGGGGTCGAAACGTAGACTGTGTTAAATCTACGTTTAATGCTGAAAATTTATTACGCAGGTTGTCTTGATCTATCTCCAGTCATTTTGGCGCATTGCAGTCTTGAGATGTGCATCACAGCCCAAAATCTAGAAAAAAAATCACACAACCCCTTTATTTCTGGTTCAGGGTCATTCAGTGTCATTATTGTTGGTACCACCGGAAAGCTTGTCACACCTAGGCTACGATGCTGGCACGACTTAGCTAACTCAACAGTTGAGTTAAATATTCGTGTTGGCATTGTAGCTCTGTTAATTGGTCATAAGACCAGCTTGCATTGAAACATTGCTATCTTCTCATATTATGCCTACTATCTCACTACTAAGACCAAAAGTCTGAGCACTAGACTCCAGAGTTGATCAAGTGATGACTTCTAATCAATTTGATCATTTGTTGGATCAACCTGTATTGATTCGATGAACTAGTCAATGTCTTGTCGATTAATTTGAGAGGTCTTATGTTAGCTTGAGTCAGCTTTAATTACTCGGTATGTCGGCAGAATGAAAAGTAACTGAGAGTCTTGCAATTGTCGTAGAAAGAACATGCATTGGCTTGCCATTTTTGTAACCCTTGCTGTTCACTCTTGTCGTGTCCATAAAACCTCAAATCCTCAAATTGTTATAGGCGTGTCATGGCCAAATGAAGACTGTATTAATGCATTTTTATTTGCTTAAATCATTGCTCATAGTTACTTTGTGTAACTGTTAATTTTTTAGTTCGCCCGAAAACGATAGTTTTTGGAAAGACATGTTTTAGCGCAGATGTTTTTTATTTATTTTGCAACGCGAGATCTCCGAGATGCGTGGGCCGACCGGCGTGAAGTTTTACATGATGGTCAGTACTAGGCCCAATTTTATAATGCCGGTCCAAAATTTCAGGGGGCACACCCCAAAAAAATTTTGGGGGCGAAAAACATGCAAAATTTGGCCTGATTTTGGACGACTTCGAAGTTCGGCGGCGAATATCTCCGAAACGGATGAAGATATTCAAAATCGGATTTTTATTCCGTCTACCGCGATTCCTCCTGCGTTAGGCGAAACAAGTACGGTGA
>Ga0209367_1012965_pt1 | contig 10808 bp, 3 predicted proteins | sample WorMetLIZISLAND2_FD_187412 | JGI IMG/M metagenome (GOLD analysis project Ga0209367, IMG submission 187412) | Marine gutless worms symbiont microbial communities from Max Planck institute for Marine Microbiology, Germany - Olavius geniculatus... ... | reverse complement strand
GTTGGTGATGGCGACATCCAGTCCTGCCTTAGCAGCGGTGTCAGCATCTTCATTTCCTCGGATACCAACATGGCTGGGAATCCAGCAAAAAGTTATAGATTTACCACTGTTAATTAGTCGGTTGTGTGAGTAGCTTTTCTAAAAATTGTTTAAAGAACGTGACTGTAAAAACGTCGAAAATCGCCCAATATTTGACGAAGCTATGCCAATACGCCGTCTTATGGCGTAGTTTACGCCACGCTAATCCTGACGTAAATAAGAAGGACTAGTGACGACGACTGCGATAATCCTTCAATAAATAGCTAATAATTGCCGAGATAAAACAAGATATTTTGTCACGAAAAGAGGAAGCGTCTACCGTATATCACGCGAAGTCTCTCAAACCAAACGTCATGTCTCACTCAGCAAATTAGCACTTACGTTATAACCATTATAGGAGTAATATCAGCAGCAGAAGCTGAAGCAAAACAAGAGAAATAAAACACGTTATTTTAGTAACGGTTAGTCAAACTTCGCGACTTTGCAGGTTGCGAATATACGTATTATATTAACTGATATGTATAACTGTCATCTGTTTTCTTTAGTCAGCTGAAGCCATGCGAATCACAGTTGCTTAAGTTGCGTACCCACGCACTAACGCCCACACAGTCAGGTAGCACGCAAAATTAATACGGCTTTGCATACTGTATAGCGGGGCTAATTAAACTCCTTCGAATTATTACTCATTACGTACGTGGGCGTCATTGACAAAAAGAAGTTACAAGTCGGCGAAACATGTGTTTATCATTACTTTTATGTTTATTTCATAAATAACTAGAAAGCAGTCATAGCTCGCAGGTACCTCCGCCAAGGCAATGCTATTCGCTAGGTGGCGTCACCATCTTTGCTTTGCCAGTGGTTTCCATATTCCCCCTTTAACGCAATGGTAACGAAAATTTTAAAGTGATACAGAATCCAGGATTCCTGCCGGATTGCCCCCAAAATTGAATTACCTGTAGTTTATGCCATGCCCGACATATTCTCAAAATTTCAGAAAAATCCGTCCATAACTTTTTGAGTTATCTTGTTAACACACAGACAAACAAACAGACAAACAGACAGAAAAACAAAGTCTGGCAAAAACATAACCTCCTTGGTGGAGGTAATAAATTAAGTTATTTTAAACAACAAGTTCAACGCATGTCGGGTGTGATCTAAAAAGTGAGCCACCAGGTTTAACTGTAACTTCGTTATATGCGACTATTTTTTAAATTTTGTAATTTTAACGACACAATTAGCAATAAATTTGCAATTAACTGATTACTAAAAATCCAACCATACTTAAACGTGTCGCTGCACTACACTGTGAAATATTAGTGTCAGAAAAGTAGCGTGCAAAAATTTGTGTCCATAACAGATAGTGTCCGTATCTCCACAAATACGCAGTCGGCCTATATGCACGAGTCCTTGGACTTCAAAGACTACTACCGGTCACATGTTGTGACGTCACACATTATGACGTCACAAATAACGTCATTAAGTGATCATCGGTGTCGTGTGTAGATGGCTTCAGCCTAGGTTTAGCAAAAAGCAGAGAGATCAGGCATGAAAGCGGCTCAGATGAATCGTCTATGATGTTGATGTCATCTCTTGCTACTAACGCTGACGCACCTGACTTCCAGAGCACCGACGATGACACACCTGGGACAGGTAAAGTCAAGGGACGATGACATACCTGGGACAGGTGAGATGAGGGTTGGTTGCAGCACAGAAAGATACGCCGCTTGCTTTGCACCGCTCAATACGACTTTCGCCGAAGCCGCAAACGTCGCCAACGAGCGCATGGTAATCCCAGACTTTGACGACGACCGCCTGGACGCGATCTGCCGGTGAGTGGTGGTATGTCTGCTGGCTGCACTGCCGCTAATGGATAAGTGCAAAATTGACTGTCTTCTATCTACCGCTTCCGAATGTGTAAAGCGCTGCTGGTTACGACTTGTATAACGGCGTCTGTTCTGCCTGTATTGATGTCTGAAGCGTCGCGAGTTTTAGAAAATAAGTGGGGTAGAAAGTTTACTTTTCCGACAGGCAGTTGCGAATTTTCGACAGAGAAATTTTCTAATTCGCTTCTAATTTTTTAAACTTGTGAATTATAAACACCACATTTTGTAATTTTAATTTTTAAAATATCTACCAGAATTAAGACAATTATCCGATAGACTAAAATTTGGACTGGGGAAAGTAATTGCCCGGGTTGCCTGCAAAGACGCTATTGTTTGGTGTTTGCCGGAGCAGTGCGCGTCAATAACTCAGAACGTTGTACTTTATTATTTACAGTATTATTAGGATCATATTATTACACTACAGATAACCACACACCTACCTACGCCGTTAGCAGGCTGTTTTTTGCATCATGGAGCTTTTACGCTCGTTAGCGTTCTGTCACTCAAGAGTCTAATTGGCCGTTCCAGCCCGACATCTCTTGTCGTGATTGACATGGCATGCTGTGTGGTCACACCTGTACGCACACACACTAAAAGGGTTATAGCAAAATCTTTTTCGACCTGTAGGCCGTCGTTGCATCTAAAACACAAGTATTTGCAGTAATGTTCAGCAGTCACCGACCGCGGGTGGTTTACAGGGTTAATGCAGCTGCCGAAAAAATGTTTTCTGTATTTAGGTTTAAAACATATTTGCAGCTTTCTAGGTACTTGTAATCATGTTCTACGCGATTGTTCTAAAAATGTTTCCTAACAATTGTTGCAATTTTAGCGCGGTTACGTGAAATATACGGTAACACAAAAAAATCCACGACCTTAACTCGGCAGTGACGTGACGACTGAAGACGTTAACGCTATAGTCGGTGCCTTGAGTGACAGCGGATGTGTTACGCCATTGATGTATCATTTAGGTGACCGTGATCCGTAAGTGCATCTAATGGTCACTCCCGTTCCGTAGGAGACTTTATAACTGCTCACGTAGTCACAGCGAGCCTATAAACTTACTTAGACACGGAAATTCGCGTTTTTTTGGTTTGTCGCCATTTCCTTTCATTTGCATAATATGGCGTACGGTACGTAAATCGTGTAAAAAGCAGGTACGGCAGACATTTGAGTGCGATGGGGATAGGCCAAAATCACCTTAATCACGTGTATTTCTTTACTCTTTGCAAGACATCGACGTGAAAGTGGACAAACTCATGGCCGTAGTAGCCGCATTTAAAACACATTTTTTGGTTTCTATCAGATGCGCAATAAACGGAAAACATTTGTTTCAATAGTGAAAACAAAAAATGAAATTCAAATTGGTTTTACTAAGTATTATGGACGTGCATTATAGGGCAATGGCAAAAATAGCCTTGTGGTGATTGAAAGAGTAATCATGTATTTACGACACAATTGCCATGTGCAAACATAGCTTATTTTGACAATAAAATTCGTTTAGATGTAAAGCAAAAGACAACGACAGTTGATTACTTTATTTACACAAACCGCAATATCGGCCGCGTTTGTCTTAAACGCACTTCTTGAGGTAACGTTATTCAACACGTTGAATAGACAAAGCTTGCAAGTGACAAATTTACTGCGTGAAGCAACCACAACGTACGTACGCGTCGTGTGAATATCGTGTTGCAAAAAGAACCGTGTTCGGCGTATACTGTGAAGCGAGTTACGGGAAGCGGACTCGACGAGGTCTCATAAAAACCAAAAAACCAATCAGAACTGTCAGCCAGGCAGAAGTGTCTGACGACATGCGATAGGAAGGCGCTGGGAGTTCTATTATTTTTTACGCGCGAAAGCAGCTACTGCTTTCAGCGCGTCTTAGCCATCGCAATTCTGTCTGTCCGTCTGTCCGTCTGTCTGTCTGTCACACGGGTGGATCAGTCAAAAAAGGTGCAAGATAGGATCATCAAATATTCACCGTCGGCTGCCTGGAAGACTATAGTTTGAGGAACCGTAAAGCTTTTCCATAAATTCGAAGGGGGTTACCCTGAACGAGGGCGCTAAATAAGAGGAGGATGGGCAAAATTTGCGATTTTGGGCCAATAAGTCGCTGTATCTCAGTAACGGTGTGAGATAGGGCCTAGGTTACTATTAATCACTAATAGGAAGTTTGTACACTGGCTCTCGATTGGCGCCAAATTCAATGACCTTGAATGACCTTGAACGCCAAAATAGGAGGTTTTATGGATTTTTTAGCGATTTCAGGCTGCGACACAGGTCTATGTCATTCACAAGGTGGCGCCACGGAATCATCGTTATGCGACCCAGATAGAGAATTTGTTATTTGTATAGTAACTTAGCGTGAACACTCCAATTTTTAGCTCAACTACTGAACCGGAACTGTTATAGGCTTTCGCGCATCTCGTAAGCATTAGCTCAAATTTATTGTATTTACAGTACTTAAGCTGACGCAGGCCGTCACTCTGCGGTACGTGGGAAGCGCAATGCCACGGGTGCCCAACTTCTGTCAATTATTGTACCGGTACTAGCCTATGGTTTTTGGAATTCGACAAGACTATTAGAGGCAATCGTATAGACCTAGTTCGTACTTAGAATTACCTATAACAGACAGTCATCGCGGTATGATTGTTTTGTGCTCACCAGTCGCAGTCTCGCAGATACATCATACAAAACGCAAAAATGTTATAGCGTGTAGATTTTTTTCCAAATCAAAAGTAAAAACGTGAAACGCAAAATAAACTTTCGTAGCGTCTTTTTGGGCGACTTTTATTCAGATGCAATTGCAATCACTACAAGTAGAGATTCTCTCTACTACTACGCACAAAACTACGCAATGCTTAATCTAGAGTCAACGCAAGACAAACCTGGGCGAAGAAACCTGTTAAAATTTCTATGGCACACAATCTAAATCTTGTAGTTTTACCACACAAGTCACGATGCATAAAACTGTAGCTTGAGCATGACCTTGACGATAAATGCCGTTAGATGATGTCTTGGCTAACATTATCGTGGAAACTTTAGCTTTAAGGTTATAGCAACGTGTTTAGTGTCTTAAACACGGCGCGAAGGCCAAATAACGGAGTACAGCCAGGAAGCGGGGTGCGAGATGTTAACTTGTTATACACACTTCTAACGGCTACACACGCTGAGTTATGATTTCATAATGTCAGGCTGTGCAACTGTCGACAGCGTTATAAACGCGGACAGAACTTACGATTTGTCGTCTTTATGGTTCCCCCGGCACGACTGTCGACTTCTAAGCTTCGCTCAAAACGACGAAAACGTACTGTGTGGTGTTTTTGATCGAAATTCGCAGATACGTTAAATTCGAGTATAATCTTTGTCTGGTTTCATATGACTTTTTTCAAGCTGTTATTATATCCGTTACTCGGTTTGTATTTATCCTAGGTGATCCTACTGCAAGTCTCACGTAGACATTAACAAGCTAGCCTATACAAGTAGAAGTTTACAGCTTGCAGGGTCACGAAATCGATTTCAAACGACACATGCTGCAAAGCGATGTATACACGCAGTTGTCATATGGTTGCAGACATCTGAGAGATGCGAAAGAATGTCTTTACGGCGACAGCCTGGAAATCAGTCAGATCTGTGAATCTTACGACAGAGTGCGACACGGACAAGAGTTGGCGCTCGACTTCATATGTGATAATGGACATTCAGGTAGACATGCGCGTCTCGTTTTTCAGCTATCGGCCTCTATAACAGAAAGACGATGACGTATGTACACGTCTATGTACGCGAGTCTAGCAGCCAATTAGTTTAGACAATCCTATCCATCTGTACTTTTGTTGTGACTTGCGCTTTTACCTTGTGGTCCTAGCAGTTTTTTACTTAGGCCACGTTAAAAATCTGTAATGTAATGTAATTAGGCGGCTCCCCGCTCGCGGCCCAATGCCGCTTTTCAGCGTTCATCAAAATAAACCTGGCCTACCATACAGCTGCAGCTGGTTATTATTATCCGGATGTCAGTCAATTTGCAGTTTGCGTAGGCCCGCTAGGCCTATATGTGCCGAACATGTCCATCTTATAAGAATGTAATCGTAAGTCAAAAACTGTACCGCGATTTTAATAATCTTTCCACCGTTACATTTTGAGGTAAACTTGGAAGTAATGATAGCTGCAGCTACTGTCTGCGTCGAGTTAATGGTCAGTGTGTTAATGCGGGACTTATCGGCTTAAAAGGGTGCGACCTCGCTAAGGAGGTAGCCGTATTTCGGTTCCTTTTCAAGTAACTCATAGGATTTTTGGATGCTCTGTTGTGCAATTTCGTGCCATATTGTTTGGAATGCTGTAATAAAACCCGTGTCAATTTACCAAAATCGTAAGAAAAAGACTGCGTGGATGTTTTTTTTCGCTCGCAGTTTAGATCAGTTGGTCAAAGCCAAGCTGCAGGCCTTTGATTTAAATAATCTCAGCTAAACTATGGGGCCTACAGGGTGCGGCAAAAACGTAGACCCCTAAAGTTTTTCGCTGTTTTCTCAGCAACTGTTTGGAATTTTAATTTTAAATTTTACAGCTTTATTTACTAATACCTTCGACATCTAACTGCCAAGTAAAATTTGATTCTGTTGAAAAACGACGAAGTTACAAACTTTTTAACATGACCGCCTACAGATTTTTTAGCATTCAAAAATGTTCCGGCTACAACACCAATTTAATAACATCGTTGAAACAACACAGTTAAATGATGATCATATGCCAAAATTCCATTGTCACTGCGAATGTTCGAAGTGTTCACCACCAGCTCCAAGCAACAACACCAGCCTCCAGTCGCCTTATTTGAGAAATCTATTACAGCCTTGTCGATCGGTCCCTGTGGCAGGTTGCCCCAGATAACCTGAAGCACTTCCTTGAGTTCGGCGCTTGTTTTCGGCTTTGTTTTAAGCTTGAAGTAAGCCTTCAACATTGCACCCCATACGTGATAGTCCATTGGGTTTATATTCGACGAATTTGGAGGCCATTGGTCTTTTGTGATGATATCTGGACAGCTGGCCCGCAGCTAGTTCTGTGCGCTGCGCGGCGTTGCGCGCTGTGTGCTGACGCGCCCGAAGCGCCGCCCTACTGGAAGTTGAATCCGGTGAGCAGCCGGCGATTGCTTTAAAGGAACGATAATTTAGTGATAATTTATAAACAATAATAATTGTTGTTTATCAAAACATCACTGTGACGTCATCGGCAGTAACGTGTAAGCAGTTTTTGAAAATTAAATAGCATTTTTAGCATGAATATTTTTGAATGCTAAAAAATCGGTAGACGGTCATGTTAAAAAGTCTATAACTTCGTCGTTTTTCAACAGAATCACATTTTACTTAGCAGTCAGATGTAGAAGGTCTCACTAAATAAAGGTGTAAAATTTCATATTAAATTTCTAAACGGTTGCTGAGAAAACGGCGAAAAAATTAAGGGGTCCACTTTTTTTGCCGCATCCTTTATATAAATTCGTCAAATTGCTATATTTGTTCGTTAACTTGACCGTTTCGGCATTGCTTTTAAAGAAGCCGACAGTGGTTGCCGAAATGTCATCTCAACGAATCAAGGTCGTAATCTGACGGTTTTGCACAATTGAGCTTGTTGATACGCTGGATGTCTTGATTTGTGCTGCAGCATACCGCTCGGAGCGTGCGTGCTTGTCATCAGCTGCAGTAGCAAGTGACAGCAACAAATGCTACGCGGAGTTTGAGCGAGGTTTGATGACGATCAACGCCGCTCAGCAGCAGAGACAACGCTCATCTATCTACTACCAACACTCTGCCTGCCTTCTCATGTATGCCGTTTAGAATATTACGCTGTCTTTTTAGTGGGGAAGATTGCAAACTAGACTAGAACAGTCCATACAGTCGCCATTATTTCTTCAATAATAGTAGCAAAGTGAATTTGTACACTGTTTATCTGGGCCTAGGTTTCGTCGTCTCAATCGGACAATGTGCTCTGAATAGTCGCTTCAGACATCGTACCTATTCCCAATTATCCTGCACATGTCTGTTCCAGGACTCGTTTTTATTCTTGGCGCCATAACTGTGAAAAACCGAAATGAGAGCAGTGCGTACTCCATTCTCGAAACTTGATGTTTGGATAAATGCTGCTTGCAGAAGACAGAGCTCTAATTACAATTAAATGCCTGGTGAGCTAGCATGAATTCGCAACTGTGCTTTTGTTTAGCTCAGGGAAATAAAACATACACTTCTGCTCTCTGAGTTTTTAGTTGGCAATGCGATTCGTTGATTCGTTAAGTGCATGCGATTACGCCTATCAACCTGACCTTCACGTGATTCTTGCGTGTTGGATGGTGGTGCAGAAGCCTGGAAGAGCTGGTGAGATGCTTCACTGACGTCACGAATGCGTCATGCGGCGACAAGGCGGCGATGTGGATGTTTGCTTACAAATCGCGGCTAATAAATCCGGTCAAGTGGAAGATTGTTTCTCAGCTTTCAGGTTGGTTTAGCGGGCGTAAAACGAAGAAAAAGCAAATAGACCCAAGTATTATGCCCACAAAGCTGTGTCAATACGCAGTAATGCATTTAGTCTTACAGCCAATTCACACGGCCGCCGACGCCGACGCGACGAGACTGTCTTGTCGCGTTGCGTCGGCTTTTGAATTCGCTATTGGCCGGCGTCGACATCTCGCTTCTATTTTGTGCTATTAGTGAGCTTGCAACATTCAAGTTGCTTTAATGATAATTTTTGGTCGAGTAAGCGCAAAAAAGTGATTCGCGATCAGAAATCCGAAGTTAATTAATTTTTTGTTATAAATGCAACGTATATAATATTTTATTAATACTATGATTACTTACGAACTTATTAACATAATCATAACATGTCTTTATTATTTGTAACGGCGAATGCGTTTTGATTCTGTTGCAATAAACAAGTGAATGAATGAATAACTTTGGTATGGAAAAGAATTTGCGAATAGCTTAAGTGCACTTTATTTAATGCATTACGAGATTGTCATTGGCCATATTATTCTGTGCTTGGCTATAATATATTCATTACTTTAATTCCAGTTAGCTTACCATATTATATTAGGCTATGGTTCTGCATTTGCTATTCTTTATTGTACGTACTTTTCATGCTTCACGTTCCAGTTCTGCATTTTCTGTCCCGCATTTTTATCGTCTCGTTTTATCCGACCGACCGACCCGGCTTTCTAATGGGACCCTGAAGTAGGCCACGGTTCCTGGCTGTCTCTTGGGGTTACGACTACTTCAGTCTTGCTGATGAAGTGGAGGTAATTTCATTCTGTCTGTCAGTTTTCAGGCGGGTTTAAGTTGTCGCATTAAAAATTAACGACGCAACAGCAACATCAGCAGCCTTGCTGGATAGAAGTTTGACGCGGAATGCAGTAAGCGATGGCCCTTGGGTTGAATGTAAGCCCTCAATGTTTGCAGTAATCCCGGCCAATTCCGTGTTCGCAATGACTATCACAATATACACAGTTGAAAGAAAAGAAGAGAATATTACGTGATTTGTTTTACCGCATAGGTGGCAGTATCGTAATGAATAGTTGCGCTTATCGCTGCGTTGCAAAAAAACGTGAAAAAGAAAACGGGCGAAGAAGTTGCTTTTATTTAAGCGTTATGCCAACTTACGTATTTAAAGACAAATAACTGCGATGTCTGATGCAGTTAAGTATCGTATGAAGTTGCAGTGAAACTAGACAAAGCTTTATTATATACAGTGTTTTTTTTATTAACAATCGTGTCCTAGCTATCGTAGCCTATTCAGGCTGCGTCCGGCAGGGAGCAGAAGAGAGACAATTTTGCCTTTTCTCTAAACTTCGGGCTGTCGGAAAATTCTTGAGAATTTTTTGTCGTAAAATAGTCGTTCAGAAAAGCGAAAATTGGGCTGACAAAAACAAACCCATCTTGAAAAAATATAAGGGCAAAATAAAAATTATGAGCACCCTGTTGTCGAAAATTTGCAGTTCTCTGTGGGAAAATGGCAACATCTTGCTCTGTATCTTTTCAAGCGACGACGCCACTGGTTGTACTGGTTATGGTTTAGTCTTTAATCAGTTGTTTGTTAACTATGAAGGCGTCAACACAAGCGGGGTGGTCTGTGACGAGCTGTCCGTGATGGCGCCAGCTCCGTCTCCGTTCATCTTCTACGTCGTCTTCGGTCTGCTGTTGGCCGCTGTGATGCTGATGCTCGTACTGTGCGTCACTGGAAGACGTCGGCATCGTCGCAGCAGGCGGGCCGCTGCCGTCGACGCTGCCGCTGGCAAAGCCGGCGCAGCGCGCTTCACTGCCAGGATTCGACTGGTCGTGGTAACTGGAGGCCGTCAGCGTTTGTCGCCCAATAGCATGCAGTGCCATCGCTCGACGCCGACCACTACGCCCTCCGCGCGCACTGGCGTCATCCTCGAAACACCGAAACCCGATACCACAGCAAAGGAGACCTCCTAGACGCCGTTTCCGCGCAGACGACAACGAGCGCATCCTAGTGTTGGGCGGTTCACCGATTCTCAGTCGATACAAATCAAATATGTTCCTGTTGATGGATTCGTGTTTGATTTCGCGCAAACAAAAGTAAACTGGTCTGACTGAACTGTTTTGCTAATCTAAAGAATGCATTTGTACAGCTCAGACAAATGTTGTATTTAAGAAACTATACACAACTCGACATTGTGATGTACGAGGGTGATCCCAAAAGTTTCCGGCCTCGACATATTAGACAACAATATTTTCCACAGTCTATACATCAGTGAAACGTACATCCTTTACGAACTCTAATGAGTCGGTTGCAGATATGACGTCGTTGTAATTTATGACGTCACAGAGCATTAAACAGAAGCGATTTCCAGCGTCAATAAAAAAGGCTTGAGTCATTCATCATCATGGATAG
>Ga0209367_1012963_pt1 | contig 10810 bp, 7 predicted proteins | sample WorMetLIZISLAND2_FD_187412 | JGI IMG/M metagenome (GOLD analysis project Ga0209367, IMG submission 187412) | Marine gutless worms symbiont microbial communities from Max Planck institute for Marine Microbiology, Germany - Olavius geniculatus... ... | reverse complement strand
CATTAAGATAGGTTGAAAAATGTGGAAGCTGTGGGGGTCGAAATTTCGGCCTTCCCATTGACTTGGCACATCGCTTATACAACTGCTTGTTGCTACCGCACAAGCCGTGATTAAAAATGTTCGAGCTACAACACCAATTCAATAACATTGTTGAAACAACACAGTTAACTAATAATCAGATGCCAGAATTTCATTGTCACTGTGAATGTTCGACGTGTCCACCGCCAGCTCCAAGCTTCAACACAAGCCTTCAGTCGCTTAATTTGAAAAGTTTTTTCACAGCCTTGTCGATCGGTCCTTGTGGCATGTTGCCCGAGATACTCTGAAGCTTTTCCTTGAGTTCGGCGATTGTCTTCAGCTTTGTTTTAACATTGCACCATACACGTGATAGTCCATTGGGTTTTCACTGTGTCTCAAAAAACATCCCCGACATTTTCGACCGTAACTTAAAAACCAATTGTCAGATTTTAATAATTTTTGGTACGAATATTTCTGACAGAACTTGCCATCAAATGACCATTTAGTTTCCAACCTCACCCAACGTTTGTTTCTGCACTACCTGGGGAAACACAACCAACGAAGTATCATTTTTTTATCCAATGTGATATGATTGCTTAATTAACATAACGCGTAAAAACATTTTGTTCACATTTTTTTCACACTTTGGCTGGCATTTCGTCTAGTTGGCCATTTTTAACTGCCTGCAGTAAACTTGCTTGAAGTGTTAGCCCACTATGCGAACACAGGCAAGGAGACGCTTTCTCCATTCATTGACAGCAGTGTCGATTAAATTCTGCTCCAGACCAATTCAGGCTGTACCAGTCGCTTCTTGACTTTACAAACATTTTTAAACTTCATCTAGTAGACACGCTGCTGCATGACAGTCAAATTTTGTAATAGACTGGCTCTCGGGGCCCCCAGATTACGAAAGAGGGAATTTATCGCCGTTTTTCATTTATTTCAACACGTATTATGCTAGGTCTGATTTCCCCAGGTATAGTGCAAAAGCAGACGTTGGGTGAGGTGGAAACTAAAAAACTTATTTAATAGCCAGTAGTGTCAGAAATATTTCTGCCAAAAATTATTAAAATCTGCTAATCTTTGTCCAAGTTACGATCAATAATGTCGGCGATGGTTTTTTCAGGTTTTTCTGTTTATTTCAACACATGTTTCACTTGATTTGATTTCCCTAGGTAGTGCAGAAGCATATATACATTAGGTGAGGTGGGAAACTGCACGGTCATTTGATGGCACGTTATGTCAGAAATATTCGTACCAAAAATTATCAAAATCTGATAATTTGTTTTAAAGTTACAGTCAACAATGTCGGGGATGTTATTTGAGACACAGTGTATATTCGGCAAACTTGGAGACCATCAATCCTTTGTGATGAAGTCTGGACAGTTGGCCCGCAGCCAGTTCTGTAAGCTGCGCGCTGTGAATGCTGGCGTGACGTCTTGCTGGAAGATGAACCCGGTGGGCAACCGGCGATTGCTTTAAAAAACGATAAATTTAGTAATAATTTATAAACAAAATAAATTACTGTCTATCAAAACGTCACTGTGACGTCATCGGCTGCAACGTGGTAACCAGTTTTCGAAAATTAAATATTATTTTAGTCTGAACATTTTTAATGCTGAAAATCGGTAGGCGGTCGTGTTAAAAAGTCTATAACTTTGTCGTTTTTTCAACAGAATCACGTTTTACATAACAGTTAGATGTAAAACATTTTAGTAAATAAACTTATAAAATTTCTAATTAAAATTCTGAACGGTTGCTGAGAAAACAACGAAAAACTTTAGAGGGCTACTTTTTGCCGCACCTTGTAGTCTGTACACTTTCGTGATGTAGATCATTAGGGCAAATCAGGAGCTGCGAAAAGAAAAACAAACTGGATTAAACATGTCTAAATAAAGAATGACAATCAAAACTAAGTTAACTAACTATTAGCAATAATATTTAGCAAAGAAAAACTAGAGGTAATCGGAGATTTCAAACCTTCGCAAAAACTAGCCGCTTCCACTGGGGAATACAACGGACTCAGTACAGCTGCTGTACCGGTATATAAATAATAATCCTAATCAAGATTCAGAAACCCTGGATTCGAATCCTAAACTGGGTCACTACCTACCAAAATGTGGCTGGGAACTTAGGCCATTCTCTACCCCCTCCATAAAACTTTCCTTATAATCCGACCGTAACGTTTGGTTATCTTTCTTAGACACAAGCGGACGGACCCAAAACTCACATTCTTTCGAAAGGAGAAGAAAACTCATTCGATGTAGAGTGAAGTTTACAAACTGCAGTGCCTTAGGTAATAGACGTCGGCAGCTGCGTATGTGCGACATGTGACACTGTAGGCCTAAAGTTTCAGATTCGGATTTTTGCTGAAAGCAACTGTTACAGACATTTTAAGTTCACAGGCTACATAAGCCCTAACTCCCTACTTTGAGTTGTTTTAGACTTGTTGGACAAAACGTCGTACGTACAACAGACTGAACACCCATGTCATGCGTCACGTTGTGGATTAAGGCGTGTACAGAAGGACGTAACTGAACTGAACTGGCACGGTTTAGTTTTTGACGAACTGACCATTGGTCATTGGCTGACGCGTACGTGACCACAGTCGTTACTACAGACGCCGTAAGACGGTGCTTAATGTAATGCATTACTGTTTTACACATTGGTTAATTCGTCAAAAACTAAACCATGCCAGTTGAGTTAAGTTCAGTTACGTCGCTTTGACGCTCCTTTAGTTGCGGGGCTTCGATTTAATTTGAAGTTGTTGTGCAGCTTATGCACAACAAATCTGCAACAAATGGAGTATAGGCTATAAACATCGCGATGCGTGCGATGTACAAATGTTGAAAGTGTCTGAACAGTTCGCATTGGTATAGAATTCTGCAACATTACGGTGTCGTAAATACAGTTTAGATGCAGCTTAATGCGTAACAAATGAGGCTAGGCCGAACAGCCGCTATAGCGGTGCTGCATGGCTATAGTCAGGTGGTGATGACGATAAGAATCATTTGTAATCATTATCCTGCGATATTTCGATGTACGCCAGTCAGTCGACATTGGCATAGACAGACAGCTGTCCTATTGACAGACAGTAGCACACGTGCGAACGCTCTAAATCATTGCTCGCACGTGCATATAGCTATATACACCACTAATGCCCTTACTGCCTCGGCTGACAGCTGGACTAAACCCCTCCCAACTCAAGACCGCCCAAGTCAGGCAAGACGGTGATTAAACTCTGGATAAACTCATCAAATTACTACACTTAGGCTTATTTTTCAAGTCGTTGACGTTTTCGGCAGCCGCTGCTGCCTTTTCGGAACGATTTCCTTTCGCCTTTCGATGTCGCCACGGCGAAAAAAGTTGTCTTGTTAATTCTGTTTCATATTGAAATTGTACACGAAGTGCACCGAACAAACAAAGCACTAGCAAATAACAAAAATATACCTACGACTTTATTTAAAGAAAGTCAGCAAAAATCAGATCGAGCGTTTATAAATAGTGGCATTACTACGAAGAATTTCACAATACACACAGGATTCACTTCTCGTTTCATTCTACTCTTTTGCGTTACCCCTCTCTCTTCGACTCTCTTCTTTTTTTCTTACCCACTCACTTATGTCAGCACACATGGAAGCACTAAACTTTACGATTTTTCTTGTGTATGTTTACGGTACTTTGTATGTTGTAAACAGGTGGATAAAATGGCCTAGTTTAAACTTGCCAGTATCACAGTATGAGAGTACTTTAATACGCTTACTATTCAGAGAATAAATATTAGCGGCGAAATAATGCACCCTAGGCAGGTTTTTTCACGGCTAAGGATTTCTGTTCGCAGTGGGTATCAGTGGGGCATTCATTCATTTAAACCACGACGAGTGGCCTTGTGCTTTGACCAGTTTGGTCGTCATCTGCATTCCACCGTACAATACAATACATCTATATCGGACTGGGCAGTAACGTGAATAGTTTGAATACAACGAATTTTGACCTATTCACTACCGATGTCAGAATCGGTCGCTCGCCGTCTGAATAAGACCGGATAGTAAAAGCAGACGATGATCACCTTTATGGCTTCTAGATTACACTGCCTGCCTTTACTCTCCCCCCGACAAAGGTCGTAGTCTTTCACGTATTTCAGTGTGTTTTCACCGATCACAATGCGTCGATTAAGACTTCTTAATAAAGCTGCGTGCCAATGCGGTGCCACTGTAATATCATCTGCTGTGTAAGCTAAGTTCGTTAAAATAACTCAGAAATTTTCTGTTATCGTGCGACCGTTCTAATAAACCGCATTACGCGTTTTGCGAGTACATCCGTCTGTCTGTCTGTCCATCCCGTGGGGGCTCCTGACAGAAAACAAAATGTAAGAAACTAAAATTGTTGTAAACGTTCTAAGCGAAAATTAACCGGTGTGTCAGTTTAACCAATTATTAGTTCAAGACGGCCGCACTGTATGTCGGCATTGGGGCGACGTCGTTTTCTAGTTAAGCTGTTTAGTCAACGCAATATAGGCCTACCGCACTTTCCGGCATGTAAATACATTGACATAGTAGAAAAAAATTATATTTTCTTTCGTTACCAAATATTGCTGTTACATTTACTGTTACGAGAGGACTGTTTGATCAATTCAATAGAACGTACGGTGTAATATGTTGCAGAGCGATCAAATCGTTCTCCATACTTTCTTACTGCAAATGTCGTCAACTCCACGGTATGTACACACGTTTTTTTTGAGTAGAAAACATTGTTTATGTTGACAGTGATCTAGCAATTTAGCCTGGCCATCCTTTCGTGGGTGCAGTCATTGCTAGACACATTCAAAAATCGTTTTCTTATGTTTTGTTCTCCTTTAAGCTTAGGCCTATTTGTTTGCACTTTTGTTTTGACGTTTTTTTTGTATGCGATTGATGCTCGGCTTGCTAGTTTTGCAATAGTTTGTAACTATGTCAACTGACAATAAAACCCGTTTCTATTTCAGTTCAAAAATGTTTACAGGGAGCTCTGTACATGTAGGCCTATGTAAGTTTTGACGTTGCTATACGCTGAACGGTTATAATTACAGTTTTCATATCAAGATGAATAAATAAGCTTGAATACGTTAATTCGCCATACAACATAGATTTAATAAACGTTACGAAAAACATAAATTTTCAAAACATTAAAAACGCGCAGTTTTTCAAAATAAAAAATGTGTAAACCTGCAATAAAAACGCGACTTTTTACCGTTGGCAAAGTCCATTGTTTCACGACAAATCTTCGTCAGATTTTTGCTATCACGCATAAAAAGTAAATCTGATTACGAATTCAGTTCTGATGTTGATTCTATGGTATTCGTTGAGCGGCACTGTTGCGTACATTGCAGAGCGTAAGTCTGGACTGGCGACAGACGTCGGATAACAACAACAAAATCTCATGCGCTCCTCGCTTGTTCCTCGTACGACTACGCCAAAACGACGCACGACGCGTCCGCACCTGGAAGGTATTCACATGACATCAGGAATCACCGTTATTTCACCGTTATTTATTTATTTCACTTTTGTCGCCTATCTCTCACTGCAGCGTCTGGAGTGTTATAACAGCTCACAATCTCACTCCACTTAAGCGTGACGACCGAAACGTAGCTCGGGTCTGTGTACGGCACCCATTTTCAAGCAGAACACCGCGCCGATCACAGTCATAAAATAAGTATACGTTTTAACACGGCCTGTTGTATATGCAGCGTTAGTCGTTGCACTTCCATAATACTTCGTCGACCGTGTTGAAATCTATACTTATACTTTCATGTAGCTGTAAACATAATATCACAGTATTTTACAAGTTAATAAACTTATTTATGCAGTTTGTACAGTGTGCGGCAATAAAAAGACACCACTAAACAAATCAGAGCAAAAAACCTCAGCAGTTTACAAAGCTATGTAAGGGCGATATGAGTCAAAACTCGAAAATGGCAAAAATGGTTTTGGGGCGATATTATCGCGTGTTGAATTCCAGACTGGCCCTTACAAGACTAGCCATTCTAAATACTAACTGCAATTCTAATGGTGATGATTAAATGTGTGCCGTGTAAAGGTGGATGGAGAGCGAAGATCAGTGACTCTACACGGTCTGCAGCCTGGCAGCGTCTATCATGTAAGGATAGTTGCCGTTGACTGTGACTCGCGGAGTCGACCGAGTCGCTGGGTTAGTGTCACGACCGCCAACGGAGCAGCTGACGCGCCAACACGCAGACAACAGCGCGACCAACGGCATTGTATGTAAACGTATTGTATGCAGGGCTGGAAAATTGGTGCGGAAAAACCTAGATTCTACAGTTTTTTAAAACGCCAAAAGTCCAATTTTTAGGTAGGCTTATTTTAAATTTTTTTTGGTTTGTTGTAAAATTTATTACGTATTATTTTTGTTATACTTTAATCGTGACTTTTGAGTTATGACGTCAATCACGTCATTATGTCTTTTACTCGTAAGAGGGTGTGTAACATGTTTTTCCTGGGTCCTACTTTCGTGATACGGTGTTCATCGGACACCACAGCAGAAAAATTTAAAACAAAACTTTAAAAAAACTTTTAAAACCGAAAGAAAACTTTAAACTTTAAAACCTGAAAAAAAATTTTTGAAAAACTTAGGTTTTTTTAGCTCTGACTTTAATTGCATTTTACAGCATTATTATTTTGAAATGTTATTATATACGGACGTCCTATAGATCGCACACCGCGTTTTCCTGTTTGTCTGTTTTGTACGAGTTGCTAACTTGACGACAAAAGTTGTAGAAAATGGGAACTTGGTGGTGTGAATGATATTCCTGACAGGAGTAACCGAACCGGTGTGCCAATTTTTAGTTCAAAAAGTCAAAGGTCAGGGTTAATATCAATGTCAGCTGTGGGCAGACGGCCGCAAAGTTATTCGGCACTGGGCCGACACGTTTCCATTTTCTAATTATTACTATTATTGGAATACATTTTCGAATGTCCGGACCCTCACGTGAAATTAAGATTTGGGGTCGGAACTCTGAAACAGAATTCGTATTGCAACTTGTGGCTTAACTGTCATGCTAGCCGCGGCAATAACCCCTATAGTGTTAAATTGCTTTGGCGACCAAGTGCGGTATGGGCTTGATGGCAACTGATAGGCCTAGCCAAACCATCGCAAAGGTGATCAATATTCTTATTAATCGATGAATGATCGATGATGACACAGTTGCAGAGACGACGGAGCCCGGTCAGCCAGTGGACGTGAGTACGACAGCATTCTCAAACTCAGTCTTAGTCAGTTGGAGGCCGCCAGATGGCGGAGCGATGGTTCGCGGCTACGTGGTGGGGTACGGCGAGGGAGTCCCTGACGTCAGCTGGCAGTACCTTGAACCACATCGGCGCAATGTCACCATCAGAAACCTCAGTCAGTAAAACATTTATATCAGTTATGTTTGCACTCTGTATCGCATTGTTTTCGGCATTGTCGCAAAGTTTTTTTTCTCTTTTCTCTGTTAATACGATAACTCGTGAACCGCTGCACTTGGCTTAATGAAATTTTGCAAGAGCATGTACATCGTACCTCGACAACCTCCAGAAGCCTATAGAATATAAGGTCATATGTCAAGTCACGTGGGTTTTGTTTGATTTTTGTCTGCATGATACCCGCAAGCAGTACTTAGTTTTGAGCGAGGGTTGTACTTGTTTTAAAAGAAATTACGTCTCGTTATTTCCGCCAAAGACGAGGTTATATTATTGGCAGCGTTTATTTATTGCTTTATTTTTCGGTTGGTTTCTATGCATGATTACACAAAAAGGTACAAGCGAATGTAGCTCAGATTTTCAGGAAACGTTAGGCTTGGTCCAGCTTAGAGGCAGTAAGATTTTGATAGTGATTCGGATTAGCATCTGAATGCAGGATAGGACTGAAGGATTGTTTTCTTTGTCAGAGAAGGAAAACCACCGCTGAAGCGGCTAAACAGAATATTTTGCTGCTACCTAGCGAACAACATGATTGCGGTCTCCGACTGCCCTTCTAGTTGCCAACGGTTTACAGTTTACCATGGTCGTAAGTAAATTTACTTATTAAATTTGACTGATTGATTGCCACATATGATGTCACAGCTGATGTATAAATGTACAGTACGACAACAATAATAATGGGGCAAATGGGCTTAGTGGGATTACAGAAAAACAGAACATTAGTAGTAGGACATTTTATGAAAATTGAAGCTCAGTTGCCCAAACTGAAGTACATAAGACTGTAGAAGCATAGTATTGGTCAGTGAATGTGTTGTTCTGACTCTACAGAGAAGGAGACGCAGTATGTGGTGAGTGTTCGTGCGTTTAATCAAGTTGGTAAAGGTCCCGTCGTCTATGACTTGGTCTATACAACCGACACGTCTCCGGCATCAGGTATTAGCACAATATAGTAACTACTAGATACCGCACTGCTGGAGAGGTTAAATGAGCATGCAGTGGAGCTTATACCACTGCAGACACTCAGATGACCTAGACCACACCGTCGTTTGCTTTATGACGCGCGAGTGCAGCCGAAAACTGTGAAAACAGTAGCACTGCAAGCTAACTACCGACTAGTGTAGTGTCTATGGCCTAGTAATAGGCCTGCACTTGGCTTCTGTCGTTCAGTCGAGACAGTGAGTGTTGACTTGTTTGTCCAACACTCAAAGCATATTGACTGCTGGTGAAAGCTGTATGGGGAGCAAAAACCAATCGCAATTTTATTGATTTGTCGCAGACGTGCTAAACGGCTTGTTTCGGATTTGCTGCAAAATTTCTGTTCGTTATATAATGTATAGTGTCTGAATTAGGGCTGAGGAAATGGCAGTTAATGCGCTGTATAAATTACTTACTCTGCTGACTACGTGTCTAGATAACGACATTTTATTCACTTTCGGCCTTCTGCTAACATTTCAAAATCTGCCTCTTCAGAAAATCATACGCGGACATGATTTCCTAGCCAGCTTATTTCTCAGTTTACTATTAACCTTGGAGTAGTTCTGCCATGAAGCTTACTCTAGTCGATGTTGAGGTTACTTACTTAGTATTTTGTTCGATTTTGCCAAAAGTAGGCTTATATGTTTGCGTAATCTGCATTCTTACAGCCAAAATAAAACGAATATTATGTCTGATTTTTAGTAGAGCTGGTAACAATTAAAAATGTTAAATTTTATAGCCTAGAAAAAAATAACTTTTCAAAAATTGACCCAATAGTTCCGAAGAAAACTGACAGTGCTTACCCAAGTGCCTCAGATTTAATTTTTCTTACATAAATTTACTTAATTGACATGTTAGCCGTAGGAGTGGCGGCAGAGTCCGTGCCTCTGGTGCCGCCCATTCAGCTTCAGAGCAAAGTTCTATCACCGACCACGGTCTGGCTACAGTGGACCGATCCTTCACTGGGTAGCCGCCAGCAGTCCGTTCAAGACTCGCGCTATTACAACGTGCACTACCAGGTCTGCAGATTGATTCAAGACTGTTGCTCGGCATGTATAAATGTCTCAGTCACAAATTCAGTGTGTTTCCTGTGCGGCTGTTTTAATAAGTCGCATTATAGGTCTTGCCCGTCCGTCCGTTTGTTCGTCTGCACGTACGTCCGTCCCAGTTGTAAATCGAAAAGGAAAAATGCAGAGAAATCAAAATATTGGTTCGAACGTCCCGTAACTACAGTAACCGGCGACACTGCCGATTTTGTCTTGGTGAAATTTTTAACAGCCTTGTTGACCGGTTTCTGTGGCAAGTTGTCCCAGATCATCTGCGGCGTCTGCTTGAGTTGTTGAATAGCGACCGATTTCGGTTTAACGCCACTAACAACAAAAGCGTTACTCATTCCAATACCAGGTTTATTTTCAAGAATGTGCAAAATTACGATGTTGTGGACCACGCTGTTTGAATGAAACGCATATATTGATGGTCGATAGGAATAATAGGAACTTATTTAGCTGACGATCACTGCTGACGATGAACCAAATGCGTCTCTCCCTAGCTAATAAATTGTTTTAAAACTAATCGTTGAAACCTGCATGCTGTACATGACACATACTAGGCTATTGAGCCGTTCGGAAAGGCGCTGTCAGCCGTGGCAAGAGATCTGCATGTGATGCTGTACAACCTGGCTCCGGCGACACGCTACGAGTTCAAAGTGCGCACGGTAAAGGGCGTTCAGACCAGCCAGTACTCGGCCAGCGTCACCAATACCACCTACCATGCCGGTCAGTTACACTTTCAAACAATCTTCCGGATCATCTGAGACAAACTGACACTAGCTTTAAACAGTTTAAACGGCTGCCGAAGACGTTTTTTTCGGGCTTTGAGAGCGCTACGCACAGTGGCTAACTGTTAAAATGCGCCAGTTAAATCAGTTAAGTAAGTAAGAAAGTAACCGGCTAAATTGTTAGTCATCGTTACTTAAACCACGCTGAGCTCACACTGGTACTGTTTTCGCAACTTTCGGCTGCAGTCGTGCGTCATAAAGCCCACGACGGTGTCGTATGTGCGATCTGAGCGTAATTAAAGTACGATAGCGCACTGTCTGGAGTGGTATAAGCTCGAACTGCGTGCTCGCTTACCCACTCCAGCGCAGAGCTGTAACTAATACCTACTGTACTTTTGTAGTATCTAAAACTACATATTGCACGCGCGACAGCAGATATGCTAAGCGCGTCTTAGCTATCGTAGAGGCTTTTTATAAATGTACAAAACATTAGTTTATACACTTGTTAACGGCAACATTTAAGGACTTGCACATCGAAAACAGCAAAAGTTACAAAAGGTGATATTATTCAGCAGCACATTGACAC
>Ga0209367_1012961_pt1 | contig 10810 bp, 6 predicted proteins | sample WorMetLIZISLAND2_FD_187412 | JGI IMG/M metagenome (GOLD analysis project Ga0209367, IMG submission 187412) | Marine gutless worms symbiont microbial communities from Max Planck institute for Marine Microbiology, Germany - Olavius geniculatus... ... | reverse complement strand
ATTTTGTCCATATATTTTGAATTGGCATTTCTTCAGCTACATCTGGTAAAAATTTCGTGTAAATTGATCATCATTTGAGTGAATTATGAAAGAAATAAAAAGGGTGCCCGTTTTTTTGAAACACAGTATAATACGTTGTAACTCCTTAAACCCTACAGAACACGTATAGGGAACAGACAAACGAACTAGTGAACGAATGCGTAAGACCCGTAAAATGCGGCCTACAGGAACGAACGTATAATAACGTATCTACTGCGATTTGCGTATACAATCCTAAAATTCAAAGTAGAAATGCCAAAGGCACCGCAGTCACTTTAGATTCAATAGTGGAAAGGAAAAAGAGAACAAATGAGTCTTAAGTTTAGTCTTCAATGTTCGCAAGCACTTTGAAGACATGATTCACTTCTGATGGCAGACTGTTCCAAGTTTTTGCTCCGGCGACAGGAAACGCTCGGTTGTCAATCGTGGAGAACCGTGTCAGTGGCACAGCCAATGCCGAGGTCGACGACGAGCGCATGCGTAAAGTTTCTCGAAATATATAAAAAGATCACTTAGATTTAGCATGCATGACAAAGACTGTCTCATTCCGCATATTAGCCTACATGTATGTGCATAGTAGACTAGTAAGCAGTAGGGCCTAAGCTATAAGCGGCCAAGTTTTTGTCGTAAACTGGACCAATTTTCAAAGTTCTTTCACCAGAAACTCGGCGTTCCTGGGTCCTCACTTCTATTCTGTGGTTTCTTAGCCACGGAATAGGACTGTTTTTGTTTGCTGCTGCTGTTTCGACGACAAATGACATAATATTTACAATTCGCCAAATCAAAAACGTTATCAGAAAAGCATTGGTCAGTGTGACTTGTCGATGCATCATTATTTCATTTTATAGGCTTAACTACAGTGTAGCATATTAGATGTTTGTTTTGTTGCATTTTTCTCGCTAACTCTGAAAGGACTTCAATATCATCGAGACGAGAATGCTGTTAATGGCTGTCGATGACGATCGTGCATGGCGAACTGAAGAAACAGCGCCGTCCTATTGTTGAGTGCGGTCTCGAGCGGCGATTGCAGACGACAGCCGTAAACATTTTATGTCAAAAGATGCGCAGTGATCCGTGCAGGTATATAATTTATCATCACACACGGTCGGCGCCTCGCTACAACTCCACTGGTTCATCAATCGAACGACTTGACACGCTCACACTCCCTCACACACGTTTATACATGAGAGACATCTCTACATGCGCGTATGTAGGCCCTACACGCAGAACGCACGCGCGATATTGAAACGCCAGTTATTTGGTCCCAATCTGACGTTTGAACTCAGTAACTCATAATAATTATTGGGCCATAATTCACACCACATAAACAGTTTTATATCACGACCGTAAACGGCGTAATGACGATGCGATATTAACTGAAACATGATAAAAAGCCCTGAAAAAATTTAGCCCCTACACAATGTCATAGGTCTACTTTTTAGCCGACCGTACTTAAGTAACGGTCGAGCTATTGGCAAGGTTGTCGTCGTCAGTCCGTCTGTCTGTCCGTCACGGATGAATTGCGGCTAAATAATGCGAGACAGGGCCCAGATTGCTCTTAATCACTAATAGAAAGTCGCATATTGGCTTTCAAATAACATGGAAATCGATGACCTTGGATGACCTTGGAGGGTCATAACGCACTATCGTATGCCAATTGTGCAGTATTGTGGTTAAACGGTAAATCGTAAGGGGTAGGCGATAATAACATCAAATAGGGCGCTGGCGACTTCCTATAGACTGTCAATAGTAACCATGTCTCGATCTGCAGCGGTTTGGCCGCAATTTTCAATAAAATGTTTCAAATTATATGTGGCCGTATCTCGGAAACGGTGAGAAATAAAGCTAAGATTACTATTAATCATTAATAGAAAGTGGCATGCACCTTTTCAGATTAGATGAAAATCATTGACCTTGGATGACCTTGAAGGTCACTGACAACCGATAGGGTCAATCATCCTAGCAACAGCTGAACTTCTTGTTACAAAACGAAATAGGTATAGGCCTACAAGCTGTTTTAACAAAATTGAATGTTCACTTGCACCAGCTATAATTTGCTTTAAACTCGAGCACATTTTTTATCGGACTGAGATATTTAGTAAAAACGTATTAGAAATTGTGGCGCAGACTACTAACCGTCCGGCAAGATATCAAAAAATTACGTCAGCAGAAGCAGCATCAACAAAATGATCACATTTATGGGCATTGTGTGTGCACCACAACGGTGTCAAGAATTTTACTCTAACGCCATTTCCGTCTTAGTTGTGACTACAAACGTTATGTACATGTACATTGTACACTGTGCCCCAAAAACTCCGACATTATCGATCGTAGCTTGAAACGAATTAACAGATTTTAATGATTTTTAATAGGGCCTACAAATATTTCTGACACAACTGCCATCAAATAACTATTTAGTTCCCACCTCACCGAACGTCTGTTTTTGCACTACCTGAGAAAAACGATACAAGGGAACTGTTACATTTTTTTATTTAATGCCGTATAATTATTTGATTGAAATGACACACATTTAGCACTTTTTGTCCAAAAATTCTACCATTCCAGTTGTCTGGTTGTGCAATTGCTGACGATAAATATTCGAAATATTGGCCATTTGTGTGAACACAAACAAACAGATGCATTCTCCATTCATTGACAGCAGTTTCACCAATGTTCTGCAACAGTTGCTTTATCGACATTCCTAAACAGCGTATGATCAACTCAATGGTGCATGACACTGTTTAACGGACTGAGGTCACGGCTGTTGAAGAACACATATCTGTAGAAATGATTTTAAAAAACGTTTTTGTGTTAATTTCAGTGCAAATTTCGCTTGTTCTTGTGCAAAATATGTGTTGATTAATAGTAATCTTAGCTTGTTCTGTTTCCTTGCAGCTACTGCAAAAACAACCGTTCGCTACGGTGGAAACTTAGATGGCCATTTGATGATCAGTTGTGTCAGAAATATTATTATCAAAAGCTATTAAAATCTGATAATACTTCTCTAAGTTACAATAGATGTCAAAAATGTTTTTAACATTTTTTTGCTCATTTTAATTTCTATTTCGTGGATTTCGTATTCACCAGCTAGTGTAAAAGCACATGTTGTGAGGTTTAGAGACTTGAATCGCCGTTTGATGGTCAGTTGTATCAGGAATGTTGGTAACAGAAATTATTAAAATCTGTTAATCCATCTTCAAATGGCGATTCATAGGGTTGGGGTCCCTTTTTGGAACACAGAGTACGATAAAAGTGTCAGAAAACATTAAAACACGGCCTAACTTTCGGTCTGGTCGCGAGCCATGCCGAACGGACCTGTTCTGACAGCCCATGACAATGACATGTCTTGCGTGGACATGCGACATGTACGCCAAAACACTCAGGCTATCAACACGTTTGGAGTAAACTATATTGATACGTTCTTATTTTGACCCCGTCAAGTTTCAGCTGTACGAGTTTTGCTGTAAATGTTAGAATGTTACGAAAACGTTCTTAGTTCTACGCCAGTTAATCACGCGACCAAGCAAAGACAAGCAATTTGAGCAAAGCTCACGTGACGCACGATAGCAGCGGTCCTGCCACTTTGGCAATCAGTGTAGGCCTACAGCAATAAGATATTAATGCATCTTGAAAGAGTAGGTACTTAAATTTGAGGCCTCCGTACGAAAGACTCATTGAATTCAAGAGACCGAAACTTAGATTCTTAAAAATGTACGTTCTATGCTAAAAATGTCATACATAGGTTTTCCAGGTCCATCTCCAGCCATTTCGGCACAATTCACTCTTAAAATGTGTGTCGCAGCCGAAAACCGCAAAAAATTCACTAAAACGCATATTTTGGAGGTTCAAGGTCATTCAAGGTCAACGACACCAATAAAAAGCTTGTCACTATTGCTTGTTCTGATAAGCAGCATGTCTGTGCTTATGTGCAACCGTTTTCACCCTACACGAATTAATTGCGGTAAAATAACCCACTTCTAGGGGGGTAACCGTTTTTGACGTCCGCCTGCGCCGGTGCCTCCTTGAACCTAAAGGGTCGAAACTTGGACTGCTAAAATATACGTTTAATGCTGAAAATTTTATACGCATGCAAGTTGTCTTGGTCTACCTCCAGCCATTTCGTCGCAATTCAGTGTTGAAATATGCGCTGCATTCAAAAATTGCGAAAAAATTCACTAAAATCCTCCCTTTTTTAGAGGGTGGAGGGGGGGGGTTCAAGGTCGTTTAAGGTCATCGATGTTGATAAATCTAAAAAGCCTGTCACCAGTGCTTGTTATGATAAACAGCATGCCTGTACCTATCTGCCACCGTTTTCACACTATACGAGCCAATAACGGCAACATAACGTCTTTTAGGGGGTACCCCTCTTTGACGCCCTCGTTTGTAGGGAACCCCACACCCAGGGGCACGAAATTTTGTCACGAAAAACTAGAGACCTTGACGCAGCCTATGGTAAATGTTTCGCGATCCTATCTTGCACTGTTTTGACACAATACAGCAGTGTGACAGACAGACAGACAGACGCCCAGGCCATGGCTAAGACGCGCGAACTTGAGCATTCTGCTATCGCGCGTAAAAAGCTAAATGACAGTCACATGCTCTGAGCCGTACGACATCGAGATTCGTTCTATCATTCAAAATCTGAAGCGACTGCATGAATACTTCTTGACGAACAAACGACATAACACAGAATGATATTGATAGTGAAGATAAATCTCAAAGCGCAAAATAAGAACTGTTTCGGGTTGCCCACTGAAAACAGATGCGATCACACATCAGAATCGGCATGCATGTATCACTTCGACTTAGCATAGACACAGGCCTAAACAGATTAAGACAGACACAACAGGTTGACCGGTACGTAGGCTCACCTTCGTCTAGAATTCTTTCGAGATGTACGAAACATCCGGGAACGGTCTGCAGTTGTCGTTTGTCTGTGAGCAGCTGGACGAGGTACTCGGGCGAGTTTGTGCTCAGGACCGTGCCGCCGTGACGTAACGCTGTCTCCATCTCTCACCGCTACTACTACTGCTGCTGATGATGATGATGATGACGATGATGATGACGTTGATGTTGATAGGCCTAAGCTTACTGTTAGTGGTGGTTGGCTTGACTCCACTTTACGTGTGTGCCCGGCGGTACTACGTGTTCTCTGCACTGACCGAGCTCAGAAGACGATGACAACGCAGAATGCGCGTTCAAGTCACTGAAGAGCATGCGAGACTTGCGCATGTGGCATACACGACGTGACCGCTGTAGCGGCATGCACAGCGCACTGCAGGACAATACAATAGAATACAGCACTACAATACACGTCAATCACTCTCAAGCGTTGTAGTATAAGACGCAGTGCAAGTCAACGGCATTTGACTGGCCTATACGACATCGAAACTGACAAGTTCTGCTAAAACTGACAAGTAAAGTCCACAGCTGAGCTGCCTTAACATATGTATTGACTGGCCTGTCAGTAGGCCTACGAGCAACGTTTGACCCTCACAGAGCACAAGAATCGAATTTGTGCCCGCTATGAAATCCAAATCCGAGTTACTTGGGCCTGTGTGGCAAGCGGCACATTTCAGTCCTGCCTAGGCTACCGGCTTAACGCAGGTATGAAAACGGGTTTCGTTTTTAACATCTGGAGCTCGGAGATAAGAAATTTGTTCGTGTCGCAATCAACGTAATTATTCGTGGAAATAAACAAATGCTGTTGGCCTAGTGTACGCAAATTACCTGTACTTACCTGCTATAGACTGCTACAAGGCTAATATCAGTGCCAGCGTCTTGAAAAATCGACAGCTTCGTTAGGGCCTATAAGCGAAACCACCTGACGCCCAGGTGAGACTTTGCCAACATAAATATCTACTTTAGGGTTGTTAGCCAGGTCAACTCAGCCTGGCCATTCCTCCGTGGGTAAACACACCACGTAATGAGTAGTCTACCCGGTACCAGCGAAAGCTAAGACGCAAACAGGTACATCGAGCGATGCATTAGCCCCGTATCTGTGGTCTGGCAGTGTAAACTGCCGTCTAAGGAAACAAAAATCAGTGCAACCGCATAGGCATTATGGCTCGAAATAGACTGTACCCACGTTTACGCAGGGTTGTTACCCTCACTATGCAATATCTTGACGGGTAATGCCATCATATGTCGTCTGTCTGACGTTGATGTAAGGGGCCTACGCTGATCATAATTTGCGCTACATCGAATTTTATTTCGCAAATAATTCGTCCAGTATCCCCGCTCTTCACTGACAACTTCAGCAATCTAACATAAAAGGAAATTAAACACCTTCAATCATGGGGTAGAACAGAGGTGGGAGACTAAGAGGTGGGGCAGGAAATCTTTGGCGATTTTTAACGAATAAGTCGCTGTAGGGCCTATTTCAGAAACGGTGAGAAAGAAGAAGGTTAGCCGACAGCACTATTGTTTACTAACAGGAAGTCGCATGAGCGGTTTATATTAATCCGAAATCATCGACCTTGGATGACCTTGAGCGGTAATTACGCACTCTGCTATAGGCCTACAAATCATGCGTAGGTCTATTTCCGAGCTCACCACGGAAAATGGGCGGTTTAAGGTTCATGCAGATAGGCCTATTCGTGGGGGTTCCGAAGGAACTCAAACGACAATTGGGTGCTGAAAAATCTCAACTTTTGTATTATCTTTGGAACCTTTAGAACTGACATTAGCATAGCTTACAGCGACATACCTCATTGGCTTTTCAATGACCCAAAAATGCGAAAGCAGTGTGACTCTGAACGACTCTAAAATGCCATTTTATGCTAAAATCTGTTTTTCTGCGTCAATCTGACTGGATTAATTTGCCTGACTTTAGAGAATAACTATACGTAAAAGCGAATACATGTATATTCCTGTATGGTTAGCGACAAAAATATGTAGCCCATAGACCATCACATAATGTTTCTCGATCCACAGATTGGAAATTACTAAGAAAAATTCGTCTTTACCACATTTCAACAATGACTTGCAAGTTGCTGTACAGCCAGCGACTAGGCTAAACACAGAAATGACTTATGTCCGTCATTAATGGTGTCAGTTGTATGGGAGCAGCTAGCAAGCCGTGCCGTGCCGAGTTGAACGAACACCCATCATAATTTATCACAGAACACAAATTTAAAAATGTCAGATGTGGTGCGGCAGTTTGGGACAGCATGGCGCCACGGCAACATTGAGGCCTACTGGACATTCCATTAGTAGTCTTGCAGGTGGGGGGTAACCTACAACACAGCCAGCCCTCAAACGAAAAGATCCGAAGGCAAAGTCACCATAATTTCTGAAACGCCAGAGAGAAAGGCAGAAGATAAATTCTGCATTTTAAATGTAAGACACTGACAGTGTCACCTGTACACGCAGCACGCCACAGTCCTGCGCGTGTTTTTATTGAAAACAGTGGCGTCGTTGCCGGAGGAAAGGTGGGCAAAATTGGGGGAGGGGCAATTGCCCCTCCTCGCGCCGCTCTAAATTTTAGGTTGTCGGACAATTGTCGTAAAATCTTTGTCTTGTCGAAAAATTTTGTGTCCAGAAATGCAAAATTTGAAGCTGAAAATCTCGTGGGAAAATTTAGGGGCAAAATTAAAATTCTAAGCACCCATGATCTCCTCTGTCGAAAATTTGCAACTTCCTTTCAACCCATGACGCCACTGATTGCCAACGTTTTACTAAAATGTGATTCCCATAAAGTTGAAAGTGAACAAAAGTTGTTTGCGTTTTTTCACAACTTCAACTAGAAAGCAGTCAGAGCCCGCACACCTCCGCCAAGGCAATGTTGTTCGCTAGGTGGCAGCACCACCATCTTCGGTTTGTCAGCGGTTTCCCTTATGCCCCATTGAAAGCCCCAGTAACGAAAATTTCAAAGTGATCCAGAATCCAGGATTCCTTCCGGATCACCCCCAAAATTAAATCACTGGTAGTTTTTGCCATTCCCGACATTCCCAGAAAATTTCAGAAAGATCCGTCCATAACTTTTTGAGTTATGTTGCTAACGGACAAACAAACAAAGTCTGGCAAAGACATAACCTCCTTCGCGGAGGCAATTTAAGCTTGGCAGCGGCTCCGTAAGGGCCTAACTTGGCTACGCCACTGAACATACTGAGGCCTCTGCAGTCATTCAATGGCGAGTCCTGCATTCAGCGCAACTGATGCGTGCAACTTAGTTCTCAGTGCGTTCATAATGCTTCCAGTCCCTATACACCGCACAGGCCTAGCAGTGGCTCCTTATAGGCCTACTAGACCTATCATCACAGCGCGTGGCGAATTAGTGCAATACGCCATGGAAGCTCCGTATAATACCGCTAGAACGTGGATAGAATCCCAGCGTAGTCAGCTGTCGCTGTGCTTAGTGTGTTATACATGTATTACCCTCCAAAGGCAGTACTCTATCCGCTGTCACGATAATTAGGCGTTAAAAAATTCCTGTGTTTCCAGCTGCCGTCCGTCTCTTAAAAATTACTGGACTCTGAAAAAAATTGGCGCAGTTTTTTACTCACATTCTAAGTTTTACTGAAACGAAACTGTTGGCAACCGTTATTCTACAGAAAACCTGCCGCACTAAAGTTCTCACGGCCGGGACTGTTCAGGATGTCACTTTGCTTTTATGAGATACTCAGCTGCCACACAATTTAACGAAATATAAAAACAAATAACTTCTCCATCCATACTTTTTTGCCAGACTGCAACTGCAAGCAGATTTTTTAGCAGCATCTCACTTGCTAACTTGGTTTGTTCATTCATGCTAATCATACAAACGTAGGCCAACACAGCATAACCATAATCCATAATTTTGCATTGTTGCGACATGAGTACACCGTGTCCCAAAATTAGCGGCACCTCTACAGATAAGTTAGTGTAAAATCGTTATTACCTGAGAATTTTTTTTTACAAAATTTGAAACAGTCATTGAGACAATCATTCTGAACCTGTCCTTAAAGTTTGAGCTTAAAATGACCACCTTTGGCCTCGACGTAAGCTCTTAGTCTAGTCTAAAACGGGTACGCTGCTGCTTGATCCCTTTGTCAATAACAATGCATTGAAGGTATCTTAAAACTCTGACGTCATAGTGACGTTACACTGAGCACACACGGTAAGGTGCTTACATCATAATGGGTGTGACCATAAATAATGTTGAAATAGTGCAGTGTACGATATGTCGTTGAAATCCATAAACTACAAAATGAATTAGGTGTGTTTGAAACAGGGGTGCCACTAATTTTGGGACATGGTGTAGAAGCGATCCATTGATCCATTCCCTCGTACAGTGCACATGTCCATCTCCAAATCCAGCTAAATGGTCTCAGGAGTGTTAAAAACTAAGTCCCCTACTAACTTTAAAAACAAATTTACATTAAAATAAATTGTACAAATACACAGGACAAAATTACACAACTGTGTTAATAGTCATTCCCAGTCTGCATTGTTGAAAACACACTTATCAGCATAAAACACTACCATAATATAATGCAATATGACAAGCATGAATTTCATCAGTAATGTCGTGATAAGTGGGAGCAGACAGGGGAGGGTGGAGGCAATGGCCACTTCCCATAAATTAAAGGTTGTCAGAAAAATGTCTTCTTGCTAGAAAATTTTTCACCAATGTGGAGCCGAAAACCCCTCACCTTGGGGTAAATTAGAAATAAATATAAAAGTCTGAGCATCTCTGTCGAATATTTTTCTGTGTCTTTTGGACAAAATGCAACTTCTGGCCCTGCCTACTTTTTCAACCCAAGACAAAAGTAAACTTTCAGTACACACAAAAGGCTTAAAATAACAATTTGACTGTTGAAACTGTCACAAAAAATCCTTCTCTACAGACGTTTCAAGTTGTTCTCAGTCATTTAACTTTGAACACTTTGGCTTTGTGCATCTTCTTCTTGTTGTTTTTGTAGCCGTAGCCGCCGCCACCGCCTCTCCGTCGCACCGGGTCACTCTTACTGCTGTTCACGTCTGATGGATGACGTTAAGTCAACAGAACTCAACTAGTTTTACTATGACTTACATTTACACAAACAACAACAGCCTACATGTACAGTCAACATCTTCACCTTGCATGCGACATGTTTCGCTGCATGTTACAACCTGCCTTACATGTTCCGATAAGCCTGAAACATCGTGATGTATTCGCTCACTGCAAATTTTAATGCTGCAAACTTTTAATGTTAATCAGCGTATAGTTAATGTTTGGAATGGTTTACCTCATACAGTAGATTTTACTTCTTTAACTTCTTTCAAGAGGACCATTAATAATGTTGATTTCTCTGATTTTCTCAAGGTTTTTTGATTTTAATTTTATTATTCAGTACTGGTCGTTCATATTTGCTCTGTCTTATTATACCGTGCTACTTTTTGTTATATGGGCAGTTGTAAGTGCCGCTGCGGCCTTTCTAACCCTTGGAACACATGTTTTATTGTTCTGTTCTGTATTTTCTGACATTGTCCTGTGTTTCCAAAATAAACTGATGATGACGATGAACTGTTTGTTTGTCTGATCGAACTACGAGTGTATTGAAATGATGTAAAAGCCAAGCTGTGGCAAACAAAATGCAAAATGGCCCGACGAGCGAGCACATGACCAGCGTTCATCTAGCCAACTTCATCGAAAAATAATAATGAAACAAAATGTTTTAGTATGTATATGTTGTGAAATTACTAGTACTTTAGGTGCACTGTGATGGTCTAGTATACAGTAGAAGTGCTCAGAGAACGTTTAACAGCAAATGAGTTAACCAAAAAATACAACAACAACCGCACACAC
>Ga0209367_1012960_pt1 | contig 10811 bp, 2 predicted proteins | sample WorMetLIZISLAND2_FD_187412 | JGI IMG/M metagenome (GOLD analysis project Ga0209367, IMG submission 187412) | Marine gutless worms symbiont microbial communities from Max Planck institute for Marine Microbiology, Germany - Olavius geniculatus... ... | reverse complement strand
CCACACATCCACCCCCTCGTTCCCCCCTCCGCAAGCTAACCAGATTGCGCGCGCCGATAATGGACGAGAATGCATGTAGCCGCTGCTACAGTGCTGGTAGTTACTGCTGCTGACGAAGTAATCGTATTTTGTCGCCGCTGACAAAAATCCCAGTTCCTTTCGTGGCGAGTGAGCACGGTGTCCCATTATAGGATCGCCCCTAGAAAAGTTCCCCCGGCCGACAATTTACCGGCAAAAATCCGCCCCACCCGGCAGCCGCCCAAACGGAACGGATTTTTACCGGTAAATTGTCGGCCGGGAGAAACTTTTCTGGGGGAAGGGCGATCTTATAATGGGGATATTTTTTATGAGGCTGGCGATATTTTAATAAGAGTAAGACATATCAATTCCGTGATTATATCTCCTCGGGCGGATTTTTCACGGGGAGACATTTTAATGTGACACCGGCCGTCTTTTCTGCCGTCAAAGCTCGTCGTCTTCAGCGACTGCGACTCTGGACTCGTCAATAATACAACGGCAGCGGCAGTGACTGCTGCCTGCTGCGGACGCTGACGGTTTGAGCCAAAATAAATAACGCCGCCGTCGAGTCAGCGACCTTTCTTATTCTTCTACGGACACGACAGGACAGACAGCTGGATGGGCGCTTGCAGTCTGATCGATAGCAAATATCAGCACCGAGATCGGACGTCATCGCCGAGCTGCTGCGCACGCAGCATCACGTACACGGACAGAGAGAAAATGCAGTTTTTACGCACGACAGCACGTAATGCAATAGCGCGTTTTAGCTCTCGTAGAGCATCCGTGTGTCTGTCTGTCCTCCGTCACACTCTGCAACTGTGTCAAAATGGTGAAATGAAATCTTAACTATGGGCTGCCAGAAAAACTCGAGTTTTGGCGACAAAATTTCGTGGAGCTCGGTGACGACATAAGCGGGTTCCCTCGAACGGGGGCACCAAAAAGTACCTCCTACGAAATTGTCATTTTACCACTATCGACTCGTTTAGCGTAAAAACGGTTGCATATAAGCATATAGTTGCTGCTTATCATAACGACTGCCGATGACAAGTTTTCCAGGGCTATTAACAATGATCTTAAACCCTCAAAATAGGGAGTTTTAGTAAATTTTTGTGATTTTAGGTTGCAGCGCACATTTTAAGAGTGAATTGCGCCAAAATGGCTTCAAATGAATCAAGACAACCGGCATATTAAATTTTCAGCATTAAACCTAAATTTCAACAGTCTACGTATTGACCCCTAGGTTTAATGAGTCATCCGTAGGGAAAGCTAAAATTGCGTACTTTTTCAATATGCGCGATTTCTGCCATTATCTATTAATTTAGCGTAAAACGGTTGCAGATAGACACAGACTAGCTATTTATCGCATTAGTAACTGCGACAAGCACTTCTAACGAGCTTTCCGAGGGTACCAACATTGATAAGCATGAACGACTTTAAAATGTAAAAAAGCGGGTATTAACAAATTTTTATTGCGATTTTAGGCTGCAACGCAACTGCGCCGAAATTACTGGAGAAATAAACTTGTAACACAGACTGCCTGTGTATAGTACAAGTGTCTGGTAGTTGGTGTCGACTTGTAACTTTCAGGTTCCGGTTCGATTCTCACTGTCGGTCATTTGCAAGCAACCTTGAGCAAATTGCTAACCTACTATGCGCTCAGGCCAACTCAGCTTCCTGCCCTCCACGAGACGGAAAATGAGTAGTAGCTTACGGGCTACGGAGTGATTGAGCTGATTGGGTTGTGGCTGATTGGGGCGGTGGTATGTCTGCTATCTGCAAACCGCGGGTCCAATTGTTCGTTAACGCGGGCAATGGATGACTGCATAGTGCGCTGCGAGATCATTAACTCATGCTAATCAGCTGCCACTTCCGAGATTGTCAAAGCGTTTTTGGCCACGTGTTCGTCTCATGTAAGAAGCGTTATAGCAAGTACTGGACTTTACCATTAACTTTAGACCAAAATCATAAAACGTAGATTCAAACGGTCTGAGTTTCGACCTCGTATGTTCCAAGTTCTCCCTATGGAGGCCTCAAATTTGGGTACTTTTTCAAAACGCATTATTTATTTATTGTACGTTATAGAGTGATTCCATAGGTGGCAGCGCCGATGCTGTTGCGCGTCACGTGAGCATTGCTCAAATTACTTGCCACGATAAGGACTTTTAGAGGACTAAGTAGTCTAACGCGAGCGGATTAGCCCGCTACGCCAAGGAATTTATCGTTCGCCGCGTAAAATGTGGAATTGTCAGTCTCAGTTTTATCTAGACAAACAGGTTAATATAAGCATCAAGTCAAGGAATGGTTGTGCAACAAAGCGTGGAAAAATGAATATCAGTCCCTTAGGCGGCCGTGGTAACATGCAAAAACATTTGCACGAAATGTTTTATTTTACCGCAACCGAAAGAAACATTTCAGACCGAAAATGTATGGGAAACGTCGCAGAACAAAACATGAACGTGGCGCAGTCAAATGCAGACTCATCGTATTGACTGGACTGCTGCTGCCATCTTGAATATGTTGATAACGGCACCGCTGCCAGGCATCGCATTGCATCCTTGTATAGCTTCAGCAGCAGCAGCAGCTTCTGCTGTATAACGGATGTCGCCGTCTAGGTCTCGCAGACAGACGCATGTCCTCTACGTATATATGGCATATAAATAGCGGATCAAACCCACTTCTGGATGACATACTGGGTACTGGAATACAGCGGCTCTGATATCTGATATCAAAATAATTACAGATAATTATTATTCTGTTAATCTGCGACCAACGCCACTGCACTTCCGTCATTACAACTGAGTTGAAAATCAATGCTGCACATGAGTGAGTGGTTTTTGGGTCGCTAATTTCGCTGCCGTTGAAATTGGCTGCTTACCGTCGAAAGCTAAAACGATCGAACGTCGAAACTAACTATCATGTAAACAAAAGCACTCTCTGGTCGTAACCTCAACTTCAACGCTATAGACGCAAAGAAATAACGCAAACTCCTTCCCGAACTGTAAAGCCCACAGCGCTGATCTCCGTTTTCTTAGCTCTCAGCCAGACAATAGTCTACACTGCAAGACCACGGATACGGGGCTAGTGCATCGCGCGGTGTGTTTGTTTACGTCGCAGCTTTGGCAGATACACCGCCTACCTGCGGAGGGATGGCCAGGCTGAGTTTACCTGGGTAGCTGGTTACATACCGTACCTTAAAAGGTCAAAGGTCATCCATCCAACTAATCACCAGGTCGGGCGTTGATTGACTTCGTTGATGCGACCAATGACGTCACCAACTAAGCCAAACCCTAAACATTAAACCTCAATAGGCAGTCGAGGTATAAGTTACTTATGCCGTGATTTATCTCTCTTTCACCTGGTTACATCAGTTTGGGTCAAGATATGCTGGAGCACTGGTGGTCTTGGACGGCGTGATACAGATATTTCATGCCGGAAATACGCATAGTGCATTAACCGATCGACGGTTTTGTAGAAAATTGTGGTTTAGTACGTAAACATCCACATTATAGACCTAATGGATAAACTGAAGCAGCGGACTATTATGCTCATTGCTACGGATACAATAATAAGGCCTACACGTAGTTTCGTTTTCATAGCAGAAAACAATAACCGGAGCCGCAGTCAAAAAATGAGACACGTGACATGACCTACGACCAAGTGACACACTTAACAATTGACCATTTGACCTGCTGACCCACTAACCCACGTACCCACTGCTGACTGGGGCTCTGACACATAGATAACATTGTCTTCATACTGAGTTAAGCGAGTGCAGCCGCGGACCGATGTCTTTATGGGCCCTACTTTTTGAGGCAGATTCATCATCCGAAATATTAAATATCAATGCAATCATTGTAATGCAACTAACAAGAGATTGCACTGCGTGGACTTTATTGCCGGATTAACAAGCAATAAATGTTGGCGCCTACTGCCGACAGCCGACATGTATGCGGCCATCCGCCCCGTTGCGTTTTGGCACATAAAACAATCTTTGCTCTATATAAATTATTTATTTACTTAGTTACTTTGTTACGTAAATGTGAACGAATAATAACTATGTAAAATTTTGCATTAAAATTCTAAGCGGTTGCTCAATACAATGGCATAAAACTTTAGGGATGTTTTTTGCCGCTCGCTGCATACTGGCTAGGCAACGTAAGAAACTGAGTGATAGGCTGATGTATGAATGAGGTCGCTTGGTGCATGATAAATTGATAACTACAAGAGGTGCTTTGGCGCATGTGAGTCGTTTAGCGTGGCCAATACATCACCTCGCCAGCATGCATTATAGATGGACACGCGTTCATTACACGAGGTGTGTAACTGTAGTAATGGCTACAGTGAAGTATCTGTCAGATTCAATTAGTTTCATCTGCAGCATTAGACCTACGTAGCAGTCGACAAAGATAGTGCGCCAAGACAACGAAAAATTAGGCCTACTATACGCGCAAACGATGGATGCTGGTTATATAGCCAGCAAAAAATAACCTATTATAGAAATAAACAGCCAGAAAAAGTCAGAATAGGCTATATTCTTGCACGCAGATTGGGCCTCTAATTTGTCGGTATAATTTTTTACATTAATTGTCGGCCAAAATACATCTGGCGAAGTAAATAAGACAACTATTTGAATAAAAACACCATCAATATAATTATGAACTGAACGAGTACAGGGAGTTAGGTATTTACGAAATTAATGCGCTTCGATACGCTGCAACCTGTTGTTTTGGTAAATACTTAATATTAAACTCAATGAATTACTATTATAGCTGTATGCTGGGCTAAACGTGACTCTTCTATTAAACGGCGTCAGAACGCAGAATCAGTAAGACGCACGCCACAAAAGACAACGACATTTCACAAACATAGTTCGAGATGCGAAACAACGCAAAAGCAGAAATAACCATTTCCGTGTCACAAATGCCACAACAGTATTTACTAAACGATTTTTTTTCAGCCAAATTGCTACTCCAGCATTTCCAAAATTAGTTTTTTTGTTGTTTTAGCAAAGTTTCATGTAAATCATTGGAGTATATAGCTGACTGGCTTTCTTTCTTCTTTCACAGTAGCTCGCACATCACGCTTGTAAGCCGACTTTTCCTTGCGATATTTGTCAAACAACGTATACCTGATCGCAATCTTATTGCCGCTTCCACGTATTGCACGATTGGTATTGCCATCGTAAGTTTCCGTCTGTAAGGTCTGCGACGTTGTAACGGCTGCATCGTTGCCACGGATACAACTTTACTTGGACATTAATTACACGAATAGGCCTAATTGCTCCAGAGCCTTTACTCGTTGGTCACCAAAAAATCCGGGTGTATAACATCGCCTGTGGCGCACTGCTTATTAGTGACGTCACCCGGAAGCTGCAGGTTCGCAAACGCAAACCGAAAAAAATCGTGCGGTGGTGTTCACCGTTCGCTACGAGAGTAGGCCCTGTTGTTTTTTCTACAGTTACAATTTAATGACAAAGTGAAAATTATCATTGAAATCAATGTGTCATGACGAGTGGCGCATTTTTCCCAGTGAGTCCGACGAAATACCGAGCTGATTCTGAGATCTCTGCTCAAGCTAGGTCGGCTAGGTTGAGTTCTTACACGCTGCTGGCAAACGGCAGGCGCTGGCCGTAGTTTACAGTCTAACTGTTTGACAGTCTAATCCTGCAGAAGTCCGACGTCGAAGGCGAACTCTACCGGCACCGACCGGGTGTGTAATAGGTGTTTACACGATCGACCAAACATCGAGCAAACGTCGAGCAAATGTATTCAAAATACACGTGCTAATTGCTCGACGTCTGCTCGATGTTTGCTCGATCGTGTAAACACCCTATAACACTGCAGTGGGCAGGACAGCCATGCACTCCTGTCTGACACCATCCGCAGCCGCCGTCACTGAAGACCTCAACGTCGCCGATACCTGCCAGGGTCATCATCAAGATCTCCAGGACTGAAGACTGAGGACGAAGAATTGGCCGACCCAGACAAATCTGGCTCAAAACCGTGGAAGCCGACCTGTGTTCGCTGACGTGCCCAGTAGAGATCGGCTTGTCGACAACTTGTGGCAACGGCTAAGTCTACGACAAACTGGTAAAAAAAGAAAATGGTACCGAGGTAAAACGGTCGTGGCAACACGTTGATAAAACGCATTTCTGACGCCGGTCCCGGCCGGCCGCCGTATAAGACGCTGCATGGCTCGAATATATTTATTTCTGTCGGTGGTGTTGCGACGGGACGGGCGTGAATGCGTTTTGTTCCGCGTGGATTACTGTAACTCTCTGCTGACCGACCAAGCGTCCTTCCACACAGTCAGGGCGCCGACCAATGGTCGGCAATGACCGTCGCCAGCAGTAGCAGCAGCTAATTTATTTCAATGTGGCCTCGGTGACTTTTGTTGCCGCCTGCCGCCCGCAGACCGACCGACCGCGATATTTACAGTGGCTGATCTTGCCTTCTCTGACCGCGTCGTCGTCGCCAGACCTACCCGCGGAGACTAATGAAATTTTCGACCGGGCGCCGGCGGTCTGCGAGACAGCGTGAAGGAGACCGGGCCGAGCCGGGGTGCTGGTGGAGACCCGGGACTGGAATCGATTGCCGGGCAGAGCGGCCGGTGTCTCATTATAGGATCGCCCTCAGAAAAGTCTCCCCCGGGCCGACAATTTACCGGCAAAAATCCGCACCGCCCGGCGCCGCCAGGGCGGATCGGATTTTTACCTGTAAATAGTTGGCCGGGGGAGATCTCTGGGGGCGATCTTATAATAAGCAGACTTTTTATGAGGCCGGTAATATTTTAATAAAGGGGAGACGTATTAATTCCGTAATTATCTTTCCCCGGGCGGATTTTTCATGGAAAAGACATTTTAATGGGACACCGGCTTGGCGTTGGCCGTCCCGTCGGACGGACGGACGAGCCAAGCGGACCGGTCAGTCGGCGTTCGACCGCAAATTACGCAGGCCGCAGCCAGAGACTGGACCGAACGGCGGAAACGGTCGCCGACCGAGCCGACGATAAACAGTCGAGAAGCGACGGAGGAAGCTCTGCAAAGCTGCGCCACAAGGACATACAGAGACAGAGATTGATACCGCAGCAGCAGGTCTCTTTGAGCACTGTATGCCGTATTCAACACCCACTCACCAACGCAACGCCCTTGCCACGGTTTCACGCAACTGACGCAAAAAAACGCAAGAAAGAAAGCAGCTGCTTGTGTTAGGGCAGTCGAACAAGCGCGATAAAATAAAAATAAGTAAAACAACGTTAAACAGTCGTTGACGTCGTGTATTTCCGTTTCGTCGCAGCAGTCCAACCAATGTGCAATTAAGCTGCAATAAAAATGAAAAAAATCAGTTTCATTACTGCACTTCTACTGCAATACATGCCATCCTGCAATAAAATACAATTTTTCAGCAAGTTTTAATCTGTTAATCTTACACTAAAGATTGTACTGAATAAGTTAAATGAGAACTTAATATCTTCATATGTGGTAGAAACTTTTCGCAAGACGACGAGACCACGACAAGAAATAAAGTAAACTATCGAAAAGCTGAAATAGTAACCGCAGAACAGGAAGGTTAATGGAAATGGCTGCTGCAATCAAGCCTGTGATGCGTCGTTGGCCTTTGTTGGCAACGCCAATAACTCAGTCTCAGTAGTAATGTAAGTAATAAAACACGGGAAACTGCGGCTGCGCCGGTTTCCGTCGCCGGAATACGGAATTGCGCAAACTTGCAGCAGTCCTGACGTAATGTGTTGTCTGTACTTTCCGGCCGGCTGGCGGAAAACGCGATTTGTTCTTCGCCAACTTCACTATTTTTATCCGGGTGCAAACCACTGCGTAGGTTTGCCTATCAGTGCTGTTTTATGCGTTACGGCGAGAATGGCTATTCCGTCCAGAAAGCTTACTGTCGTGACCCGTTGTAGGCCTACTTGTATTCTGCTTACTCTATCACGCAGTTAGATACAAACTTACTTAGAATGACGTACACCTAGAAAGCCATAGATCAGTATGTAAATGGTAATAAGTATTTTAAAACATTGTATTAACATAGTTAACTTAAACGTAACAAAAAGCGGGCAAAATTTGTATTACATTCATCTTCTTTCACATAATGCAGTAGAAAATATCCAGAGAAGTAAAAACGAAGTAGTGAAAAACGCACCATGAAAGCAAAAAATGTACGTTTACAGTGCAGACACGTATCATGTTATATGCCAATATAAATGAACAAACAAACTGTACAATATCTGAGCACGAGGAAATTGCACAAAAATATCAAATGCTTCACGATATTTTACGTCAATCATGGCACCAAGCGCTTGGGAGATTAAAGTCAAAGAACCGCTGGTGGTCGATACAGTTTTGGGTGATGATTTCACGTCCAATCGTCTCCGGAAAGTCGGTGCCTCTATGTTCTCCGTATTCACATTCAGCGACGCTGTATAATGCGGCAGTAAGCAGACTCCAGCGGACCTTACAGCAGCATTCAGCAGCAACAGCAAGGCGCAGTAGGCCTACTGTATAACACAGCAGAGACTGAGCGCAGGTGCTCGAGCGGCTTGCAAAGATGACGACAACGACTAGCAACCAGCGTGCAGCGGCGACTCTCGCAGACAGTGACAAACTGGGACAGATATACTTCAACGCACACAGCTAATATAATATGATCCAAGTTCTCTGCAGATCGAATCTTTCTACAAAGCTGTCATCCATTGAACTCTGTAGCCAAGTTCACTTGTCATGTTCATGAAAAACCTCGCCGTCGTTCATATGATATAATATATGATTAATAATTTGCGCTGAAAAACTGACAGGCTAACTGCTTCTTGAACCTAGTACGTAAATTTAAAAAAAAAAACTAAAACTATTTTAAACGAAACTGAAATAAGTCAAATGCATAAAACAAGCGATGCTACGTGAAAAGTAAACAAAATCAAGAAACAGACTAGTGAAAGAGTGGAAGTGATGGGAGTCTGACATTAAAAAACTGAAAACGAACGAAACAAACGAGAACCAACGGGAGCGAACCACAACGAGAAAAAAAATTGTGAACAGTCTAAAGTTGGTACATTGTTTTTGGTCTTGTGATGTAGTATTACCGCCGCCGGTTCCGCCTCTTTCCATCCCAGTAAGCAGATCCCCACATCGGCACACATTAGCTGACAGTCGGCGCCTCTGTCTGGCAGTCAAACCAGCCTCTTATCCAGCTGCGTCTGGTCGCATGTAGGCCTAATTGCATGTGCGTAGCTCTATGTACGACCGCGTGAAGAGCTGAGCTGAACATAATCCCGCCTGGAAGCGAGCTTCATGTCCCGTGTGCAGCGGCCCGGGGGAGCTTTCTGCACGGCCAGCTAAAATCCAATGCGACATGGACGCTGATAATTTATACATAGCCTCATCTGTGGATCTGCGGCGCCTCCGTCACATAACGTTAGAACGAGCAGCAGCGGCGCAAACGCCAATGACCAATACTCCGACGGTGGGTGGTCGCCGTAGCACACGACCTCAGTACATGGCAGTACCATCCACAGCAACTGACATTGACGAAAGACACACAACAATCACATAGACGTGATCAACTTTCAAGGAAATTAGGCTTTTTAGAAAAAAAACGCTATTGTAAAAAATATTATGAAGTCGGTTGTCCATCTTTCCCACTTTTGCGCCCTGATGTAAAAAGGTGTAATTTGAAAGAAACACGCAAACATAATCCGAAGTAACACTGTATTCGACAAGGGCCCAGATTTCACACATGACTGGTAGATTTGGGGAATTAAGGGTTGTGACCCCGAGGTAAAAAAAATTAAATGCAAATTGTGGTCACAAAATTATTATGCCTAAATAGTGGAATGGTTACTACTGATAGCCTGGAGAAACTCGGCAGTATCCAACGGTATGCTGCAGACCCCATATGACTTCCCTTTTACAAAAATAACAAGTTCCCAGGTGATGCCGCATATTGTCAAATTACTCCGGTCGGTCGTTGTTGCTGTTACGTGCGTTTAATATCAACATTCGTCCGCGAGCGTATAGTTGACCGGCTGCGGCCGATCCAGTCCCGATCAGTGTGTAAATCACTGGTTTATCACTTCGGGGATATTTAATGAAAACACGTGCAAGACCTCTTCGTACTGACAAAATCGGTAGCACTGGGACAGCGCGAATTACCGCCGACAGTGCTGCCATCTGGATCGATAACTCTGTAATACGTGTATGCAACGCCGCCTCACCCCTCCAGAAATGACATTTTAAAATTTCTCAAAAATTTTGTGATTCGGATCGGGATCCAAATTCAGAAAAGTTTTATCCGGATCCTGAATCGAACCATGACCAGAATGTGAGTAATTCGTCCCTGGGTGGTTTGATGCAACGAACCCTGGGCCACTTTTTACGCATTCGTAGTTTCACATAAATCTGGTTACAACTTGCTGAAGTATAACACGTACGGCCAGTGTACGTGTCAACTCTGCGTACTACCTCATAATCATTAAGCAAATCTGGTCGCCATAAAAATCTAAACACTTTCTCCTTGGATCATGCTCAACTCCTCTCCAAAACGTCATAAAAATACTTCATTAAGTTTTTTTTTCTGTTTTTCGGTAATCTATTTTACAAACACACAAACCCCAAAAGCATGGTAGCCTCTTTCTGCGGCACAGCTAACTATATTAAAGCTGTTATCAGTTACGAAAAAAATTCACAAACTTACGGAAAAGCCAAAATACAAGAAATATACAGAAAGCTGCGAAGCTTTTACGAAGTCTATGTAAGCATCTTACGTATATATATATATATATAT
>Ga0209367_1012959_pt1 | contig 10811 bp, 6 predicted proteins | sample WorMetLIZISLAND2_FD_187412 | JGI IMG/M metagenome (GOLD analysis project Ga0209367, IMG submission 187412) | Marine gutless worms symbiont microbial communities from Max Planck institute for Marine Microbiology, Germany - Olavius geniculatus... ... | reverse complement strand
GCCGAGAGATGGGGTTGCTTTGTTAACCTTCTGACTTCGTCGTTGCGCACATGCTGTTGCCAATTGATTCCTAGCAGCATTCTCAGACACCACTGATCAAGTGCATCGATCTTGCGCACATCATTCTTAGTAATATCCCTAATATCCCTACTAATAATTACCATCGTAATATGGCACAATCGTAAATAAACGTAATGCGACTAATTGACAAATTGCACTTTTGAAAAGAAAAAGATAAGTAATTTTCTTTGTATGTTGCTAGCATAACTGAGCACTGTGCCAGCCTTCAAAAATGAAGTTTTTTGACATATACAACTTAATTTATGCACAAATGGAAGGCCGCAGTAAGCCGCGGAAATTGGACAATTTTGACGCAGTGAGCCGCGGAATTTTGCGAACTGGACCGTGGAATTTGGCAAAATTTTTCGTGGAAAACTGTCAGCCCTACTAATAAAACATAGCATGACATCAAGATACGTATATGCAAAATATGAAAAAGTGACACAGTCCTTTGTATTCACAAACAATGCTTAATAGAAACTTCAGTCCAGAACCATCAAAATTTTCGAAAGATTACAGACGAAAATAGTACATGTTTTGCTGCTGGCCATTGCACACCCAACCGGTGTTTTGCTTGGTTGTATCGATGGTGTTTTGTGTTGCAGATTTTTGTAGAGTTTGCATCGGTCGAGGACTCGGAGAAAGCTCAACAAGCGCTCGCTGGTCGCAAGTTTGCCAACCGTGTCGTCGTCACGTCGTACTTTGACGTTGATAAATACCACCGGCGTGAATTCTAGGCTAGTTTCATCATAACTCTCATGCAGACTTTGGATACACCTGACTACTGAATGGCATCGTTGGGTGGCTGTTGCCTCTGGTCTGTAATAGCAGTGCAGATGTTTGAGCTATGAACCATAGTGAGGCATGTCCTTGTCATCACACACACAGCACAGGACAGTGTACAGTCTGTACAAATATCTACGGTAAATGTTTGACTGTGTTCTGACTAATTGCCTGGTCATAATTACTGTTGACCAGCATCAACGTGATGCATATCAGCTTCATCAGCATCAACGTCGTGTTTTGAGTCATCAGTGTTGCGACACTAATTGCACGATCACTTGCTTGCTACCTATCTCTACACTGTGGGCCATAGAAAACGTGGCGCTTTACTTTTGTCCATATCTTTGCCAATTATTGACTGATTTTCAAAGTTTTTTTACTGGCACACTCTGGACAATTTGCAATACCTGGGTAGTGTGATTATTATATATCCAACCACACCATAAGTGCATCTTCACACTACCTTGTGAAATATTAATGTAAGAAAAAATTAATGATAATAATAAACGTTTAGGTAAATGGAAAAAAAACACTTCAGACGAAGATTGTGGTAAATGACACTAGACTGTGTTAGACCAATACAGTCTAGTGTCATACTGATCATTTACCGCAATGTTGGTCTGAAGTCTTTTTTTTAATTTTACCAAAATGTTCGTTATTATCATTATGTATGCAAGTTTCAGTTATATTTTACAAGTTAGCGTAGAGATGCATTTACAGTGTGGTGGGATATATAATAATTACGCGGATTGTGCCAGTGAAAGAATTTTGAAAATCGGTCAATAATTGGCGAAGATATGGACAAAAGTAAAGTGCTACGTTATTTTTGGCCTACCTTGTAGTACTGTGTCTGCAGTGGTATGATGGGTTGATATCTCTGCGGGTGTATTTTAGTCTGATGAACTAAATCGCAGCATGGTAAGCTAATGGCATGGCCTTTGGCGACTGTGGAACAAAACGTTTATCTTGCCGCTGCCTGGAATATAGTGGATCTTTTGAGACTCACTTATCCCAGTGTCGACAGTGGTGTAACATGCGTAGTGTTGCAGTCTTTTTGCAGTGAATTTTGTGGCAGAGGATGTGATCTTGATATTGGTTTTTCCACTGGAAATACTTTGGAGTGTCAGCAAGTGCAGTGCTGAATGATCGGAGATGTTATCATGCATTACCAGGAGTGATGGAACCACTTTGTCTTTGATCATAAAGTTGATCTTACCTGTGTTCGAAAAAAGTGAACCTTCGGACATTGTACAATAGAAATGTGAAATCTGAACGAATCCGAATAAAATATCATACAATTCATCCCCAATAAGTTGCTGAAGTGACAACCAAATTTTGTTAAAAATGTTATTTTTTAGCAGTGTTATTAATTGTTGAATATCTATAACAAAATATCTCCATTACCAATGTGGTGTTACATAAGTAACCCCCCCCCATTTACATTTGAATAACTCACAAAAAACAACATCTAATTCTGAAAAAAATTTACATTAACAATGCACCATCTATTGCCAGTCTAGTGCCAAATTTCGGTTAAATTGCCAATGCGAATGATATTTGCAGCGGCTTTTGTGAGGTCCTCCGAAACATGAAGTGTCCAGTGTTGAGCAACTGCATGAACATGTCGCCTACCAGCAGTCTATGTCTAACTGTCAAAATGTATGAGTATCGTATGTTAGTGCAAATCGCAAACACACCTAAAGTTTTAAGCACCATTTTTTTTGCTCTTGTCCCAGCAGTTTCACTAAAACGCGATTTTTGCAGAAAATACCATATTGTCATTGTTTACTTTAATTGTGTCAACAAATGTCACTTTCGATCCAGCGATGCAGTAGGCCTATGAAAGGAACACCGTATTTATAACGAAGATATTTTGTTGTCGATATTCAACAATTAATAACTTCGCTAAGAAAGAATATTTTTCAACGAAATTTGGTGATCGCTTCAGCAATTTGTTGATGATTGAGTGTACAAATTTGTGTTCAAATTCATTTAGATTTGACATTTTTAGTGTACAGTGTCTAGGGGTTTACTTTTTTCTGGATACTGTATATCAGTGCTGTCCAACCCGCGGCCCACGGGCCGCATGCGGCCCGCAAAAGGATTTCATGTGGCCCGCCATCGTCCCACATAAATTGTAGTTTTGGTCTGGTGATTAGTCAGATGAAATCAACTTGCAAAATTCAACAGTGTTTGATGGTCTTTTGCATTTCCAAATTTCAGAAAAATGGGCGAATTTGCGGTTTCCATTGAATATTCAGAAGCAAAAAGTGTTTCAGCTTCAGGGGGCTTTGCCCCCCTGACCCCCCGACCAGGGGCTCTGCCCTGGACCTCGCTGGAGGCTTCGCCCCCAGACCCCCCTTATAGGCTCCGCTCGCTCGCCATGGTCCCCCTTGATTGCGGCCCGCCAGCTGGTGGAAAATTGACTAAGTGGCCCGCGGTGTCAAAAAGGTTGGACAGCGCTGCTGTATATGAACGGATTTTCGGAAATTTTGGTGGTTAATTAGCAGCAAAATTATACATTGTGACACAGACATCTGGGACACCCCTCGGTGCACAGTTCATAAGTCCATTAGTCTATGTAATCTATGTTATAAATACGATTGCAAAATTTTCACTGCAGTGTGAAATGTGAGTTTAGATAAGATTCATGCTAATAAATAAAATAATGCAACATCATAGTTGTATATATATATGTAGCAGTTATTAGAAATAGCTTATCGCTTGTCCGTGGATTCTGATGTATCTGAAATCATATCAGCAATGAAGATTTGACTGAAATGTTACTACCCCTAGCCATTAAGCTGTTTCTTAATGTCATCTAGGACAAAACTGGCTGGTACTAAATGAACATTGTGAAATTTTGGTGAAACTTGCCAAGAACAACAAAAAACATAAATGAAAGTTGTGATCAAGATTACAGTCCCGTTCAGTTACACTAGTTGACCATTTAAGATGGGTTAACTATACATTCTTGTAAGTTTTTGTGGTGCATGTCTGCCGAAGCTATTACGCTAAGTTTCGAGCCAATGCAAAGTGGGTCATATTGTGAATGTGCTTTCTGCGGAGTGAATTTTAAAGCACTATTATATGTAGTGTTATAAGTAGAACTATGCTTGGTCTGCACACAAGTTTTATTTGGTGCGTTTTTATTTGTGTTGTGCATTTCACTTGCCTGTTTGCTATCTGATATCTGTATGGTGCGTCTTTGCCGATGTGATTTTCTCCAGTATTTCAGTACATTCAGGGCTTGATTAACTTATAGTGGCAGAAATATTAAATTCACTTTTGCACCTGCAGGGGCCGTGATAGTTCTTAATGTTTGTTCTGTTAGTTATTTCTTTTACGGCTCTCCACTATAAACACTAAACAGTTACTGTACCAACAAGTTACGTCACGTTTGTTGTGAAAGAATAGGAATAGTTGCTACCAGCACGTTTTTTACATGCATATTTAAGTTAATCTGATCTATATTGCATTTTGTTTTATTCTTCCTTTTGCAGCTAGCTGAGAAATTAGAACATCAAGATCAAGTTGTCTCGTGTGTTAATCTGTTGTCCCTAAGAAGTTTGTTTGTTCTGCGGTGAAATAGTATGAATGGATTTGACTGTTTGATTATTAGTACAATGATATCACGTGGCTGTGGCAGTATATGTTATGTTTGAACCGGTTGCTATTTCTGTAACTTTTATTAGACTGACAAGATTTTTTCAGTCTGTCGGTAAAGTCAAGTACTTTTGTAATTTTTTGTTAGTAGTAATACATTCCATTCTTTTTCTTGTAGTGTAAAATGGCAGTTGGCTAGAACCGCTACATAGGTCTCATAAGTCTCATTCGGTGAGGTCAAGTTTCACTAAGTCTTGACTTTGGGCTTATCTACGAGGTGGGCTTGACTTTAGACTTGACTTTCGTTTCTGGTCGTCCATCTTTTTTACGTAACGGTCGAGTAACTGCATTAATACGATTAGTTAATTAACATTATAGAAGTGCTTTCTGGGCTTATATTAATCCTGTGATGTGTGCAATATTAATTTGTTTACGTATATGGCCATTTTGTAATTACAAAAGGAATTTTATGCAATATTTTCAGCAATGCTTAGACTAAAGTCTTAGCGAAACTTGCTTGACCTCACCCATTGGCTCAATTGTCAGCATTGACAGTTATGGGATATGTCTAATGCATATCTAAAATGAGTTAAGTAAATTATCTTAGACAATTAGTATATTGCACCTCAAAAATGTAGCGATTCACTTAAAATAATTAGTAGGCCTTTATGTCCACAAAGTGTTGCTGTAATTTTGCATCACGACTTTCTTGCAAGTCTTTTCGTTTCATAGGTGAGATAAGTTGCACAGTATTTTGTAGTTTGTAGCATCCAATCCATCCAGCTAAACAGTCATGCTGAAATCACATTTCATCCACATGGCGACCTGCATCCTGCTGAGCGATGGCCACATTGGTTACCGATCATAGTACGATGAACTTGACTAAGCTACCGGTGTACCGGTACATTTTCAGTTTTAATTATTTTTTATTTCATGCATATTGTAAATTTGTTATTATAATATCATTTGCTAAATATCTTTCACTTGTATTTAAATTTAATATTTTTTATTAACACTGAATTTTAAAACTTGGTCAAAATCAGCGTCTGCTCAGTAGCAATACAAGTAACTATTCGAACAATTTCGCAAAAATATTTTAATGTACCCTCACCACAAAGCGTCGTTAGTCTCGAAATTCGAATGTATATTCTATGTTGTTTTTGTTTACAAAGTGCGTTATCCGCGTTAATTATGTTAACCGCTTAATTTGAACTACATAAAAGTATTAGCGGCATGTCATCGTGCCTTTCTGACAATTGCATTATTTAATTGTGACTGAGTTTATGCAAATCACAACGGCGCATCAATTTGATCGCTGTAGCTTTCTATGACTGTATCGTTCTCTGGAACTTTCGTTCCCTGGCGCTTGCGCTCCCGTGAGCAAAATGACGTTGAACTTTTGCTGTCTTTACACACAAATTATTGCATTATAATAACGTGCGCGAAGCTGAGAATATATGCACGTGGTGAACAGGAATCACAAAAAAACATTCCCTGAAGACGATTTGCGGTTTGTAGGCTGCATGCTTGATACTTATAGTTATAGTGAAACAAGCTGGAACAGGATTTGAAGCATGGAATCAAAAGACGCCAGCACGTGGTGTAAATGCTCATCGTTTAGTCACAATTTACGTTCAAGAAGACGTTAACACAATTTTTTTATGCAAAGCAGTAAGAAAAACGTTTATAATTGTTTATTACAGCTGCTGTTTGTTTACATGAAGCTGTACAAAAATAATAACAAAATATAATGCCGAAATCTCATTAGTTTAATTAATTTAAATACTCATAATTCGTGGTAGTTAGCAAAAGTTCCATGTCAGTTTCGCTTTAACTGGGAACAAAAGTACTAGGGAACGAAAGTTATTTCCTGGGAGCGAAAGTACATGAGAACAAAAGTTCCATAATTCCTCTCAAAGACTGTGGCTCCATTACAGCGTTTATATCATGTCATATTATACCTAAAATTTATAGTGCACCCATTAGATTATCAAAGACCATGGATGCATTACATTATGTCTTATGGCCACTGTTGGTTTTGATGAAAATGTACACAGTGTAGCTCCATAGAAGTTATTAACAGTTGCTTTATGTTGTTTTCCTGCAGGTCAACAGCGCACTGCATTACAGTTTTTGTTTTTCAACCACTGACAAACATCATGGATGAAAAACACGAAATATTTCAACGTGATCCTGCAGCATTGATGCAATATGTGCACAAACGTGTGGTCATAAGAACAACCGATGGTGCAGCACACAGTGGTCATGTTTATACGATTGATCCTGTGTCCTTCACTTTTGTTCTTCTGACATACGAGGATGAAATTACTACCACTAACAGGCATCTCCCACATGTTGAGCTGGTGCTTGGGCATGCTGTACAAAGTATAGACATTCTTGATGTTGATGGTGTTGATTATAGCAGTCAGATGGATAAGCTGTTCAAGTCTTCTAGAGATGTGACGTTGACCAAAGATGAGCTATGCAAGCGACGTGATAGACTACGTTTGTGGCTTGTGGAAAATCGTTTTCCCGTTGAAATAATGGAAAGTCAGCCTGATGTTATATCAGTTGGAGGTGACATTTTATTGATTCAGCCACCATATTACCCTGAAAACTGCCTCAGCACTAATGAAATTATTCTTTCAAGAATACAGTCATTAATAGCACGGATGCCTAATGCATAGTTGTTTTATGTTTTTGTCATGGCTTTAGGTGTATTTTGGTTATGTCTGCTGCACGTTGAACAGTTTGCTGGAACTACCCATATCTGGCTCTAGCAAATCTTTGATCAGATATGGCAGATTTTATCATTAGCCAGTGCACATGATTTATTTGTTATAACTTTGGGCGTAGGGAAAATAGCCGCATAAAACTTTGCCAATTGATGTGCCTTTAGGTGGGGATGATAATGCAAGTACAACTTTTGAGGGGCACCACCCAGCACCCTATTAAATTTGGGAGGGCAAAAAACATCTATAATTTGCTGTGATTTAGGACAGCTTTTGACTTTGACTCTCAATATCTCTGGAACGCATAGAGATATCAACAAGTGAAAAATGACATTATCAACAACGACAGTCCTTCCTGCATTGAACAATAAAATGGTGAACTTTGGTTTACTAACAATGATGGTTAGGGAGTGCATGTTAACCCATTCTAAGTCGACATTGTGCGTTCTGCATATGCTAATGCATTTCAGTTCCGGCCACGTGACTGCTACCAGGGGAATTTTAACGTCCTAAATTTCTCCCTGCAATCAGACTTACAGCGCTGGGTAGACTCACGTTGGGCTCTGTCCCAAATTTCTGGTTTGATTATCGATCATAAGATGTTGTCTGTTGATATACTTGTTTATTTAATGTGCAGTGTTTATTTAAGTACATATTGTGTCATTTGTAATTTTGAACCACATACAGCTCAGCTTCATCTGTATTTTGAGGATGTAAATTGGGCCAAATCTTACTTCAGTTGTCAGTTGTTTTTACAATTGAAAATTTCAAATTCACTATTGTTAAATTGCCAATGCATTTCTGTAGAGTATTCTTACTGTCCAAAATTGTTTGTTGTTAAGATGGTGTATTTAACGGAAATGTTTCAGTGCTATCGGGTGAATTGGTTATTCATGCAATGTATTAGTCTATCAGTGTTGGCAGTACAGAATTTATAGCATTTGATGTGAATCATTCTTAATCTACTTTGTTGTTTTGCCACAAGTCTTCCAGCTTCACTTCAGTGTGCTTACTTGTGACACTGCATCTTTTTAATGGAACTTTTAAACACTACTGTTTCAGCAAGCATCTTGTCTAGATTATAATTCATGCATTATCCTCAGGTTCTGTCTCAGCTTTTAGGCACTTATTGTACACTTCTGGTCATTTTTGTAAGTGGTTTTCTTGATTGATTAGTTTGATTATTTATTTATTGGTGATCATATTCATTTCAAAGGGTTTAATCTGTTTATTGCTGAATATGATCATGTTGCTGTTTAACATGTTACTTCTGCGCTGTCTGTTGTGCAGCTTTAGTGGACATTATTAAACCAAATTAAGAGTCATGCATAATTGTACACACTTAAAAAGGTGCAATTACTAACAGTTATGCAGTTTTCAAATGTGTAAAGCTGTATGGTTTTGCTAGGATGGAAAAACTCATACAATATATTCAGGCTCAGCTGCTGCCGCCTCAACGAAAGTGGATAACTGAGATTTAAATCTGCATTTATCTACTACATTACTACATACATGGCAGTGATTAAAAATAAAAATTTGATGCTAGAGAATACAGTGCATACTTGTAGCACAGCACGTAACCTCAAGTTACTTACATGACACTTTTGCTGTGCCAGTAGTCAAGCGACCAATGCAGGGTTCCTACAAGTCAGGGAAAACTGGAAAAAGTCGGAGAATTTGTATGGTCAAGGAAATAAAGGTCAGGGAAAATATTATTTTTAAAAAGTCAGAGAAAATGAACTTGGATCATGCAGACTCCAGATATCTGTAGTTTTCTGTGTATCTAAATATTAAAAAGCAGGCAAATTTGCAGCTTCCAAGTTCCATTGAACGTCCAAAAGCTAGAAGTGTTTCAGCTTCAGAGGGGGGGGGTGTTTGCCCTCCTGATCCCCTGACCAGAGCCTCTGTTGTTTGCATATTGTTCCATTAATACGGTAAGTAGTTTTACGATTGATTCATATGCTGTTAAAGCTAAATTGTGTAAATTAAAAAAACAATACGGTGCCAGGTATTGATTCAGTCGGCAGCAGAATGCTTATTGAAATAGCTGATGAAATATCTGTCTTTATAGGCTGAACTGTATAATAAATAATAAATAAAAACAGGTGATGTTCCAGAAAAATGGAAATTGGCAAATGTCACGCCCATATTTAAAAAGGGTAAAAGAAGTAGCTCTGCTAATTACAGACCTGTAAGTCTAACAATAATTTTATGTAAAGTTCTGGAATCTTTAATACGGGATAAAGTTATAGAGCATTTGGATCTTTATAAATTAATTAAGGATACACAACACGGTTTTGTCAAAAATAGGTCTTGCTAAACAAATCTATTAGTTTTCTTGGAAGAGGTTGCTAATTATGTAGATTCTTGGTATCACGTGGATATTATTTATTTAGACTTTCAAAAAGCTTTTGATAAGGTTCTGCATAAGGGATTACTACGTAAGTTAGCTGCTCATGGTATTAGGGTGAGTTGTTACTGTGGATAGAAATTTGACTATCTGGTCGGAAGCAAGGAATTACATTGAATGTCAGCGTTCCAGTTGGAAAGATGTTTTAAGTGGAGTTTCACAAGGTTCGGTAGGCTTATTAGGGCCAATTCTGTTCTGAATTTATATTAATAACATAGATGAGTCAGTTGCATGTAAAGTTTTAAAATTTGCCGATGATACAAAAATATACAGGGTTGTTAACTCACAGGAGGATATTGAAAGTTTACGTAATGATTTTGAAGAATTTGGTAAAATGGTCAGTAGACTGGCAGATGCTATTCAACGCTGAAAAATGTAAGATTATACACATTGTACATTGATGGTAAGCGTTATATGGCTTTTGCCTGTGCTTACTCAGGCCACCAGTAATTCTGGTGGCTTCGATGAATTCGGTGAAAGAAAACGCTGAACGCTATCGGTTAGTTTTACTTACTAAATACTTCCAGGCGAACGCAAATGCCGGTATCACGTGATCAACGTGTTGTGAAATGAACAATATGGCTGAAGAGGGAGAGGTGGGTTGTATTTAAAGCAATTTTTGTGCGTAATTAAATGATTTGGTATGTTGTATTTTTGTTGTAATGTTTATGTGCTACCAGTAATTACTGTGGTAGTGTGTTTTAAAGTTACTTCTTAACGTATTATGTAGTCCTGGTAACCCGGCAATTTTGGCAGTAACGGTCGTGCGTTAGAAATCAAAATCCCAGAACTTGGAAATCCACTTAATCTAAATCTACCAATATTCTGTCATACAAGTGAATGAAGTGATTTGTGTTATCAGTAATTTGCTGATAATACAAATGGTCTGTGGTATGAGTTGTCTGTGAAATCATAGACCTTTCTTTGGAATATGTGCCAGTATGTTGAAGGGGGAATGGGTAATTTGCGGAAATGCGGAATGCGGAAAGTAATTTGCGGAACGAAATCTGCGGAATGAAAATGACTGGTCGACGGGCATGATCACGTGATCAGCCCGATTCCGCAAATTACTATACCTACCTTCCGAGTTTGACGTGGTGATAATTTGCGGAATTTATGGTGCGGAATTGCTGTAGCTAACAATGGAAAACGACGAAAACGTTGCAAAACGTAGGAAAAGGAAAAGCGCTAAAAAACGTTACATTCCAAAACGTACAATG
>Ga0209367_1012958_pt1 | contig 10812 bp, 5 predicted proteins | sample WorMetLIZISLAND2_FD_187412 | JGI IMG/M metagenome (GOLD analysis project Ga0209367, IMG submission 187412) | Marine gutless worms symbiont microbial communities from Max Planck institute for Marine Microbiology, Germany - Olavius geniculatus... ... | reverse complement strand
GCCGCAGCAGCTTCCACCGCCCCCTCCGCCGCTCCCGTCGTCGTCGGAGGCTCAGGCCGCAGTGCCGCAAGACTTGTCCATGTCCGCTGCTGCTGTACGGGACGCAGCGTCCGAGTCCTCCAGAAGCGCCGCCGATATGAGCTTCCTGTCCAAGCCAGCCATTGGGAGTCCAGCACGCGCCGGCGGCTATCCGGCCAATGGAAGCCTCGGCTCGCATCACCGGGGTCGTGCAGGAACGGAGGCAACGACCAGGCCCAGAGTTACTACTGACGGCGGGGATGCGTGGGCAAGCGCGGCAGTCAAACCAGAGGACCACGAGGCAGAGCAAGCCACCGACCTCTCCGTCCGCGGTGCTGCGGCCGGAGAAACTTCTTCGGAAGAACGCAGATATCACCAGAGCGTTCCAGACGTGTTCGCTGCAGTGGGCGGCGGCGGCGGTACGGTGGACCTGTCAACCCGGGTCAGTCCTCGTAAGCCGCGCCATCTCATCGACATCACTCGCGACTTGGTTGACCGTTCAGGCCATTCCAGACCAGGTTCTGACCTTTCCAGACCCGGTGGCCAGGACTTCACCACCAAGGACCTGGTTGATTCAAAGCGTGCTGTCGATGGCGGCTGTTGTGGCGATGCCGGTGGGACCGCCAGTTGTCCTCACCTGACCAAGCTGAGGGAGTTGAGACGTAATGTCTACAAGATGCTGAGCGTGTTCACGCCGTACCTGGACGTGTCCGGCGCCGGGATCTCAGACTCGGTGGACGACGACACGGTCGACGACTTCTTACACGAGGTCATCTACAGCAGCAAGCTCGACCAGTAGACCCTGCACTCCACAGGCCACTGACTACTAGCAATAGCGGCCACCTTCCGTACTTTTGCGCGGTAGCCCATTTTTTGTCATTACGTTGACAAGTAGGCCAACATGGGACTTCCGGCTATTGCACTTGGAACCGAACATCCTCATAACCTCATCTTTTTACAACGTTTGGGCCATATCTTCGGTTGTAGTTATTATTAGTTGCTAGTTACCGGTAACGTAAATTCTAGCTGCACGACTGCAGTATAATTATAGTTTTAGTTTTTGTAAAATGGCTGAACACGATGTACAAGATTATTGTGATAGACGAACTGGCATAAGCTATATTTTAGGCCGTTTAAGCCGCCTGAACTAACAGTTGTAATCAAAAGGTCCTCGCGGGAATTTTCGATGCAGACCGATTTCCCTTGTCAATTAACCTGCAGCATGAAACACCGAGGAAAAAAAAGCTTATGCTATGCTATACAATTACACGTATTAGCTATAAGGTATAACGATGTTTCGCAGGCTTGCCGTGGATATGAAATTTGCCATCCATATCCATATTCATATCCATATCCACAGATTTTCCGTGGATATCCATGGACATATCCATGAATATCCATGGATATATCCATATCCACAGAAGTTTATCGTGCGCACATATAGCCACTAAATTTTTGCGAAATACAGCAGTGCCAGAGCGTCCATTTTCCCCATCCAGGCATTTTTTGTGAAACTGTTAAAAATAAATAAAAGTAAAAAAATAAAACACATTTGCATTGAAATATTATCTTTAAAAAGTATTTCCGGGCTGTCGTGAAAGTCTACCGTAATTATTTTATTGCCGTTGCTATAGCCGACCGTTAGGTTGAGCCTTGGGTACGATATGTCGTCTCTCAGTCGTCTTTTTATTTTAACCATAACAAATGTATTGTGGCTAAACTGTATGTCGTAAGGAGTTGGCGATACCGTTGGATATAGGGCGATAGCGACTACCTATAAGCTGTTGAAAGTAACCATCTGCAGCTTTTTGGCCGCAATTTGGATTGCAGTGCTTCTGCCTGCAGCCGTCACTTACGTGCGCCAAATTACCGTATCTTATCCTAGCACTGATTTTAGCGTCCAGTATAGCAACGTCACCAGATATGTATGGGATTGCAGTCACTCTGGAAAATCGCTATCTTTTCGCAACCGGAAGTCGGACACTGGCCTTCAGATATAGGCGGTACGGTCGGCCCATCGCAGCAACAATTAAGATTTTTGTTCTCCGAGACGCATGTTGCATTCATGTACGCCTATAGGTAAGTGTAGAGAGAGTGGACGCTTTGAAGAACACTTGGTTTGTACTTTCTACTAACATTAAATTTGTTACATATCTAAAACATTTGTAATTTTGTTACCGTTTGACAAAAAATGAAAATAATCTCACAGTATGTTGCCCAAACAACAGTATTAAAGCACCATAGCTAGATTAAGATCTGTTGCTGCTATAGTGCACATAGGCTAATCTAGGCTAACCAAATAATGACGTGCTGATGTCACTGATTATTCATTTGACTCAATAACATAAATAAACGAGAAAATGAAGAGTAAAAACGACAGACAGAAATATATTATATAGAGATAAAACACTTGAATATTCAGTTTAATTAGCAAATGCGACAGCACAATATCCATGGATATATCCACAGGATGACTGAAGTCTGATATCCACACATGGATATATCCATGGATATCCATATCCACGGCAAGCCTGATGTTTCGTCGCCAATAACGTAACGGGTTCGAGTCAGTTGGTATTGCAACATCCCCGCGGCATCTTTTGCCCAAGCTACACTGCTTCCGTTTTGTCGTGCATGGATAGCTTGTTCTACAACAAATCAAAAATTAATCGAAATTAGTGGAGGTTTGACTCTTTGTATGAGCCTGTTGCGTTGTTTGAAATTCTTGTTATCATATGACCATATCAACTGAGAGTTGATTATTATTACTGTTACTGCGTCATTGAGTTTCGCCACTTTTTGTATTAGACTGGAAGCTATAAGCGTCACTTTTTGGGGCGTCCACAGACTATTTCTCAGGTTAATGGCCAGGCTCCCCATTTCACTTCTCCCGCGTTTTCTCCGTGTAGCACAAAGCCAAAAGGCCTAGTACGTGTAGTTTTCAGACCTAAAGTTAAACTGAGTTTTGTAGATTATCACGTTCTGATATATCACACAGAGCCGGACATATAGGGTTCGTTCAGTTTCCTCCTCGATCAAAAATCTAGCCTTGGTCGTTAACTGTTACTAAGGGTGTCATTGCAGCTGGAAGTGCCTAAAATTGCGTTGCATATTTTTTGCCTTTTTAAGGATAGTGGGTAGCCTACGTGCTGCTCCCTTGAAACACGTCCCGCCCCGTTTTATGCGTGTGGGCGCTCCAGTGTGAATATTAGACCTACCAGTCTAATAATATTTTAGCACATTATATCTGTATACTTTAGTGTTAATCCATCTCGCTAGTGTTTGTACGTATTTTTACCCAGAGCCAATAATATTATAGCGAAGCTGGTCGCGTCTATTTTTAGCGCGTCGTCATTTGTAGCCTACCGATGTAGAGTTAATCGGCTGTCGTTTGCTTTCCGTCGAAAATTTTTTTTTCAGTTCCTCCGCCGAAGCTAAGTGAGGAAACCAGTTATGTTTTGCCACTTTTTGCCAGTTTGTGGGTTGTTACTGTCGGCTGGATCGCTAAAACAAATAGACAGCGGCTTTTGATGAAATTTTGTGGAGGGATTGAGCATGACCCAAGATAAAAGTGCTCAGAAGTTGGTGGCGATCCGAATTTTCATTATCCAGAATTCTTCACCGCTGGGAGATAACAGATTGTTAATAATTTTCTTTGTACGCGCCAGGTGGCAGCGTTAATCTCGGCGGAGGTAATTGAGATCGGAGTTTCATATAGTCCGTGCTTCGCTAGTGTCGTGTGCGTCTAGCCAGCCGCATATAGCTATTTTTGAACGCTTTATAACATTATATGTACCGATCGGAAATACAGGGTCTTTGTTCTTTATCCAGAGCTGTCTGTTTGTCAGTCGGCCAGTCAGTCATATCTGCTTCGACGACGGAAATAACATTTCGTCGTATGTCGTCGGTGTTGTTTTAGTGTATTCGGTTCGGGTTTGCGTTATTTAGATTCTTCAGGGAGTGTCTACATGTGATGCAACTGTTGCGCAACAGTTGTGTAACAGTTGCACATGTAGGTACCGTCTAAGCCAGTATCCTGTCTGCTTTCTGTACAGCGCGTGCCTAGGCGCGGGTAGGAATTCTCGGACGGTGGCGTAGCTATAATTTTCCACAGGCGGGGGCGTCTCTAGAATACCCACTTTGTCAGTGTTTGGCTTAGGGGTTGATTTTTTTTCAGCAGCGAGCGGAGCGGTTTATTTGACTATTAAGGGGTCGCATTTTCGGCGTTCCCACAAGAACTAGATGTGGCCGTTACCAGCCTGTGATCAGTTGACAAATGCGCTGTATTTGCTGGGATAGGCCTATTTAGTGTTGATATTCGCTAGTTCACTGCTGAACGAGATATTAGTGGTGATATAATTATAGTGTCGACATTGTGAGTAATCTGTAGCAATGTAGTGGTTAACTGTGTGTGCAAAAACAGCAATAATTATTATCTAGTGCAGTAATTGTTTTATTATTTCAAATAACAACGCTCGCTATGCATTGTTGATTTGTATTGCTGTACCTGCTGTTGACATATTGATATCTGTAATTCTGTATCGTCATTAAGGTTAATATTAATATTGTTATCAATATTAACTTTAATGTCATTCGTTTTCAGCTGATCTCCTATTCGCTTTTCCATTATGCAGAAACATTCCATCTCTTTGTTGCATTTTTGCATTTTTGATGTTATTTTTTGTAGCATTTTTGTGTTTTTTTGTGTTGTTAAATGTTTTTTAGATTGCTTTGCGTGTTATTTCGCGGTCTTTTGTCTAGAACTGCTATTCTAGATATTTGAATACTGCTACATTGATTGATTGATTATTGACCAATGTTAAATGTGATAGTGATGTTCGATTTTGTAAACACAACGTAGAATTTATCGAAAATTTGAAACATATCTACGGCTGTTGTCATATCTATCTATGCCTGCAGTGGCATTTTCCGTGTATATACAGTAGATTTGAGTTTATTTTTGCTTTATTTTTAGTGTGAGAAGTGTGCAGAATAATTAATTAATATACTGTCATTATTATATATACCAGGTGGCCCATAAAAACGTCCCGAAATTTGCGTAACTATAACGGCGCATATACTTTATGGAAATGAATTTCATTTTGCACGGTTGTAGATCATTATCAATTTCAGCAACGTCATCATTGATGCCACTAAATGCCGCTTAATGACGTAAGGCGAGTTAAAAATCAATTTATGTAAACACATCGTTCCATTGCCCCGCATCAAAGCAACTCAAAATTTTCTTCCAGACAACACCTTCAACTTAATCAGCTCATAAGAATGAACAGTGCATTTGCCAGATTTGACTCCACTAGATTACTTAGTTTGGCATATTTTGCAAGAACCTGTCTATGAAGGAAAGCGTGAACCGTTTGCGAACCTCAGAGATCTTCAGAATGGTATCGGAGACACATGGCATGATGTTGACCTCAGACAGTCAGAATCAGAAAAGCCATGCGGCGGTGAAAAAGGTGTTTAGCAGCAATGGCAAATTAGAATACAGGAGCTATTCAGCACATTTTCGGCTGATCAGTAGACTGACGATTGGGCCTACTGTGACGTTCTGATGTAGTCTGCGTACGAGCGGCAACGCAAATGATGAGCCACTTGCAAAATTTGCTTCGTGATGTGTAACGCTTGATGTGTAACGCTATTTTGTTTGTATCTCGGTTAATACAAAAATGCTTTAGGCGAAAATTTCTAGACATATTTGAAGATGTTTGCCCAGTACATACGTGTTATCTTGCTGATTTATTTCAACTACTCCACTGCATGAAATGTTCCAGACGTTTTTTGGGCCACCCATATTAGTACTTTTAGTATATAATCTGCTACTATTATTTCTAATTTATACATTATTGTTATTATTAACCTATAAATTGGTTATAATAGTTTGTGTCTCAAAAAGTATCTCCGACATTTTCGACTGTAACTTTAAAACAAATTATCACATTTTGATAATTTTTAATACAAATATTTCTGACACAACTTGCCATCAAATGCCCATTCAGTTTCTCACCTCACCCAACGTTTGTTTCTGCACTACCTGGGGAAAGCACAACCAGCGAAATATCACTTTTTATCCAATGCGATGTGATTGCTTAATTAACGTAACGCTTAAAAACACATTTTGTTCACATTTCTGACACTGCGGCTGACATCACAGGCTGAACGGTAGTTCAAGCCATGTGTTAACGGCGACTTCTCTTTCTTATGGGAAAGCCAAAAATTCGATCCCCCACAGAATCAAAACCCCTGATCTGATTGAGATAAAATTTGGTACAGTTAATTACGTCGTTTAGTTGACCCCTCATGCAAAATTTCATGTAAATCTGCACAAGGGGGGCTTCTCGGCAAATAGGTGGAATATACGCAAAAAATTTTGTAGCTGTACATATACTTTTTTTCAGAAACTCATCACCTACAGGTCAGACCCTTCGGCGGATTTTTGCGTGCGATAACTCAAACGACGCGGCCTCGCGCAAGGATGTGCCTTTTGGAAATTAAAAAAATTGAAATTAATATTTAACGTATTTATTAAAAATTTTGTTAAAAAATACAATGGAGCCTATGGGGACAATTAAACAATTCTTAAAATGATCATAACTTTGGCTGTGTATAAGATGGAGTCGTAATTTCTGGTTCATGGTATGCATTTCGGGGATGGCCAATCTAACGGTGCTATTAATTGTACCCCAAACCCTCCGTGGTTGCCATGGCAACGAAATTTGGGACAAAATTGGCTATAATTCGGTCTGTGTAAGAGACATCTGCGAGATTTTTGCGTCTATAGGGAGATTTTCGGGGATGGGCCACTGAATGCTGCAAATCGCATTTTCCTCCGATCGACCCCCGTTGCCATAGCAACGAAATTTGGGACAAAATTGGCTATAACTCGCCTTGTGTAAAAGATATCTGCGAGATTTTGCAGTTGGGGCTGACAAATTATGACAGATAGAATTTATTGACGTTTTTCATTAATTTTAACACGTACTATGCTTGCTCTGCTTTCGCCAGGTAGTGCAAAAGCAGACGTTGGGTGAAGCGGAAACTAAAACATTTATTTAATAGCCAGTTGTGTCGGAAATATTTCTGCTAAATATTATTAAAATCTGCTAATTTTTGTTCAAGGCACAATTGATAATGTTGGGGATGTTTTTTTCAGGTTTTCGATTATTTTTACACATAATGCGCTTGATCTGATTCCCTAGGTAGTGCAGAAGCATACATTAGGTGAGGCAGGAAACTGAACGGTTATTTGATGGCAAGTTTTGTTTGGAATATTTGTACAAAAAATTATTAAAATCTGGTAATTGGTTTTCAAGTTACAGTCGAAAATGTCGGAAATACTTTTTTGAGACACAGCGTGTATGTGTGTATTAGGTCCAATATTTTAAAATGTCAATTTGTACATTTCTTTGTAAATTTTACCTCAAGATTCAATTTGTGGCATTGATATTTAATTATTATTTTATTTTGCATTTATGTCGTGTTGGTTTATAGTTGCTTTTTTAGTATAACAATTATATGTCTGTGTGTGTGTTAATGTTGTCTCCTCTATTGAGAGTTTCTTAGTTTTGTATAGCAATTTTTTGCAGTCTGGAGAATACTGACCAATACGTGAAATATTTTTTGCAACAAAAAATAAATTTTACATTTTATCTTTTTACTATCGACTATAAATTATGTGCAGCGGTGTTTCAAAACACTGAAAGCGGCGTTTTGACAGCATTTTATTCTGACCAAATATAATCCATTAATGACATTATTGAATACACATTATACCAGTTCTGAGCAATTTATTTTCAAGGTTTAGTTCTCATCTAGCGCACTTTTAAGATGCTAATCCCATGTTGCCAAAATACGACGTATGCTGTTATTATTTTTCTGTCAAAGTATCATTTCTTACTATCTCTCGGTGACATTCCATTATTTTATTGCGTATTATAATTTGTGTTGTGTACATAGCCATAATATACATATATTTATGTTGTCTTCTCGTTAGAACGTTTTAGTGTTGGGCAGATTCGAGTATTCGAGTCGATACATGAGTAGCTCTGCTTCATGCTTCTGACGCTTCACTATTTTGAGACGTTTGAGAGATAGTCGTGTACGTAGCAGTTGTTTATATTAAAAGTATTATCATTAGTCGAGTAATTGATTGACTGCTATATACTCGTCATACACCAGTTAATCAATTACATAATTATATAGCGAGAGATGGAGTATTTTAGAGACGTACGATGTCTTTTTTGCTGTCTTTGTATGCTATTGACTAGTCACTATTATTTAGTGACATTACGTTAAGCTCGATGAATAGAATTAAATGGAGTGGATCCAAATGAAACTAAGCCAGGCCTTCCATATAGACGCAACTCATTTCCTCCTCAAAACTGTTGCCCATTATACTCTGATACTTAAGCATGTTAAACGTTTTTTGTGTTATGTGGTTAAATAAAAACAGAAAAACCTTACCCCACATGTGATAGTCGCGTCCAGATAAACTTTTACCCTTTCCTCCTAAGATTTTTTTTTATCTTGATTTCTGAGTATCAAACGATTTACGATTGCACCGCTTAACAGCGCTACACCAAAAATCCTTTAAAAACCACCCGGACTTTTAAGGCTTCCGCTACGTCCCAATTGACCCAAAACTCTCAACTTTTTAATATGCCCGTCGTCAAAATGGACCTTTGGCTTAATCCGCCCCTTCCGTGTCTGCGTTTACGTTGCTAGTAATTGTCATAATTTTATGCAAGGAGGCAGCTTCCTATAATAATGATGGGTCGATATTAGTTTTTTTTTAAAAAGTCGCTATCATACTGATATGTTTAACTTGAAATATCGACCCATCTCTATCGTATAGAGGTTTCATAGCGAGTTCTGCTGATTCAGTGTCTGTTAACTGCAGTATTGTCGTCGTATTTATTGTATTTATTTTGTTGTATGTTTCTTTTACTTATTTATTAGTGTCGATGCAGCATGATCAAAAATGATGTTCTGTAACTTCTCTTCTGTTTGTCCACTAACAATAACAATTAATAATGATAACAAGAAATTTAAGCTATTGCTCGTGAGAGGGCGCGATAGCATCGATGTAAAGTAGGCCTAGTTTGGACTTATTTCACTCTTGAAATACGCGTCTAAGCTTGAAATAGCCAAAATATTCACTAAAACTATCAACTTTTTGATTTCAAGTCATTGCTGTTGGTTGTTGGTACCCCTAGAAAGCTTGTTAGTTCTGCTTTTTATGGGAAGCAGCAAGTTAACTAGATCATTTAAATTTCAGTGTTTGAATTATGAAAAAAATTGCTGGGGGTTAAACTTTTCGACGGCCAGAGCCTAACCAAAATTGTGATGTAAATGTGACCTCCCACGGTCCTACCCGGTGCTACGGTTATCTCATTACGTCCAACGTTGGTGTGCTTAGTTACTTCGGTGCGCGCGACACAGTACCGACCTCTACCCACTGTACCGTCTCTACCGGGGTGGGCCGTGAACCTATCGGGTGTCACATCTTGTTTCCATGGACCGCGTTTCACCCGGGCAGTAGCAGACATACGTTGGCCCATGGTTGGGAGGGATTTTTTACCTGTAAAGGTGTTCGGTAGAGCTCTGCTTCACCAAAAGGGACCTCCTTGGTGTCAAATTTGGGTGTTGGATGCGAATCTTCCACGTGGGATCACTCCACAACAAGCTAAAGGCCTGGTGGTGAGAAGTGTATTAAGACGACACAGTACTGTGATGTCATAAGACCATAGCATTAAACTAACTAAATATACTGGTTAACAAAGCTTTTTATTTAGTATATTTGGACTAACTAAGTAAACTACATTACTATGATCTATTAATTTATTTCTGTGGTCCCAAAAGTGCTTCACAAAGCCTTCAATGGGATTTTCAATGCACATTTTTTTAGAATAAAAAAACGTTGAGCAAAATAAAAAAACGTTAAAAAACGTAAAAAACGTGGCAAGAATAAAAAACGTAAAAAACGTTTTTTACATCTATGATCCAACCGTTGATGCTCAGTCCTTAGCCATACTGTCGACTGGAGCGTATAACGGATACGTACGGTCTGAGTAGTGCTCTCAACCGAGTATCCGAGTGAATGGAAATGTACTGTCTGAAGAGCACCTTCAAACGATCAACCGTATCCGCGTTAACCGCCGCGCGCAAGCAGGTGAGACGAGAACATGCCGATGGAAAGTCAAATCTCCCAACCAAGTCGACTAAACAGAGGTGAAAGTTGGTCCCTCAAAGCTTCTTATGACAAAAAGACAATCAGAAGGTGAAGGTATCCAACGGTGCGCGAATGGTGGGGGTTCTTTCAACCCACGCTCAAACCGTACTTACTCCGTATATAGGCCTATCTGTGACCTTGGTGCCTATTTCTTTAGGGTGACTAAAGGTCCCTAACCTATGTTTTGCGCCCTATCCCCAAAACTCCTAGGTGCGGATCGAACGGAACGTGAATGAACACCAGATGTCGAATGCAGAAAAGACAGGAAAATACTCACTTTTTTCCAATCTGCCTTCCAATCTGACTACGAATTCTTACGAGGTTTATTACAGAAAGTTATTTAGTATTTTATAGGATAAAAGTAGTATATGAAGCAGCTATGCCACACTTAGCCCACTTAGCGTCTTTCCTCCAATGACTTCAACCCTCCTATCTTCAATCTTTCATCATATTCCCTGGATCTCAAGTCCTTGAACAACCTGGTAAATCGTCTTTGCACCTTTTCTAAAAGTACTTTGTCCTTTTCGTAATGCGGATTCCATATGGAT
>Ga0209367_1012957_pt1 | contig 10812 bp, 4 predicted proteins | sample WorMetLIZISLAND2_FD_187412 | JGI IMG/M metagenome (GOLD analysis project Ga0209367, IMG submission 187412) | Marine gutless worms symbiont microbial communities from Max Planck institute for Marine Microbiology, Germany - Olavius geniculatus... ... | reverse complement strand
CTACATACAGCCCGTCTCTGACCATTACTAGTTCACGCACCAACCGGGCCTACCAAAAGACTTCTGGGTCCATACTGTTTTCAACATGTCTTTGACAGATCCTGGTGAAATTGGACTCAGCAAGATTTTGCATTAACATGTCCGGTATGCATACCTGATGTGGGGCCTATAGGCCTACGAAGTAAGCCTGGCGATGTTAATGGGGTGTTTGCACGATCCAGCAAACGTCCAGCAATTGTATTCAAAATACACGTGCTAATGCTGGATGGTTGCTGGTCGTTTGCTGGATCGTGTAAACACCCTATACACGTAGCCTACAGTTAACAGATGCGGTACGTGATCGGAATGCGCAATAATGCCCTAGGCTGTAGCATCGGCACTACCGTTGCCAGCATTTTATGTCGCTTTTGCTACCTGTAACAGTACGTCATGCTCGCTGATATTTTTTATTTTGGAGTTAGATTTGAGGTCAATGTTCGAAAGGTCAAAGTCCGTTATCATATACATTACATCGGGATAGAAGTTAAAAACGAAATAAAATAGTGGTCAAGTTTTAAGCTAGTTTTTAATTTTCTTTACGATTATAACACAACGAACCAACTATCCACGGGGACTACAGTAGGCCTAATTCTTCACGCCGCTGTTACACTAGCTTGTTACTGTGTTCAGACTGTGCAGCATACGTGTGCTACACGTGCCAATATTCAGAAAACGTGGCGCTGATTGGCTACGAGTGTGTGACGTCACCGGGTAACTACAGTCTCGGTCCATCAACAGATGTCTGTTTGACACCATGCCACACACTGCGACAGGTCTCAACCAGTAAGTATCACAAATGTAGCCTATATTATAATCGATTGCCTGAGAAAAAAGATATGATAAGCATCATGTTTGTGACTATTTGTAACCGCTTTCGCGCTAGACGAGCAAATTGCCGTAAAATAACCACTTTTTACGTGGGTATTCTTCTTTCACACTTTTGTTCGAGGGAAACACCCCTCACCCAGGAGCACGAAATTTTTGTCATAAAGAACTGGAGTTCTTTCGGCAGCTCATAGTGAAGATATTGTAATCCTGGCTTGCACCGTTCTGATAGGGCTCCAGGAAATGGCAAACAGACCCCGGACAGACGGACGCATATATGACAGCTAAGACGCGCGAAGCATTGTCGTGCTGTCGCGCGTAACAATACACAGAACGCATGATGCCACTACATTGTATTTTCGTCTCAAGGTGTAAAAACGATATTGCTAAAACGCAGTATTTACAATAGCGTAAAATGTATATGTGGGCTAAGTAAATGCACCGAGATGAACTGTCAGTGTTGGATAACAACATAACTAGCTACATAATTTTAGAATGACTGACAAACATTTAGATTCAAATATGTTTGTAAGTACGTAAGTAGGCCTACGGACTATAACTGATAACGATAATAGGCCTACACATAACCAATTTGGCCTAAAATATAGGCCTATTATTTCGTTTCAGTGTGCAAACAAATTCGCTAAAACGTAGGCCTATATTCAAAATAGCGTAAAATGTGAATATTAGTAAATATACTGTGACAAACTGTCAGTGTTAAATAAATCACAGTACAGTTAATGATTTAAGCGAAACAATTTACGCAAAGTGTACTGCGTTTTCCAGGCGTACTGTTGCGCACAGACGACCAGCCCATAGGCCTACACTTTTGGTTAGTGCGGGCCGACCGTCATCATCATCATCATCATCGTTGGTTATATGTAGCCTAGGCCTATTATCGTTACCAGGCAATACAAGACACAATACAAGACAAAAATAATTTAGTAAGGATATCAATCTGTCGCAACAATAGTTACAAGTGTAAGCAAAGCGGTTAGTGTCAAAATAACGTTAACGCATGCAGTTGATGAATAGGCCTATTATTTGGCAGTATATCGTGCCAATTGTCAATCATAGGGTTTGTCGTCAGTGTGGACAAAATAAAGCCTTCAGTAAGGTAAATAAGTAAGTAATTATGTAAGATAGCTTAAAAGGCGCAGATTAACTGTTAGTCACAAATCCACAATGTGCAGCAATTTCAACAGTCAACACCCAAACGAAAATGTTTTTAGCAGCCGTTGAAACTGTAGAGTGTGATGGATTCTAGTCTTAGATGCATTTTCTGCAGTCGCTGTTGGATATTTATAAACAAACTGATTTTCGGCTGCATGTGAATTACGACGAAATGTTATAAGCTCTTGTGTGTCTCATGAGCATTAGCTCAGTTTTTTTGTTTACATGTGTGCCTTATCTAATCCATCGATTGCTGACCTTTTTCTTTTTTACCAAACAGCGATAGTGCCTCAGAAATTGTACGGTCGGTCATCCTGGCGACAGCTTGGTTTCTTGTCTGTATAATACACGCTATCACTCGACTTTGACAGGAACGCGCAGAGTGTATTACATGTGGCGAGGATGCCAGCAGGCACGTAGTCCAAGTCCAGCCGATGGTTGTGTGTCAAACGTCCACTACGAAGACTGTAGAGCGACTTGTTCGACGGACTTGTGTAATGGTGAAGACATGTCCGTGTCCTCAACGCGCCAGCGACAATTAGCCGCACGCAACATCATTACAGGTTCGATCTTCATCCTCATCGGCATTCGATTGCTCAGGCCTAGATGCGTAACAATTTATTCGGCATTATCCAACGGTTCTTTTCATCGTCGACAAAATTTTTTTCGTGATTAATGTGATTTTTGGTTGCCTGTAAACCTGATCGTGCAAATACGATGACCGTTTAGCTCTATGTCGATAACGGTTAAGCGTTATGGTTTGCAATCCCGGAAAAAATGAATTTAATGTTCGATTTGGTGCATTTGGACGACTAGCAAGGCCTTCACCAACCAAGACAACTGGAGCTAAAATACCGGTTAGCTGTATTGATGGCCTTTGAGGCAAGCAGACAATCAAACAAACCAAGTGACAGATAAAGTTTCTGCCTGCAGCCGTCATCCACGTAAGCCGAATCAGCGCATCCTAACATTGATTGTAACGTATCGTAGCAGCGTTAACATTATAGTGTGTATGGAATTGTAGTCACCTCTAAGAAATCGCTTTCTCTCCGCGACCGGAAGTCAGACGCTGGCCTTCGGACATTGGCGATATAAATCCGGCTCATTTTAGCAACAGCTGGGTTTCTTCTGACAGAAAGACAGATGTGTGATTGCGACAACTATTCAGTGCGTCTGTGAATTATTGATACTGCAGATTCGACGGAGGGTCCAAGTGTGTGCTACTCGTGTGTCTATAGTCACATCCCTGGCGCTGATGACAGTTGCGTCACCGATGTATCTCGCATTCCAGCGTCAAACCACATCACCTGCCCGCCACCCAAAGTCTGCTCCACCTTCAGACAGTGGGACAAAGGTAGGCCTATCTGACGTTTCGGTAGCCTATTTTACTGGCTCGCGAACGCTGCATGCGTTTTTGGCACAAGAAAACTCGGGAAAAGTGCAACAACAGCAACATCTATAATTCAAATAAATTTATGTCAACTTTCAGTAGTTAGAACTGTGTAATTTTAGCATAGCCTATGTGGTTCATAAGTTCGTTTACGTTCTTTAACGGATCTTTTCAAAAAAAACATATTAAATCGAACCTATCCAATCTTCCTTAGACTATAAATTGCTATTAAGCGCCTTATTGTTATTCCTATTATTTCAGCGATACTCAGTTAAGCAGCCAAAAGTTAATAGACCCAGTTCGTGAAGTACGCTTTTTACATTTGTGGTCCAGGTATTCAGGAGGGCTTCCTGATTCCTTCTCTCATCAGAAACCTTCGCCCTTAAGACTACCATCAGTTTTGCAAATCTGCACAAGTAGATCAAAACACTGCCGGTCTTCGTTGGGCGCCATAACATTGATTATTATGAATATTATGAATGGGCCCTATCTGGGATTGTTACGTTGGTATTGTGTTCTGACTCGTGCAGGCAGTAAGGTGGTGCGCAGTTTCTCGCGAGGGTGTGCGGAGCTGGTAGGTCGGGTCACCGGCTGCGTTCAGGACGCGTACTTCATTACTTGTACTACTTACTGTACTGGACAGTACTGCAATCGCGCCAACGGAATTCCGCGGCGCAGAGCCACCAAGAAGAAGAGACGGCATCGTCATCGCAGATAATTACTGCAATCTGCAGGCAGAGCCGAATTAACGCATAGGCCAACGACGCCATGGTTTAGAGCCCCGCGCTGTTAGGGGCCCTGCGCTAAGTTGCACTAAAGGTGGCCAGTTGATGCTCAGAAACATAAGCAAAATTGTTGCCACCAGATGTCATATTTTAAAGCTAAAGTGCGCCAAATTCGATTTTGGCTAAGGCTCTGCCCCAGACCCTGCTGGAGAAGCTTATAACGCTCTCCCAGAATCCGTGGCCGAATTTAGGGGGTTACACACAATGGTACATACAACCATTTTTATAATTTTGGCTACATGTATTTGATGAATGCTTAGATAATGGATAGTTTATTGTAATTTGTAATGTACATGTAAAATGGCCCACAAAATATTTGGGCCTAGCTCCTCTCAAAGCCTTAATCTGGACCTGTCTGTGGGCTTCTCAATTCGTCGTACAATTTATTTCCTCTCTATCAATTACAGCAGCAGCAACAACAGTTAATAATGCTTCGGATACCAGTAGTACTGGTCACTATGTCATTATTATTTTATTATTATTCCGTGTTTTTTAGTTTATTAGTTACTTTTTTAAATATTTTTTTTCACTGTAAAATTACTGCGAGTCTTTTATTAACATTTTTGTCAGGAAATTTACGTTACCCGACAAGTACAAGTTTCAGTTAAACTGTGATCACTACTGCAGTTAACTAACAAGAAGCCCAACTGTCGCTAAGATAGCCGACCGTACTGGTTGTCAGTAACCTTCAAGGTCATCCAAGGTCGATGATTTTCGTGTTATTGGAAAGCCAATATGCCGCTTTTTATTAATGATTAATAGTAGGCTAACATTGGCCGTATACTCTCACCGTTTTCGAAATATAGCCGGTTTGCAATTGAATTTCCTATTCCCATTCATGCAACACCAAATTTGAAAATGTAGGCCTACACTTTGCACTAAATGGCTGGAATTTTGCATGCCCGAGTTTAAGGCACATGGCTAATTATTCGTGTAAAAAGTTTTCCCCTGTGACCTACCGCTTAGCTACAATACATTCGTTACGGACGACGACAGAGAGATGGACGGACAGACGTCTACTCGTACCATTAGCTCGACCGTTACTCAAGTACGATCGGCTAAAATCGTTTGTTTGTATTGTCATATACACTTATATCACAGTGTCAGTAAAGTCTGTAATAAAAAAGGCTTCAAGGTTTGTCTGAAAGCCAAAACAGAGTTGAGTCAAATAGTGGGAGAAAGACATTCTCAGACCCAGACGTCTGTTTTTTTAAAGACAGATAAGCCTAACGAAAGCAGCTTATGTATAGCTATTACACACGAAACTGGAAAAAATAAGGAAGAAAGAAAACCGACGAGCAACTTGAACGCACGACAACAGAGCGGTTGTCAGTTGGGCCTTTAAACAAGCAAATATATCGCCGCCAGTGTCGACGTGTAAGCGGCCGTCCGTTTACTCCAGTTGCTCACAGTAAAGTAAGCATAACAATCGCTAGGCCCGGTTTGCAGTCGGCACTGGAGCCACCCGACGCGCCTGAATCAGCTGGCCAGAGCGTAATTGACCACCCGTAACTGAACGGACGTAAGTCATTTTATACGGCTTTTATGGCATCAGGCAACGTTGGCCTTTAAACTGAAACTCGGCAGACCGGTTAATCCTGGTCTGGCGAATGTCCACAGCTTTCACATCGTATTGTTTTTTTTCGTTCTCGAGTTAGAAGCTGGTACTCGAAGATTGGACGGACAGACGAACGGACGGACAAGGTGTGTAATGCGGCCTATAAGACGGTCGCATAACAACTGTTTATGAGCTGAGCCGAAATGTTTCGAATAAACTACTCTATCACTCCCGCCGCGACATGAGTTTCTTGACACCGGCGAAAGTCAATGAAAACTGAATAATTGTCGACATAACTCGCAGCACAAAGATTAATCGGTTCAACTGAGCCTAGAGTCTAGCAGCACTGCATGGCGAAGGCCTAAATCAGCTGAAAAATATGGGGACGAATCGAGATGTAAATAGAGTCGATTTTGTGCGAAAAAAAGCAGAGCAAAAACTACAGAAAAATTTGATCGATTCGCCAGATTCTTCACTTCAAGCAAACACTGACTATTTCGCATTTCTGAAATTTATGCAAGTAGAAAGTTCTTAAAGTCGTGCTTATAGGCGGTGGATAATGTAAATCACAATTATTTGCAAAGTTGTTTTTGTGTTTTACCAAAATGTTTTATGGTTTATTTTACATCTAACCATGCTACAACATTTGCAAACTGTTTTAAGCTTGATAACATTTTTGTAATGTGCAGTATAATTACAATGACTACATGTTAAAACAAGAAATATTTTAGATTGTGACCAATCTAATGTATTTCTCGCGCGAATTATTTTCTCCTGTATTCTTTTAACTGCTTTTTAGTTCCTTTTTTCACACCGCAAATGACGTCATCAGTCACTTGACCATTCGACTCGCGGTGGTCGACTTCTTATAGGTGGTCTATAGCGACCATGCGTCTATCTAGCACCGTTATGGAGATATGGCCGTTTGAAGTTCTTCCAGGAAGGCTCTTCCAAGAACAGAGGTCGGTCGTCGGTCGGTCGGTGGGTTCTCAATATTACACTGATCTTATATACTCCTCTTCGCTACGTTAGGAACTTAGCGCGCGAGGAGTAAAAAACGACCTCGACCTTAGTGACTGTCCCGCATAGTGGCGTAGATAAGGGGGAGGCAAAAGACACTTATTTCCAATCCGCCATAGAAGACATAAACATATGTTTGAACTGCAGTAAATTTGTCTATTTGGTCAGTTTATTCTCAGGAAAATAATTGAAGTTGTTGCCACTAAATAATATTTTTTTAAAGTTATGAACACGTTTATTCGCCATAAAATGATAACGAACAGACAGAAAGACAGACACGTATGTACCCGCTGGGCAGCTTGAAGCGATCCGCAGACCCTCTAACTGGATTTTAGGGAGTCTTAGGCCTACTTCTAAGGGAAAAGGGGAAGCGGAAGAAGGGAGGGAATGGAAAAAAGGGGAGAAGCAGGAAGAAGAGAAAGACGGAAGGAAAGAACAAAGCAAGGAAGGGAAAAGAAAGGGAGCGCCCAAATTGATATTTCTGGCTATACGCCACTGCCCACCACCAGAAAGATTTTTGCGTCCTTACTGGCTTCGCTCTTTCACCGGTTGTTTCTTTTTCATATAGGCTAGTCGTATAAAACGTACAGATGGTAATTACTTTTAGGTTGTTTGCTGCAGCACCCTATCTATACTATATTTGAGAGTCACCAACCATCGCCATTAACTTTGTAACGGCACGACGTACGTCGGCGAAATTTTGCATGCAGACACGTGTCGTACGTGGCCTGAACATGGGCTAAATGAGATGTCGCTGAGGTGTCGTACCTTTCAGAAAATTGTACTTTTTTTCTAAAATTTTGCAGCTATACCTCTTGAGCCGCAGCAGAGCTGTGGTGTCATATAGACGTCGTCACCATGGTGATGCATCATCAGCGCTGCAGCCCATACCTCGCGTTGTTTAATTCATCGATTGATTGCATCGATGCATCGTGACGTCACAAAATTCAGTGCTTCAACATGGACAGCATGAATATTGATGTGCATCGATGAAATCAATCGATGAATTAAACAACGCGATGATACTGAAGCGCCCACAATGCTGGTAAAAAACTTAAATCGAGTTGAGGCAAAGACCGAAAATTGAGGCCGCAAGCCGATACTATGGCAAAGATCAAGCGACCTGTTCGCTTGTAGGCTAAAGCTAAAGCTATACGCACCCAACGTGTAGCTGTGGGTGCTTCGGAGTCGCAAACACGACGCTGCGTCGAATTTGGTTGAGGGAACTGGATAAATCTGGACAGACAATTTGCACAGGCGGCGAAGCCGTGTTTCGGCGGGCGGTCATCCCGCGGGGTCATCCGGTAGTTAAAGGCTAACGTATTCACCGGTGTGGACATTGGACGAGATGATGAACATCGAGGCCAAGTGTCAGCAGCAGCAGCATCAGTTGAAGTAAAGATCGCAGCGGGGTGAGGCGGAGACGGCGCCGGTCAAGATGCTCTGCAGCTGCTCCCGTGATTAGAATCTGCCGACGACGAACAACTGTTAGCTGATCCACGCTGCGACTACTCTATAGAGTCAAGACTCAGACTCTCGGCCGCGCCGGCATCGTGCGCTGTCTTAATTTACTTACTTAGCCTATACTCTGTTCAGCTATCGCTCGACCGTAGCCTATATGGACAATAGAATCATATCTTAACATCGTCTATACAGTGGCATATCAGTCTGGAATCTGAATCCGTGAGTCGTCAATTACACCCAGGTTAGGAGACCTACTCTCAGAGCAACAAGTCGACGACTTCGACGTTACGTCAAGTTCCAACGAAAATGACAAAGCACTGGCCTAAACTTGTCTGCGCTGTTTTGTTTCTCATCGTTGCAGGTAAGACGACTATTCAGTTCAGACGTTGTGACAACATAACAAAAACCAAAGTCATTTAGCACTGCAGGCGGCATCGCTGCACCTCCTCTGTGTCGGTTGGTCCGCATGCAATTTGCAGTGCAAATTCCGACCCGGGCTCCGATCCCTAAATTTTTCTTTCCCGTAGAGATTAAAGTCCTCGTTTGACACAGCGTTACTTCACACCACACAATGGGCCTTAATTGTGACACAAGTGTCCCTGCTAAAATAGAAATGACATCTCATTCTGTCCAACAACTTTATCATGGTGCACGAATGTGACAGACAAACAGAAGGACAGACCACTCTACGATAATTTCTGTCTCGATAGCCGACATCTATAACAGTTAATGTTGATTGTTTGTTATGTGTTATAGATGGGTTCAGCTTAAGTTATTTTCACGTACATCCGCGTCAGCTTTCGCTGCATACACTTTCAGTTCTCATGCCATTAGCCAGTAGCCTATGCAGCATCTGTACTGTGTGCAATATATGCACGCGATAAGCAAAAATATTTAGTCTTAGTAAATAAAATATTTTTACACATACGACCCTTTCCTTCGAATCAGCTACAATTTTGCTATTTGCAAAACTGCTCATTTTTTCACCCCCTTTCATTTAGCGCCTTCCTTCAGAGTGACCCCTTTCGGATTTATGGAAAAGGAAAAGCTTTGCGGTTCCTGAAACTAGAATCTTCCAGGCAGCCGACGGTAGAGATTTGGTGATTCTAGCTTGCACCGTTTTTGACTGATCCACCCGGTCTTGCAGCCATGACTAAGAACGTCTCATTGCACTGACTACTATTACGTGACTTCACTGTTTAAGCTTATTGTTACGTGTGCTTGTAGTCTTAGGACTTAACGCCACGCTAAAGTTTATTCGTCCTTCATCACCATCATCATCATCTTCACCCGTGTGTTGCGCGTAAAAACTGCTTATCGATGCATAACTTATCGCCTTTACACTAAAAGCTTAGCTACTTGCACTTTGTTCCTGCTGTGCAACAAACTCCAATCTGATCGCACGCGAGTGATGCTGTACGTAGCTTCTACTTCTTCACACGCCCTGGCGCTGCTGCTGCTGCTGCTACTGCCGCTGTTGAGTTCGCTGCCAAAACTAGATGGATGTGTATGATACTTCATTTAGACCGCTTATACGCGTATCAATTTTCATGCTATATTTGCCAATCCGGCCGCATACTGGCTGCACTGAAATTATATAGGCCTACCAGGTAGTATAATACCCCGTTTACACGATGAAGCAAACATGAAGCAAACTTAGAGAACACGCCGTGCACGTGTATTTTGAATACGTTTGCTTCATCTTTGCTTCATGTTTGCTACATCGTGTAAAAGGGATATAATAGGCAAATGTAGATCCCGGTGTGCTGCTATTGGGCCAATGTTAGAGTTGCTGCTGCGCGTATTTCGCATTCGCAATGTCGTGAAAAACAACAACTGAATCGGAATCTCAGAAACATCCAAGCTATTAATTAAATTTTCGCGAACGAGAGATAGCGAACAGTGAACTGTATTGCTATGTCGGGCTACGTTTCTTATGTAATACAGTAGCCTAATTACTTTTCCAGTGAGTGTGGGTATGTGCCATCAACTGAGCTGGCTGTCGCTCGATGACTGTAGCACGAGTTGAACGTTTGCGCAAGAAAGACAGTCGATCATTGCAGACTTCTAAGCAGTGGTTAAAGTATGGGAAAACGCGGAGGAACGCAGTTTTCCCACGTCTAGGTTTTAGTCCGAAGATTTCCTCCACCTTAAGTTCCCAAGTTCCCGAAAGACGCAACAAGGGGCCCAAAACCACCAACGGCGACCCAAATCCAAACTAGCGTATGCTAAGAACTAGCGTTTCTCCACCTCTGTATTATATTTTATTACAAAAGGTGATATTGCCCGCATCACACTGACTGTGTGTCAGTGTGCTGCTGAATAATATCACCTTTTGTAATTTTTGCTGTTTTCGATGTGCAAGTCCTTAAATGTTGCCGTTAACAAGTGTATAAACTGATGTTTTGTACATTTATATTTGCTGTTTTAATACTAAAATACTGTTTTCCTACTAGTGATCAGTTACAAAGATATTGCGCTTCAGATATTTCTTACAGTAACCAAGCCACTTATAACGGTTACTTACTACCTAATAGCATGACCACACGCGTTATTAT
>Ga0209367_1012956_pt1 | contig 10813 bp, 5 predicted proteins | sample WorMetLIZISLAND2_FD_187412 | JGI IMG/M metagenome (GOLD analysis project Ga0209367, IMG submission 187412) | Marine gutless worms symbiont microbial communities from Max Planck institute for Marine Microbiology, Germany - Olavius geniculatus... ... | reverse complement strand
CTACTATCGTTATGCAATCCAGATAGAGAATTTGGTATTTGTATATTAACTTAGCGTGAACACCCCAATTTTCCGCTAAACTACTGAACCGGAACTGCTATAGGCTTTCGCGCGTCTCGTGAGCATTAGCTCAAATTTCTTGTTCTAATGACTGCTATCGTTTGATGTCTGCCTGCTGCTGCTGTTAGCACCCAGGTGAGTGAATTTATCATAGTGATTGCAAGCGAGACCAAACTTCCGATGCCGAAGACGAGGCCAAGGCCGGACGGACGAGACCAAGATTAAGGCCGAGGCCAATCGTCGATGGCCTGAGTCCGAGACTGAGGCAAAAAATAGAACACTGTAACAGTGACAGTGCATGATAGGAAAGTGGTCATCCTGTTGAGTACATTAAACCACACTTAGCTTGCACTGTTACAGTTCTGAGTTTTCACACAGTTTTCGGCTGCAGTCGTGCGTCCTAAAGCAAACGACTCCAGAAATGCGGCATCTAGTAAATACCGCACTATCTGGAGTGGCATGAGCTCGTTCTGTGTACTCGTTTACCCACTGCAGCAGTACTTAGTTCAGCAGTGGATAATACGCTGACAAGGTTGCTGCAGCTAGTGTCTGTCTAATGGACGGTCGTTCTCGGTTGCACTGTCTGCCTGGCAGTTTGTCTGTCTGCCCGGCTATCTGCGTGTTTACTTGCATGTTTTCTGTGGTCTATGATCGTGCAGCGGAGGCACGGACACAGACAGAGAGGAGGAGAGAGACTGCATGGCAGGCTAATGCTATATCCCTGCTTAGCGTAGACTGCAATACTTCAGTATCTTAGCAGTACGTTGCTAGCCCATGCTCTGTTATAGCGTCGCTGGTTGCAGCTCTCTATGACGCCTAGCATAATATAGGCTACTATTCATTGACGTGTGCTAATTGCTCTGACTGGCATTATTGGTAAGTTGTGTTTCCGTATCTGGCTTGGTAGTGAAGCGGCAGGGCGTTGGACTTGCGATCGAGAGCTCGTGGGTTCAGCTCCAGGTCGGGATTTGGTGACGATCGGTTCAGGGGTTTTTGGTTGGCTGAGGGTCAAATTTTGTATTTTCCCATAGACTTTGAAGGTTGTCCTTACAACACTCACACTATCGTGTGAGGTATGTAATAGCCGTTTGAAGTTCCTCCAGAAAGACTCTTCCAGGAACAGAGGTCGGTCGTCGGTCGGTCGGTCCTCAATATTACACTGATCTCATATACTCCTCTTCGCTACGTTAGGAACGTAGTGCGCGAGGAGTAAAAAGTATAAGCACAAACATTATGCATTAGCTTAGACATTTATGATAATCTTTATTCACACATAAGCAGTGTAGAGTGAAACAGACAGACAGAAAGTAAGACAAACAATAAACCTAAGTTATACAAACATAAAAAGCATATCAAACACAAGATTTAAAATGTTTGTGAAAAAGTTTACCTACAGAATAAACTAACATAATTTGTTAAACTCCAAAAAACCAAACACATCGTAAAAATATTGTGAACAGAAATAATATGAGTACTTTGTTTAAACAGAAAACGTGATCTGCGTAAATCAAATACATAGGATATAGGCAGAATACCAAGACAATATTGCACATACAACAAATTAACCTCATCGTTTAATTTAAAGATTTTATACAAAGCAGTTTTCTAAGTAACATACAGGGTTTGGCGATTAGCATTAGAGATGGTAACAGCTTCAAGACCATATAATAAAATCGGCAAACAATAAGTATGAAGTAAATGACACAATAACATTAGAGAGGCAGTGGACCCAATGCAGGCATATATATAATTAAAAGCTCTTAAAAAACTTCATTTTCTTGGCTGCAAGTGAGACTTTGAGTTTCAAGCCACTCTCAAAAGTAACACTCAAGTATTTGACTGTCGACCATTCACGAAGTAAATTACCATTTAACAAAATAGCAACACATGGCTTCTTGTATCTAGGACCACACCTAAGCAGACATGACTTACTAACATTAAAACACATATTACCAGGCCATTTCACCTTCACATATTTCAATCATTTTTTTCAGATCACAGTTTGAAGCAGAAGTCAACAATAGATCATCCCGCTCAGTCAACTCGATTTTTGGTAAATTAGGAAGAACTGCATCAGAAGATGTAATAGTACACTTTGTACGTCAAACAGTGAAACGGATGTCGAATGTGTTTTGACTTTTGATTAAGCAGCGAAATTGTTCCGACACGAAGTGTTAAATTTACGTCGAATCTATCGAACGTTGCTCATGAGTTGTTAGCTTAATATGGTCATGTTTACTGGCAATTTGATTATTATTATTATTAATTAAGTTTATGTAAGGTTTTGCTGTGCTACCATTTCATTTATGGTGAATAAAGTTGCATAATTATATAAAATGGGACTGGGCGAAATGAGAACTCGCCATTAATGTACGGAAGCGGGTTAGCATAAGCTGCAAATACTGATGCGATTTGCTTTCACATGGAGGTGGCTTTGTCGTGGGAAAGGGGGGGGGTTGTCGTACTCTGTCGTTTGTCGTGTTGATGCATTATGGCACATAAACTGAAGTAAACTGGCACGATTTAGTTTTTGACGAACTGACCAACGGGCAAACAGAGCGAGCCTATTGGTCATTGGTTGATGCGTACGTGAGCGTGGTCACGTAGGCCACCAACGCCGTTAGACGGTGCCTACCGTAATGCATTACTGCTTGCCCATTGGTCAGTTCGCGTCAAACACTGAACCATGTCAGTTCAGTTCAGTTCAGTTACGTCGTTCTGAACGCGCCTCTAGTCTGTCTCGTCTGTCGTGTTTCTATATCATCACTCATTCACTGGAGGCTCTTACACTCGAGTCAGCTTTTTTGTCGTCACATATTAAGTGTCACACAGTGTGTACGCCGCCGCTTTGCATGGCCTTTATAATTTATTATACTGTCAAGTATATGGAAGTTTATGCCTCAGTATATCATGTTTGCGGCGCGCGCGCGCACAGTTGCCAACAGCATGGTGGTGGCGTGACGTAGTTGGTAACGCGTTTCGGCTGAAACGAAGTTACTCTACGCCGCGCCCGGTTAGTACTGCGGGCAGGTAAACCATCTCGGTGCAAAGCCTGCCAGCTAGGTCGACTCAGCCTTCTACCCTCCGTGGGACGGTAAAATGAGCAGTAACTCATTTATATGGGTTACGGAAGGTGGTGACCTTAGTACAGCTGACTGGGGTTGCCTAGCCGGCCGCTGCATTAGCCTGTGTCTGCAGGCTGCACACGGTGGCCTTACGGCTGGCGGCTCGGGTTAGTGACGAAAAGCGCATTAGAGGCGTTGTACGCGAGATGCGCTATACAAATTGACACCTTTAGCTTTACCTTTACAATTATCTTTAACGTGGCATAATGGCGGCTGCCAGACTGCAGTGCTGGAGTGGGTAAGCAAGTACGCAGTACAAGCTTATACCAGGGGCTGAAAGTATTTTTCGTAATGTTTGCAGAATTTCTACGAACTGTTTAAATATTCAGTGTTTTTACGCGCGACAGCAGAATGCTCCTCGCATCTTAGCCATAGCCTGGTCTATGTCTGTCTGTCTGTCTTTCCGTCTGTCCGTCCGTCACACCCTGCGGTTTTGTTAAAACGACGCAAGCTAGGATCTCGAGATCTTCACTGTAGGCTGCCCAAGGGCTGTATTTTATCGCGACAAAATTTCGTGCCCCTGGGTGAAGGGTTCCTCTCGAACGAGGGCGTCAAAGAGGGGTACCCCTAATAATTTCGTATTTTACCACTATTGGCTCGTCCAGCGTGTAATAAGTTGCATATAGGCAGACTAGCTGCTTATGATAAAAAGAATTCGTGACAAGGTTTTTAAGCGTATCAATATCCACGATCTTGGGCGACATTGACTTTCTAAAATAAGGATTTTTAGTGAATTTTTCGCAATTTCGCGCTGCGACACACGTTTATATATATATATATATATATATATATATATGTGTGTGTGTTTTTTTCAGTCGAAAACTGAGTGAAGTCACTGAAGTGAAGTGAACTGAAACGCTGCTCAGTCAGCTGTGAGCGCCTATCAGCGCTGATGTAGACCTACTGTAAACCCACTTGCTCTGACTGATGGCTCTGTATGATTGGCGGTTATAGGCCTAGTCAGTAGCTGCGTGCTGTTTGCCAGCAATATCAAACTATATACCCAGTAGGCCTACTTGCTGCAGAGCGCCTCCAGCCACGATACGCAACGCCGATGAAGGCCAACTGTAGCCATGTTCCATCAGCCATAGTGGACAGCGGATGAAATACTTTACTCAAAACTAAGTCAGATAATGAGACAAACTATTTTCACCGTGTATATGAAACTGTGATTAAGCTTGATTAAGCTGCATGGCTGCTAAGTTATTATGCTGCTAATGCCGATGATAATCCCCCTTCCTCATTTATTGCCCTCCCCTTCTCTTTCCTTCCCCTCAGGTCTACGCTCAATATTATACTATACGTATACTAATCAAATTTATAAAGTGCTATATGCGGAGCTACAGAGGCGCTGGACGACAGTCAATCAGGCGATATTAAACAAAAAAGTTTTCAAATGTTTCTTAAAAACACAGTCTGAGTTGCACAATAAAATATTTGCGGGAAGGTTATTCCAAGTAATGGGTGCAGAGTAACTAAATGAGCGTCTAGAGAAATCATTGATCAGTTCTGGTACAGTTAGCAGAGGCAGTACAGCAGAACGCGTAGGCCTAGTGCGGACAGCGACGTGTGGAACCAGATGCTCGTTGAGGTACGTCTAGACACCGGAAGTGCGAGTTTTTCGCGTCAGTACAGCCATCTTGTACAGCACACATTGGCGCACCGGTAACCAGTGAAGCTGGCGAAGAAGTGGCGATTTGCTGCAAGTACCACACGAGCTGCGTTGTTCTGTGCTCGCTGCATCTTCTTTACAGTCGATTATGGAGCTCCGTGCAGTAGCGAAGTGCAGTAGTCGAGTCGACTGTTGATTAAGCTGCACGCTAACGTCCGAGCCACAGACTCTGGCCAGAGATGGCGAACATGCTTGATCGCCCGAGTGTGGTAGTTGCAGGACTTTGCTACGGCCGTTGCATGGTCGTCGAACGTGAGTCGCTGGTCCAGAATGATGCCGAGTGACTTCAGACTTCAGAGTTGACGCAACTGTTAGCGTCACTCCAGCTACTTCAACCGAATCGACTGAGGCCGCCAGTCGCAGCTGGTTGGCACTTCCCAGCAGTATCACGTCGGACTTGGTCGGCGTTCAGGAGCAGACTGTTTGCGAGATACCAGTCATGCACCGCCGTCGAGCACGCACGTAGTACGTCGAGAATGATGATGTGTTGAATCACTGATTCTCATAGACAAATACAGCTGCGTGTCGTCTGCGTATTGCTGGTATCGCACTCCAAAACTCTTGATGACTGCTTCCACTGGCGCCACGTATGCGGCGAATAGCAGCGATCCCAGGACAGACCCCTGAGGAACACAGGAGCCACAGTCAAGCAGAACTACTGACGAGTGACTGCCTAGCTTCACGTACTGCTGTCGGTCGGACAGGTTTGAGCCGACCCACTGTAGTGCGGTAGTTTTTTCCTTTTCCTTCCCTTTCCACATCACCATCCCCTCACTTTTCGTACATGTTTTCCCTTAGAAGTAGCATCATGCAGAACCATTTAAATCCAGCTAATAGGGTGTTTACTGTTTACACGATCGAGCAAATATCGAGCAGACGTCGAGCAAACTTCGAGCAAACGCCCAGCAAACGTCTAGCAAACATCGAGCTGGTTCAAGCAGGCCTGATGGAATGGAACCCCGCCCTGGCTCAAATGTAGGCCTAGGTTTAGGCTCTTAGCCCACAGCAGATCGCGTGTTATATAGGCCTTCCAATTACAACGCGTCCGTCCTCCTAATTAGCATGCCAATTACCATAGAACGTCTAGCTAGCTGCTCGATGTTTGCTCGATCGTGTAAACACCCTAAAAGAGGTCTGGCCGCTGGCGAGCGTTGTGAGCTCCCCTATCGGGATTTGGGGCAGACCTCCAGCTCCGCCTTCGGCTCCGCTAACGGAGCTCGCATCGCCATTCCATATCCTGTAGCTGTATTGAGGGAGCCCCTTCGAAAAAAAGAAAGGGGACGAAAAGGGTAAGGAAGTAAAGAGGAGAGAAGGGAGGAAAAAGGAAAAGAGGGAAGGAAAGGAAGAGATGTGAATGGAGCCTGTAGGAGGATTATCACACCCATTAGCGGTATGACAATTATCTTTATCACTTGTCAGCCGTGTGAATGGAGTGATTGAGAGATGTCAGTGTAGGCGTTGCATAATGACGCCTAGTAGAGCTCTGTAACATGATGCCAATATACAGACAGCACTCAGAGTGTTCAGTTAGATATGTTAGCAGCTCTGCTGGCCAGTCGGTCAGTCAGTGTATCAGTATTTTTGCGTTTGACGATGTTGCGGCTAGGTATAGCTATAGAGCCAGCTAGTGGTCATTTAGTGGTCATTCGTTGGTCATTTAATGTCGCCAGTGCGTTAGTCTGATAGGAATGAAGCGTGATTTTCTACCGGTTTGCTCGTCGTAACTTACTGCGCGAGCAGGTGCTCTCTCTAGCTAGCACTGAGCATAGCCCAAGTCGACTCAGCCTCATTAGACCTACCTCTGAAACTCAGCGGCGTTATGCGTTACCAAGTAGGCGGGGCGATTTTTTCCGACAGACAGCGGCAAATTTTCGACAGAGGAGATTGTGGGTGCCCAGAATCAGTGGCGTATTTCGGATTTGGCGAAGGGGGGCATGGCGAGCGCGCGAAGCGCGAGCCTATAAGGGGGTCTGGGGCGGAGCCCCCCAGCGGGGTCCAGGGGCAGAGCCCCTGTACACGAGGTCAAGGGGGCGAAGCCACCCTGAAGCTGAAACACTTTGCTTTTGAATGTCCAACAGAAGCCGCAGATTTGCACATTTTTTTTTCTGAATTTTTGACACGCAGAAAATCACAGATATTTGCGTTGTTTTGCAAAAATGAAGTCGTTGTACGTCGTTACGTATTGATATATAAATTATTGAGCAGTAGTAAACGTCACAATATGCGCAATAGGTGTACAGTATAAACTGGCGGAAATAAATAGGCTTAGACCAGATTATCGCACCCTGTCTGTCTGTCGTCAGAATGCTCGATGCGTTGATCTTCGTCGCCGACATCGTCGCTCGCTAACTCGCAAGCGGTGCGCCGGGTCTTTGGCGATTGACATCGTAAAACGTACTTGAACTTGAATTTGATTGTTGACTTTAAACGTCCACATCTTTCTGTCTCCAGTGACGACCAAGTCTCGGCTTAAAGCAGTTAACAGAAGTTGCTTCGACAACGTGTTGTGTTATGATATAAAGTCGCATGTAAAAAAATTGCGTCGTTGGGGCAAAGGGGGGCATCGCACCGTGCCCCCTTAAATACGCCACTGCCCAGAATTAACAACTTCAATATTTTTTCTAAATTATCTGAAAACGGTGGCGTTTTTCAGCCACAGGCTTTGCATTTTGGGATTGCAAATTTTTAATGCAAATTTTCCGACAGCAAGAAGATTTTCTACAGTTTTCCGCGACTGCCGAAAATTTAGGGGAGCAACCAATTAGCCCCTACTGCGTACACCTCGACGCCACTGCCTATCTGTTGATACCGCTGCACTTACGTCACTGCAGCTGTCACAACTCATCGTGGTGAGATCTGTTCCGTTCTGGCTGAGAGACTAGCAACGTTTGAGATAACGACGTGAAAACACGGTTAGTTATCGAGTCAGGTACTTGCTAGTTCGGCAGCACTTGCTATAGTGCTTCTTACACGAGACAGACTCATGACCAGAGAAAGGTACCCATGGTCGCTAGATGGCGTGCGTGCTCTGCGGCTGCAGTAAAAGAACACACGGAAGCACCACTGCTCGCATTGACAGCATGTACGTCGTAACTGTCGCCGCCAACGACCAGAGACCGATGATAAAGACAGTGAGCGGTCACGTGACCCCAGGTGCCCTTCAGCCCACTGCGTGAGTTCACGTGTCGTTGAGAAAAGAAGTTTATGCTTATTCTAATCCATTTCTCTTATCTGACTTAAAAACCGAGTCTGACTAACTTTTCTAATTCACAGATAAAAAGTAAGCCGAAAATTGATTGGATAATTTCTAATCCTTCAGAGATTAATTAAAAACGCGTATTAATTTGCATTGCCCGTGTATGATGTTAATCGGTAATGTTCGGATTAACTTTGATGTTGCCGTTTCAGACTTTCTTATTTTCATCTGGTATAAATAATCGCAGATGTTGGTTCTGAGAAAAAGATAACACCGAACACCGAAGTTAGACTTCAGTTCATGTTTCCTGCAATTTTAGGGGGGTATTTATTCTGAGAAAAACTGTAAAACTATAGAGTTAATCGTTCTTTTCGACGATGCATGAACTCACGTATAAGTTTAGGCCTACTGCTACGAAGTCAATGAAGTCAATGAGTGGTGACGTGACCCCAAGTGTTCCGCCTACTGCCCGAGCCCGGACCAATCACGTGGAGAGATACGTGGTGGGCGGAGTCACCGTGTGTGTGAGACAGAGTCATCGTCATGGCGACGGTGACGTCATCAGACTGCAGCAGCGCAGAAACTATGACAACGACTGTGAGCCTGTGTTGGACGAGTATTTGCGCGCTGCCATGGCAACGCGCGACGTCAACCGCCGCTCAGCTACCGCCAAGGTATACAGACAGTTACACGCTGCTTCCTTTCCCTCTCCTTTCTTTTTCCTGACTTTTTTCCATCGTCTCTTCTTTTTTTGTTTCATTTCCTCGCTTGCCTATGAACTTGATTTCGGCTGTGGCTAAGACTTTTAGTTGGATTTAAAGGGCAAGTGGCAAGCTAAGAGAAAGGAAGAGAGTAAAAGCATCAGCTGCATTCGTTGCGTACTTTCTTGTGTAGGCGTACGTTGCGCGTACAGTTGCGTTGGATACATAATGCACTAGGCTATAGGCTACTTGTGCCGTGTGGTTATCAGTAGTGATTGTACACTGCTGCTGCTGCAGGCGCCTATGAAGCCAGGTGTAAATGCCAGCTGATAGACTGCAGTCAGTTGCACTGATAGATAACTCTGGCTTCTGGGCGCTTAGCTATAGCGTGTAATTATACTAGCTGCATATGCGTTGCCAGAAATTGGAATTTAGACGGGCGGACTGAGGCCCGAAAGGCCGAAAACCGACGAGGGCGAAGGCCGACATACGTAACTGCATGACGTATGTGTAAATCTGAGTGTTACATGGTAGATATCTGACGTGTTGTTGAGCGAAACCCATGACAACACTCTTTCAGATCTTGGCGCTGTGCTAGTCTGCAGTCACCCTTAAATATGGCCGGCGGCGCTTCGCAGACGTGCGACAGGGTGTATAAGTGCGTGTGTGTAAATGAGGTAGGCTAAAGTTATCTAAAGTGTTAGCAAGTGATACGAATATTTCTGACACAACTGACCGTAACACGAGCGACCGTTTAGCTTCCCACTTCACCCCATTTTTCGCTTTTGCACTAGCTACTCTTTGTGGTGATCACATATGGCAGGTGACGCTCGGTGTGTTTGTGGTGTAGATATCGGACGTGTTGGCGAGTGAGCATGACAACACATTGTCAGCCCGTGACGCTCTGCTAGTCTGGGCACGGCGCATGATATCAGGATACCCGGGGGTTGCAATCAACGATTTCACACACTCGTGGCGTGACGGACTCGCCTTTCTAGCCATCTGCCACCGACAAAGGTATGTACATGCTACATAGCTATCGTCGAAGCGTCCGTCCGTCCGTTCGTCCGTCACACCCCGCTGCCCTATCAAAACGGCGCAAGCTAGGATCACAAAATTTTTATTTTTTTTATAGAATAAACTAACCAAATTTAGTACATTTTGAACAATAAAGGCAAACAAGAGCGGGGTGGCACCGCAAATTTAAAAGTAGGGGACTACAAGTAATCTGTGAGAGAAGCGAGCAGAAAAAAATGGAGCTGTTGTACGCAGAATTGTTGCATTCTGTGCTATGCGTATTCCATGTCCACCAGCACCGGGGAAAGTAGGCTTCCCTGGTTGGGATATCTAATTTCAAATCAACGGGGAAGGTGAAAACCAGTGATGGGGAAAATCCCCGGCATCCCCCCATCAAATAACACCCTGTTCGTGGGGGATAGTTGTTTGTGTCGCTGTCGTGCGTGTCATGAGCATTAGCTCAAATTTCTTGTAGGCCTATTGCATCATGTTGCACATGAGTGCATACCATTAACTGTTGTTATTGATGTAGGCCTGAGCTGGTTGATTATCGGCGAGCTCGCCAGCGGCCGGCCCGGGAAAACCTCGACATGGCTTTCAACATTTTCGAGAGAGAATTCGGCATAACGAGACTGCTAGATGCTGAAGGTACTATGTTGTTCGTGAACTTTTCTATAAAAAACTTACCATTTTAAAAATGGGAACTTTCCTACCAATCTTAGGTTTTTATACTTCGTTGCCTGAGTTATAGAACACGTGTAGAATGCACCCACGGATGCACAGGCATAGCGCTTATTATGATAGCCGGCTAATAAAGTGATGGGACGTTGCTGATATCTATTGCGTACGTTTATTCGTCAGTAAGACAACACAACAAACAGAGCAAAAGACCGACAGGAAAAGAAAAGTAAAGACAGAAATGAACTAAATACATTTAAACCACAATCTAAACACTACTGCACATGGCATAAAACTTTTTAAAAACAATGCTTCTCAATTTACCCTTGCTAAGATTGTCAGTTGGCAGAACCTCAAAATCACT
>Ga0209367_1012955_pt1 | contig 10814 bp, 7 predicted proteins | sample WorMetLIZISLAND2_FD_187412 | JGI IMG/M metagenome (GOLD analysis project Ga0209367, IMG submission 187412) | Marine gutless worms symbiont microbial communities from Max Planck institute for Marine Microbiology, Germany - Olavius geniculatus... ... | reverse complement strand
GTAAAGGGAAGGGGAAGGGAAATGGAAAGGGGAAGGGGAAGGAAAAAAGGGGAAGACAGAAAGCTGCAGTCTTTTATCGGTGACTTGCTGGCTTAATAGTAGGGTGTTGTCATGGACTTGACTCTGTTCAGGTTGCTATCAGGTGGTGGTTACTGCCAGCAGGTAAACTATGTAGGTTTATAACCAACACCAAGGTTAACTCAGCCTTCTATCTCTCCTGGGCAGGTAAATCGAGTACCATCCTGTCTGTCTGGGTTGAGGCAGGGTGCATTCACTTGTGTCAGGTCGCAAGTAACGCTATGGCAGGTGACACTGTGCAATGGGTTTCCCATGAAGAGCTATTCAGCACAGCTTGGAGCCAAATTAATCTTTTAGTCACTCATTCATTTATTCAAAGTTTAATTAAAAAACAGACAAAACAACGTTATGTAATAAAAACGAATAGTCAATGAGACGAGTAAGAACAACTGTCCATGTTAATGCAGAATGTTATTGTACAGTATTCTTCTTGTTTGTGTGATGATGGGTTTAGGATGCAGATGCTGCAGCAGTTGGCATGAAGCCAGCAGATGAGAGGCAGTCCGGCAGCAACTTGTCCACACCAGAGTCATCATCAGCATCTACGCTACCTTCCACAGCTCACCCGCTGGGTCTGCCCATCCTTCCGTCACACTGGCCCGGCTTATCATCTGAGCCCCAGTGGACCAGTGGTGTGGCACCGGCTGGCCAGCAGGTGACCATCACAAATGCCAATGCTCCGGCTGTGAGCCTCTCTCCAGGCTCCATTCTGCCAATCAACCTCCTCCCGGCAGAGTTGTCAAGCCTGCTCGGAATGAATATGGCTTCGACTGCACTATCGTCATCGGCGGCTGTTGGTGTACTGCTGCCCAAAGCTTTGCTTGTGTCCGCGGAGGGTGGCGGATCGAACCTGTTGCACCATGATCCGCTGACGAGTTTAAGTCGACTGAGCAGCGGCCTACAGAACCTTGTCCCTGTCACTTCCACTAACGCTGGTATCACCAATGATACAGCTCAAGCTAGGAGGAATCATTTTGGAAACTCAAATGAGCCACATTTAGCAAAAGTCGAGCCTCCGACCGAGACCATGCGTTCGTATGGAAGCAATCACTGCACGATGTTGGGATTACACAGACCGACTGTGTCCATCCTGTCAAGGCCGAAAAAACTTTCACCGGATATTTTTAGTGGCGGCGTTGATGCTTATACAGAAGCCAAGTCGGACCAGCCGGTGCAGACGCCACTTGCAAGTGAATCATTGCCACCGAAGGTGACGTCATTGTCATCATCCATGTTTTCTTTAGAACTGCATCGGTTGCTGCAGCAGGGGTCTACTGCCGGCAGAAATCTATCCTCAGTTATGCTCCCGCCACCGTATAGTAAGGTTCCCGAAAATACGTTACCGGCCGGAGGTACCACATTGTCACATGCTGTCACAGAGTTGACTGTTTCGTCACCATCTTCCGGTCGTCGTCGCTGGACTAGTGCCGACAGTACTGTATCCAGACGACAATATGGCACCAGCAGTCGGGGTTTTTCTGAATATCCGGGTGACGATGTTGCTGTCAGTTTGTTTCGTCAGGAAAGTTCCGGTTTTGACATTAGCAAGAGCAGCTCAGCAGCGCCCGCTGATGGTAGCAGTCTGGAAATTCGGTCACAGACCGCTAACATTGACCGAGGCTCCAGTGAATTTTCTGCCCCATCCGCTCCTGGATTGCACCACAAATTTCGACGGAAGAATCGACCACAGCCGCTGATAATACCATCGCCGGTTGGCCACTTTGGGTTCCAGAGTCGGCTGCGCTCGCCTCGAATTTCAGCCGACCAGTCAGGTCCAGGACTTCCGACCGAAACTTCGTCGGTGGCAGCCTCAACTGCCACGTTGTCAATTCCGATTGCAGCAGCGGCATCCATGGCTGGATTAACTCCCTACACCCCGCCACCGATGTTGAGTCCTGTAAGGACTGGATCAGGACTTTTCTATTCGCTCATTCAGCCGTCGCCCAAGTCTGCTCCTGTCGGTTTCCGGCTTGGACTTCTTCGCTGCAGTAAGTTTCTGTTATTTTGATGCAAATAGTAAGTAACATAGTATTTTAACTTTGTTTTTAATTTGTAGTTCTTATGTATGCGTAGACAGACATTGTTATGCACCACTGTGCTTTTTTCACTGTAAGTGGTGCACTATAAATGGTTACGATGATGAAGTTAGTAAGTAAGTAAATTTGTATGTCAAATAGTGTCGATGAGAAACCTGCTGAATCTGAGGTGCAAGGAGTGGGTCGGAACTGAGATGCCTAAGCAGAGTTGTAGAAAAATATTACAATAAAACAGCATATAATGGAAATGAAATTGTGAATGTACAGAGGAATTGTATGTGAATATAAATGAATTTGCAGTAATACTCAAGTGTATATGAACTTCACCAACACTTCTGTTGCCACTCAAGTTAACTGAGCTGTGTCACTGGTTCCTTTGCAATGGACTGGCAATAAACCCTGACAAGTCAGAAGCTATTGTGTTGTCCACTGCACAGAGGTCAAAGCGCACTAACACCATATCATCAATCGATGTCGCCGGCCATAACGTACTGATCTCCAAGTCATTGAAGCTGCTTGGTGTCGTGCTTGACGCACATATGACCTTCAATGAGCATGTCAACAACACTTGTCGAGCGGCATTCTACCACCTGCGAGCCTACAGCACATCCGGTCGTCATTTACCGATGAAATGGCTCAAACTGTTGCCTGTGTGGTTGTCCACTCTCGACTAGACTACTGCAATTCACTAGACGTTGGGATGTCAGATTTCAATTTTGCCAAGCTTCAGCGGGTTCAGAACTCACTAGCCAGAATAGTCACTTGTACCAGGAAGCACGATCACATAACACCAGTTTTGAAACGACTGCATTGGCTGCCAGTGTGACAGCGGGTCATTTACAAGACGGCGATGCTAACATACAAGTCACTGAACATTGGTCAGCCAGAACACCTGTTGGTCCTGCTCAGTGACTACACACCGTCATGTCAACTTCGATCATCTGACCACCAACTGCTGTCCCAGCCAATTGACAACCCAGTGTTCGCCAGCTGCACTTTCAGCGCAACCACGCCTCGCATCTGGAACAGTTTACCAATTACCATTCAAACAGTAACCACTACCAACACTTTTCAACGACACATCAAGACTCATCTTTTCTCCAGCATCACCGCCATCGACTAACTGTTACCATCCGCGCCTACAATTCGAACTTCTGTTTTGACATATGGCGCGTTACAAATACAGACTACTTACTTACTAGCGTCAGCTATTTGTCCTGATTGGATGCAATAAGAAATCTGAGCTAATGCTTATGAAATGCACAAGAGCTTATGGCAGTTCCTCTTGGCAGCTAATATTGGTTTATCTCCATCCATTTTGTCACATGTCACTCTTCTGTAGCCAAAAATTGCACAAAATCACGAAAATCCTCTATTTTCTAGGTTTAAGGTCATGCAAGGTCATCGATGTTGATACCATTAGGCATTAACAAGCACATCACCATTGCTTGTTATGATAATATAGCCACATTTTGCCAAAAAAACTACGTCATTCAATGCCGTCTTACCAGGTTCCCACTAAGACAGAGTACATGCAACTTTAAACCTTTCTATAAAATCAAAGTTCCATTTTATATATTCTAACACCTATTCCTAAAAATACCCATTTCTTTTCTTTTTTCAGTAGCTGTCAACATCGTAGTAATCGGTGTGGTAGTTATTAAGATGTAGCCAAAAGGAACCATAATTTTTTCTTATCCCCTTTTCTATGAGTCCCCCAATTATGTAAAGGTGCCCCTTAATCGATCGTCGATGATCAATGTCATATTTTTTCATTAAGTTTCCATAAAAACTCTGTATCACCAAAATCCCTATATATTGCACTAATAAATGAGATATTTAGTATTTCTCGCCGTTCATTCTAATTTGTGTACTTTGACTAATATACGATATTCTTCCGAAAGGTGACACACCCTTTTTCGACCTGTTTAGTCAAAATTCACATTTTCCACTAAGTCTGGATATGCGAATCTGGTACCGATGGAAAGCTTGCTGGATAAGGATACCAGCAGTCCAGACGGTTTCCAAATCTGTTGAGTAGTTTGGCTAAAAATTGGGGTGTTCACGCTAAGTTAATATACAAATACCGATCTACATCTCCATCGCATAACAAGTTAGTTGCGTGGCGCCCTCTCGCGAATGCTGTAGACTTACCTTACGCCGGGTATACTAGTCAGGCTTGCACATGCCCTCTTTCTCCCCGTCGTTTGGGGGGACCTCCTTCGCCCAGCGGCATGAAATTTTGTTACAAAATACTAGAGACTCTAGGCTATCATGTGGTGAAAACCCGAAGTCTCTATCTCACCTGGTCTTGAAACAGTGCCAGGTCGTGACACCAGGACAGACGGATGGACAGATGGATGGACGGACAGACAGAATTACTATAGCTAATACACGCTATAGCTATGCTACCTCTCGCGCGTAAAAACACATTACTTCCTGGGGCTTATTCTCAGATTCCAGATGGTTATGGCCATTACCTGTCACAGCTCCTTCTTTTCATGCGGACTTCCAACCAAAACTTGGCAGGGAAGTTGCTAATCTGGTTCAGTACTGAGATTGGTAGCTGTTCACTGTCTTTCTATTCAACCAAGCTACTTAGGTCTGGTTTTTCCATGCACATTTGATGGCCGATCAAATTGATCTTCGATCAACTTCGGTACTTGATCTGAGATCATCTCGATAACCGTTTTTCCATCGCCAATTAGCGACATCGTCCATCAAATCTCCCATCAAGTTGATGGCCAAATATTGGCGGATCAAGTCAGATAATTGACGATTAAACGTGGCGATCTGCAGTTCGTTGCTTATTCGCACCAGAAACATCACTTCACGTCGCCGGTCAGATTGGCAATTCATGCATTAAAATGAAGCTCCAGGCATGGCGATCAGTCACTACTGATCCATTTATACTGTGCATGGTGTTTTGTAAAGAAATAAAGTGGATAAACGCTCCCGTATTGATTTGCAATAGAACGTATTTTTGACAGCAGACGATATCGTTGATATCGTTGCTATGACGACGTTTACTGGCTACGGCGTCCACTCGCAGCGCATGCTGGATAATTTAGCGCAACACCGCAAATTAAGGTCACTGTCAGCCAACGAGCTAGAGCTCGTTGCTGTCAGCCAATCAGATTGGCATAAAGTAAGCTCAGTTGACGGCGGATCAGCTAATCGCCGATCACGTAATTGGAGATCGAAAATGCATGGAAAAACGAAACACAGTTGATCGACGATCAATTCTGAACATCAAGTTAATCGTAGATCAGTAAATCGGAGATCAAATTTGATTTGATTGGCGATGGAAAAACCGGACCTTAGACCAACTCACTCTGCAACTGAACTGGCAGTTCAGCTCCGTTCCATCACTTAAAGCACTTGGTAAACAGAACTGAATGGAACTGAGTGAACTGAGTTCAGTTTGGTTATTTATGTCACAATGTACATGCCTGTAGTGTGTGTGTGGATTGCAGACAGCTTGAGCAGCAGTGGCAGTCAGCTGATAGCACCAACCGCTGCAGTCAGAGAGGACGAGGAATTAGAAGAAGATGATGAAGAGGATGAACAACTGACTGATCTTACAACGATTGTGTCCGAGGAAGTCATACAGGAAGCAGACATAGCACCACCACCTCAGACTGACATTCGGCCGTGAGTTACTATGCACTCACTGAACTAAATAGGTATTTTATTATTTCATCACAGTCAAAAGTATTATATGTGACTGTCTTCTGTTGGTGGGCAAGATCAGGCTCAAGTTGAAAAGGAGTGCCAAGAAGAAACCATCTCGTGTGGCAAAGCTGAAAGACCCACAAACATCACGCAGATACGAGTTAAGAGCTCTCAAACCGTTTCACAGTACTTCAGCGTGACCTGTCCATAGAAAAGAAATTGGAACTCTTCAGCACCAGTGTGAAGGCCAGTGCAGAAACTGTTATTGGATGCAAAAGAGGCACAGAGTGCTGGATATCAGACAGAACCTGGAACCTTATCGATGACAGGAAGGAGGCAAAGAAGAGAAAAGATCAGGCATTTACAAGAGCAAGAGCACAGGCTGAAGCTGTCAACTAAAGAAAACTTGACAAGGAGGTGAAGAAAAGCTGCAAACACGACAAAAAGGACTGGATAGAGTCCAAGTGTACAGAAGCACAGGAAGCAGCCAGTCGGAACGACATCCGATCACTTTACGGTATAGTAAAGGCAGCTCAAGGGTGCCAAGGACAATACTAATGTACCAATCATGGCAAAGGATGGACGCCTTCTCACAGAGAGTGAGCAGAACTTAAGGTGGAAAGAGCACTTTGAAGAGGTGTTGAACCAGCTTGAACCCTTTTCCACACCAGACTTTGGGGACACTGTTATGGTGTACTCTCTCGAGGTCTACGAGGGAAACATCAACTTTGAAGAAGTCCAACGTGCAGTCAGTAGCCTAATGAACAACAAGGCACCAGGCATGGATAAGATATCTGCTGACATGCTCAAACATGGCAAGGAGAACAATTGGCTGAACTATTCAACATGATACGGCTGTACTTGGAGGTTCCAGAAGATTGGAAGAAAGGTGTGATTATCAAGCTGCCAAAGAAAGGAAGTCTCGAGGACTACAATAATTGGCGAGGAATCACACTACTTTCCACACCTGGCAAAGTCTTCAGCAGAGTGCTGTTAAACAGACTGCAAGATGCAGTAGATTGCACCTACGGGTTGAGCTGGCAGGATTCAGAAAAGGGCGTTCGTGCACTGAACAAATATTCATCCTGCGCAACATCACTGAACAGAGCCTAGATCATCAACAAGACCTCGTCATTAACTTCATCGATTTCAAAAAGGCATTTGACAGTGTATACAGGTCATCCTTGTGGAAAATTCTGACATACTACGGCATTCCTGACCGGTTCATTAACATCTTCAAGGCACTGTATGACAACTGCAGCTGCTGTGTCAAGACTGCAAGTGGGTACACAGAGTTCTTTGTGATTGTCTCAGGGGTTCGACAAGACTCCATCTTTTCATCATTCCTTTTCATCATAGTCATCAACTTCATCATGCGCAGAACTATGGACAACTCAGAATACGGCATCGTCTGGCAGAAGTGGAACTGCTTAACGGATTTGGACTTCGCTGATGACGTAGTGATAGTGGCGGAGGAAGAAAACGTATGCCAAGAGATGACTACCAAGCTCGAGGAACAAAGTGCACAAGTTGGACTGAATATAAGCCGGGAAAAAACGAAGGCCATGGGAATCACCCAGCGCTCATCACCACAGCCAATAGCTGTTGCACAAGGGAACATAGAATATGTAGAGAGATTCACCTACCTGGGAAGTGTAATATCTAGCGATGGAGATGTTGAAGCAGATATCAACACTCGACTGGCAAAAGCAGCAGCATTTTTCCGACGACTTGACAGCGTGTGGTGATCCAACACGCTTAACCTCAAGATTAAACTGGACCTCTACACCTCCGTCAATGTCTCTACAGCCATTACGCCAGCGAAACTTGGAAGAGTACAGCTAGAATATGTCAGCAGCTAGACGTCTTTCACCAGCGCAACTTACGGAAGATTCTGGGCATTACATGGAAGGACCACGTGACTAACACGAAGGTGCTAAGCCGGACTGGGCAGCGAAGATTACAGGATATTGTAGCAGAGAGATGACTTTGGATGGCAGGCCATATCATCAGGATGCCACCTGGACAACCAGCCAATCACGCCATGTCATGGACCCCTCATGGTAGTGGCAGACAACAAGGTCGTCCAACAAAGACTTGGCGGTCTACATTTAAAGAAGACCTGGTGGACCGAGGAGTCGATTGGAACAGCGTCTGGGCTGTAGCTACAAACAGAAGCAGATGGTGACCTTTTGCTGCCCATTGTTCTGTCAAGGACCGGAGGATCTAAGTGCTAAGTGCTTCTGTTGTATTCTGTCCTTTACGGGCAGGTTATCATTTTCATCAACTCTATCTGTCTTCTTCCAGTGCTAGCTCCTTGAGTTGTTGATAAGCGAACTTAGTTAGCATTTCTTTTGTTGTCCCTCTTCCCTTCTTCCTTGGCAGTCATCCTTCTAGTGCTGTTCTGACTACATCACAACACATGCACAAATCGCTTCTAGTGTCTGTTTTTCGCTGTGTCTAGAAGTTCTCTTCTTGTTACAACTGTTTTCAACACCTCATCGTAATGACAGCACTCTGTAATCCTTCACGATTTGACTACACTTGTATGCACTGTGTTATTACAACTTTTTCCAAGTTTGCTTTAGTTTTTGAAAAACAACAACTCGTAGATAAATTCTACAGTTTTTATTGCTTTTCTGTCTGATTCAATACATACAAAAATTATTTGAAACTGAGCAATTAATGCAAGCTAAGTTTTGCAGATTAGTAGTCATTCAGTACCAGTCATAGACAGTGTTTCTGATATGTTGCTGATAGACTGTTTGATGCAGTTTATGACCGACTCAGTTCATGCTGACAGTGTAAATTGCAGTATTGTCAAATTGCTATTTTTTAATTTGGATATATGTCAGGTTGTAGACATATATTATAAACCATTGGTCATTTTGTAAGGAGTTATTTTCTCATTGATTGATTGAATGTGTGTGTTTCAGTCACATAAATGAAGGACCAGAATATCAGGCAGATATCCCGGAATTTTGTGGTGAGTGTTGTCTTGCTTCTGTCAACATACTCTGATCAGCTGCATTGCCTCTTAGTTTTCGGGAAAACTGAGTTGTTTGGTTGCACAGTACGCTGGGCAAGTATGTATGTGGCATATTATTTGGACTCTGGAACGACATCTTTAATTGTTTATTTTTAGTTCTTACACCAGTTGGATTTTTATTGTCATTTCTTTAGGATCAAGAATTTTACGTCTGATCTTTGGGTTATACTGATTGCACGAAGCCATAGAGGGATGGCCGGGCTGAGTTGATTACATACCATCCATTATATTTGTAGTGGTGTTAGTAGTCTAATCAATTTGTGCGGATTGTCACTGTCCGCAGAATTGATGAAAGTAATGCTCTAGCATCAATGTTGAATTTTTTTCTTTTTTTTCAATGTTTCTCAGGCACCTCATGAACCACTATGATGAAATTTTGCATGAACGTGTAACCTGACAACTTCTGGAGTCTATTGATGAAGTTTATGCGCCATGATGGGCAGTAAAACAATAGAAAAAAGCCATGCAAGACAATGTAACAATAGACAAATCAGTGAGTCCAGATACATGACAGTAAAAAAACTAACTAGGCCTACTACTTAAAAAACTAGTTACTTCTACTACACAACTAAAATGTTCAAATGTTTTGTAAAAAATGTCTTGTTCAGTACAAATGTCAATCATAACATCGAAATCGTAACACGTAGATACAAATTTTACAGACTGACTGTATAAGACAAAACATTTTTTGAGAACTGCATTATCAAGTCCAAAAGCCTATGTAAAAACAGAAATTTCTTCAAGAAACATATATGTCTAAAATCCAGTCTTTCACACAAAAACTGTATTTCCTTCACAGAATTCCACACATGCATTCCAAAAATTTTTCCGTAAGCATTGTTCCAACATACATTCAGCTGACTGACTTTTTAACTATCATAATATAGACATTCACAACCGTAGCTAATTAATGGTAAACAGAACGTCTCCATTAAAAATAATTTCTATTGAATATCAAAGTTAGATATCAAGATCATATGGGTCTTCCTGGTAGTTTGAAATTAATGCATTCCACATCTGAGTTTAAAGAAAACCTACGCCATTTGTTATATTCCGCCTAGGCTCACATAGTTTACTGTCATGAGTGCTAAATGTATTCTGTTAATGTGCATGATAAATATCATGTTGACTGTGTGCATGCACTGAATTTTTGTGTTTTTTTGTGTTTTTTTCGCTTGTTTCATAATGTCAGCAATAGATTGTGACAATGGGTCGCCAGCATTTGATGGGTGTATGCCCTTCTGGCAACCCTCCTGTATTACTAACTTTTGTTTAGTTATTGTGTTTATTTTGTTATGGAAAATAAACTTTCTCTCTCTCTCTCTCTGTGTGTGTGTGTGTGTGTTTTTTGCCTGCACTTACCCATAATCAGGCTTACCCATAAGTAGTTTGTCAGAGCATAAGATCTGCATCTGTTGCAGCTGATCGTGAGCCAGTGATGTCTGTACCAAGTCCTGAGGACATGGTCTGGGACCCCTCCATTATGAACCACATCACTGAGGATGATGGTATGTTCTGTCTACTTTAGTCTAGGGTTTAATTAAAAAAACTCTTGTTTTCCTGTTGCTGTCTGTCGAACAAGAAGAGATGGGGAACATTTTTTCATCACTTTTATATTATAACATTCCATGCCTTATACAGCAGCTTATAAAAACAAAGTGAAATATACACTGTGTCCCAAAAAAAGTGATAACATTGCAGATTTCTTAATAACATGCAATAATCTTTACCGAATCAAATATAATTTTATAAACATATACCTGCATGTATTGCAAACAGTAAAGCAAAGTTTCTGGAAAATTCATCTTAGCGTTACTCAGAAATCAAACTGTAAACGAAATGACAAAAGGTGCGACTGCACAACTATTCAATAACAACTAGCTATCAGTCAAACAATGACCATGTTTAAATCTGATGTTCAAAGTGTCCGCCTTTTTCGCGGATACAGTTACGCAGACGCCGTCGCCACTGGCCGA
>Ga0209367_1012954_pt1 | contig 10815 bp, 7 predicted proteins | sample WorMetLIZISLAND2_FD_187412 | JGI IMG/M metagenome (GOLD analysis project Ga0209367, IMG submission 187412) | Marine gutless worms symbiont microbial communities from Max Planck institute for Marine Microbiology, Germany - Olavius geniculatus... ... | reverse complement strand
CCGACCTACAAATGACCCTGAAGAAATTACATGTCAGTTCTTCTGAAGACCGTGACCAGACAGAGCAGCTGTCTGATTCAGAAGCGTCCTCGTCGATGAAAGATCTCACCGTAAGAAGAAGAACAGCGATGCAAAGAAGAGAAGCTGATCGGGATGGTGACGATTATTCGCATTGGCGACAGGACGGTGACTCGACACAGCTTTAGTAGTAGTCTACATGCTGTCAGCTGCCATGAACGTGCTATAATGTCTTATGGCTGTCGCATTTTCCGAGTGCTGTGTTTTTATTTTTGTGCTCTGTCAATTCCAATAAATAAATAAAAAATGTAGGCCTATGCAAAATCAGTCATTTATAAGACTAAAAAAATTAGAGCACATGACTGCGATCACAATATGAAAATGGACTCAAAATGCACTGTAAGGCCTATTATAAATTTACATATACTTACGTGTATATATAATGCAGTCAAAATACAAAAACACACAGCCCGCCGACCCATACATCACAACGACAAGTCTTAGTAGATTGACCGTATTGACGTATATCGTGTTGTCGCTGACAGCACAATATATAAACATCTATTAGCTTTATACATTTAAAAGAAGAAAAGACAACATTGAAAAACGCTTTGCCCTGGTGATGGCGTTATGCTTCGGCAATAAAAAAGAAGCAACTTTTAAGACATCGTCTGTATTACGCTAGCTAAACGTGCATATTGTGCACGAGCGCTGGATTTTATACGCGATCACTCGATCTGCTCGTCATGTCTGAAAAACAGCAGCGCCAACTTAACAATAAATTTCGTTTACGTTCGGGAGAGGCAAAACGTTTCTAAAAAAATTGACATAGACTAAGTCACATGAGTTTCCAGTGGCTTCTATCCCTATACCTGGTAAGCGCAGCTTGCTCCCAGTGAAAAATAAAAAAGAAGTTTTGTTAATGTAGAGCAGCCGAGCAAACTGCTGTAGCGAACGAGACGAGACGTAACCAACCAAAGTGACGTTCAATATTTTTCACTGGGCAATCTACACCGTTAAGAAGAATTTATTTGCTGGGCAATGAACATATCCTTAACAAAACTCCCTCTTATTTTTTACTTCCCCCTTTTCGTTCTAAACCTTTAACAAAAATATCCCCCTAGAAAAGGAAAACCCCAAAGGAAATGTGGGACTTGAATTTAAAAGTGAGGGAACTTAAGCTTAAAATTGAGAGAGAGCCTAGGCCCAAAAGGGGAAAAGTTGCGCTTGATTTATATTTCAGATTTGGGAATAAAAGCCACTGCGGTCTCTAAGACCCAAATGTCTAAAAATCGATGCTGTAGGCCAACAGCGGGAGTAAAATTCTTGGAGAGGAGCAACGAACTCCCTCCACACCAGTTAGGCGGTCTGGGGGCGGTCTGGTATGCTTTCACAATAGGCATAGAATGATAGAAGAACCCAGAAAATGGCTAATACTTTAAGGAGAAGCAAGAGCGTCTTATATAGACACACTACATAACCCCCTCCCACTTTTCTTACAATGGGGACTCTTTCAACGACGACTCAAACTCCTCTCACGTCAAGCTTAGTCAAGTGCCGCATTGTCCCCAATGACAGATGACCTGTAGAAAATTTTTAAGAGGGAAGAAGCTAAGGAGACGAATGGAGTAGGGAAGAAACGGAGTATTTTCCTCCCTCAGCCTTTTAAAAGAATCTGGAAAGCGTCGTAAGATTCCCAGTGATGTCAGGGGCCGAGCCCCGTTTGAAAATGAATTTGGTGCATTTTAACGTCATAAAACAATTCTGGTCAAGTTTTAATGGAACGATTACTGCCCTCCTGAAGTCTTGAAGTTTTGAAGTCTGAAGTTTTGAGCGTAGTTCTTAATGAACGTAGACGACCCCGGGGAGAGGCAAAAAGATGCTTTCACCTCGGGATTTTTATTTGGGGAGGAGTGAAACAATCGCCGCTTTCCACCGGATCGACAGCACTGTCCTCAAAGGCTGTTGTTACGAATTGCTGTCCCTTCTCGCGGATTGCACGGACTCGCGCCGCCATACCTCGGATCCGCTCAACTACCAACTCCGTCGCCGTCCTGCCCGGCCACCGACCTCTCCGTTCTGCTACCACCAACTGTCTGGTAGTGCCTCCGCTCAAGTTGACAATCGTCGCCAACCGGGCTTTCCCAGATTTGAAAGTGGACGATTTGCCAGACCGTGCCCAGACGACGTGACTTCAGTCGAATCGTTATCCACTTTACGTCAGCGACTCAAAAGTCACTTTTCACCTTATCTTTTTTTTGACTATTTTTTGGACTGCACTCTAACTAATCTACACTGTGTCTCAAAAAACATCCCCGACATTTTTGATTGTAACTTTAAGAATAATCATCAGATTTTAATAATTTTTTACGTAAACATTCCTGACACAACTTGCCATCAAATAACTATTTAGTTTTTCACCTCGCCCAATTTTTGCTTCTGCACTACCAAGGAAATGCAAATCAAGCGAAAAATGCGTTGAAATGCGCAAAAACGTGAAAAAGAATATCCCCGACATTATCGGTCATAACTTAAAGAAACAATATCAGATTTTAATAATTTTTGGCTGACATATTTTTGACATCACTGGCTATTGAACAATTGTTTAAGTTCCCGCCTCACCCAACGTCTGCTCCTGCACTACCTGGGGAAATTAGACCAATCAAATCATATGTTGAAATAAATAACAAAAAACTTTTAAAAAATTTCTATCTATCAAAATCTCTGAGTCCCAACAACCGGTTGATTACAAGGTTTGATTGTCGTAAAGCAGTGATGACGTTCAGAAATGTTTATAAATTTTATAGATTTTATAAATTCTAAAGTGACTGGTGAAGTCTTCGTTGGTCTGAAGCAAAACATTATCGATATACTGCTGTCAATGAATGCGGAAAGCGTCTCCATGTCTGTGTTCGCACAATGCGCCCACAATTCAAACAATTTTGCTGTAAACAGTTGAAAAACAAAACAGTTGGATGAAATGTCAACCAACGTGTCAAACAAGTTAACAAAATATGTGTTTGTGCGTTATTTAGATTAAGGAATAATACTGCATTAGGTAAAAAGCAATATTTCGTTGGTTCTGTTTTACCCAAGTAGTGCACAAACAGACTTTGGGTGAGGTGGGAAATTAAACATTTATTTAATGGCAAGTTGTCTCAGGAATATTCGTGTCACAAATTATTAAAATCTGATAATTTTACTTTAAGTTACAATAGAAAATGTTCTAGATGTTTTTGGAGACACGGTGTACTACTAGTACATTTCACAGTAATTTGCGTTACTTAGGCCACTTTAAAAATTTTGGATTGATTCAGTTTATGGAAATTTGCGATGCATAGACTGGAGCCTGAAAATCTAAGATGATTATGCCAGGAACCTAATGTTTCATTGCCCACAGAGCCATTCATCGATTATGTGCGTAAGCCAATATAGGCAGCCATTTACCAAAAGTGAAACTTAACGTAGACTGGCTGTGTAAACATGTGTTGTCTTCAAACTACCAGAAGGGCTCCACGTCGTTGGAATCTTGGCGATCGTTGTTATTATCATCACCAACATTCAGAGGGGTATTTGCCATTTATGCCCAAAAAGTTACATTGGCTATCTTTCGATCTTCATCTTCAGCGGCATTTTTAGTAACAAACAGGTCAGCGGTGCTCCCGATAGAGATGATTGAAGCATCTATTTCGAAACGAGCCAAGTTTTGGTAAGGCCTACCAAAGCCTACACCTTTTATTGCTAGCAATTCAGCGAACTGTACATGCATATTAGTCAGCGTCGATTAATAACTGACAAAGTTTTAGCGAGAAAGTCAATTATCAAATGTCAGGTGGCAATAGATCATTATGTTAGAGCTGCGTTCATTAACGTTAGACAGCGTGCAATAAATCAGACGGCGACTGCAGTCGACATTACTAATGACTCGCGATACGTCGTGGCGCCGCGCCTAGCTCGTGCGAACGTTCGCACTCTATAATAGATGTAGTTTGGTGTCATCTGGCAATGACAGCAGCTATGTCACTTCGACAACTTGCTAACAATTTGCTAACAACACAACCGAGCTGCGTGTATACTTGCATAATCACCAACTCTATAGCAAGAGTCACATGAAACGTGCGTGGAAAGTGCATATAAAACAAAATGGAAAGTCGAAGGCGATGGTGTAAGCGACGGTATAGTGCAATTTGCAGTGCAAATTCTGACTGGGTTTTAATTTTCAAACCTCCCCTATACTTGTGGAGATAACGACCTGCTATACCTAAATTCTACTAGGGCTTAGCTGTAGAAGTACGGAATAAAATATTTAACATGAAACAATTGACTAAGTGGAATAATTGCACTCGTCTGGCCCCATTGTTATTTGGGTTCAGGAAAGTTTCCCCGTCAAACAGCGTATCAGTGTTTCTGACGGTTTTAGCAGAGTGCACGGAGAGACCACGCCACGGCTGTTGCAATAGGCGACATTGTTTTGAGCGACGACGCATAATAACAACAACAATAACACTTTCAAAAATGACATTCGATGCAGATTAACTCGTAATGAACTCTATTTTATCATGCTATAAATAACAAGCTGCGTATAACAGTCAGCGACGTAATCCAAATTTATTTTGAGAGGACGCAATTTCATACACTGTGTCCCAAAAAAGTATCCCCGACATTTTCGACTGTAACTTGAAAACCAATTATTAGATTATGACAATTTTTGGTACAAATATTCCTGACACAACTTGCCATCGAATAACCATTTAGTTTCCCACCTCACCCAACGTTTGTTTCTGCACTATACCTGGGGAGAGCACAACCAGCGAAATATCACTTTTTATCCAATGCGATGTGATTGCTTAATTAACATAACGCGTAAAAACACATTTTGTTTACATTTCTGACACTGTGACTGACATTTCATTTTGTTGTCCATTTTTCAACTGCTTGCAGTAAAATTGCCTTAAGTGTTGGCCCACTATGCGAACAGAGGCAAGGAGAAGCTTTCTCCATTCATTGACAACAGTATCGATAATGTTCTGCTCCAGACCAATCCAGACTCTACCAGTCGCTTCTTGACTTTGTAAACATTCCTAAATTTCATCTAGTAGACACACTGCTGCAAAATCTGCTGTTGGGGCCGACAAATTAAAATAGATAAAATTTATTGACGTTTTTCCATTCATTTTAACACGTATTATGCTTGCTCTGATTTCCCCAGGTAGTGCAAAAACAGACGTTGGTTGAGGTGGAAACTAAAACATTTATTTAATAGCCAGTTGTGTCCGAAAAATTTCTGCCAAATATTATTAAAATCTGCTAATTTTATTTAAGGCACGATCGATAATGTTGGAGATGTTTTTAAAGGTTTTTAAAAAATTTTAACACATATTTCGCTTGATCTGCTTTCCCTATGTACAGTAGTGCAAAAGCATACATTAGATGAGGTGGAAAACTGAAAGGTTGTTTGATGGTGCAAGTTGTGTCCGAAATATTTGTACCAAAAATTATTAAAATCTGATAATTGGTTTTCAAGTTACAGTCGAAAATGTCGAGGATGATTTTTTGAGAGAGTGTAGAAGCAAAATGATTCTCTCCAATATGGATCTCTGATGCCCGAGGGGCGAAAATAAAGACCGAAGCCGATAGGGGGTTGGGTTTTTGGAAGGGGGGGGCGAATTTGCAAAGCTCTAGCCATTTGGATTCTATGGGAGCGCTGTAAGCTTTTCGAGTACTGAGTTCCGGCCTCTCGGTATTAGTCTGGCAAGGTTGTTACTCTATACACTGCTTTGCCAACATTTGCACACCACGTAAGATCATAATGTCATTTATTACGGGATTGACGACTATTATACAGCTGAATACGCACAAAAATCCATCATTATGGAAGAAAAGTAATGGGCAGGCCTATTTTTTGTAAGGAGGCAGCAGACGTGATGAATATTCAATAGGCGTAGTGACAGAAGCACCTGCTCGTGGTGGTCGAGTGACTGACAGGCTGCGGTGTCGACTGTACTATGATTGCCGCTGACAGCCACAACGCACAGCTGTCAATTCAACTGTTCCCTCTGACTGTCCGTCTGTCGGTCTGTCTGCCAGGATTATGACTGCATTACGGCGACGCGCCCATAGCTGCAGCTACAACTTTATGACAACAGGCGCAGTCAACCAGCTAAAGCGTCGACTGCGCGACAAGCGCTTTTGTCGCTGTCATAATTCAAACCGCAGCGTCATGTCGCTGGCCAAGTGGCGAGTGCTCACTATTGCAACGCGCGGTTTTTACGGTCTGTCGATCTGTGCGACTGACAGATTCAGAAAAAAAGCAAACCGACCCTCTTCCGCGCAAAACTGGACGCAACGTTGGCTAACAGATAGGAAATAAAAACCGTTTAACATGTGGGTTTCTGCTCGAAGACCCCTCATCGAATCTTCAGTCCGTACTTGCTAAAATCCTGCATCGCCACTAAGTCAGTCTTAAGTGGTGTTTGCGATGGAATAATTAGAATTAATAAGCTTACTGGTTTGGTTTTAGTCGACTCGACTGAAGTTTGTGAAGTCCAGTGGTAGCCTATACGTGAAGCAGTCTCCGTTCTAGGCCGAGAGTTCTCTAGTCGTCGACGGTCTACGGATCGTCTTCGCTGCTGCTGCGTGCTCTCAGAGATGCTTTCATCTTAATTCGAGCGTGTTCGGTACGTCAGTGCTAAGTGCCGACTTTGACGCGCGCCTGGTCAGACGTCGAACAAACGCGGCGTGGAAGATGGTGAGAGAGCGGGCGGGAGACACACGTCGAGAGGGTCGTCAGAGGCACGTAGGGCGGGTGGCAAGGGACCCAGCTCGCCAAGCCATCTGTGGTCGATCGGCGGCTGTGTAGAGCTAATGAGAACGAACAGCTCGTCGTCGTAATGGATGCGTTTGAAATCAAGTCGCGTGTCTGATGATGACGTATTGCGCTGTCCAGTCCGATCAATTCTCGACCGGCTCAACGGCAAACCCTTTGCCCAGCAGCACGCAACCGTCACATACAAGTCATGTGTATACCAGAGCTGCGTAGATTATCCGTCCACTGAAGCGCTTGATCGACAGTGAGTGTGGCGTATTTTGGCACATTTTTTTGCGCCATGACTTCACTTTTATATCGCCTAAAATGTGCTAAATATAATTACCTAGTTTAAGCAATACTGCAGTTCTAACCGAAGACTGAGTCTGTTTTGCAGATAAATGTGTCAGGTTTAATTCGGTTTGAGTTGTTTAAATCGTAGGCCTACTGTAGGACCCATACCTGACGTACAGCAACACTCAGTGTATTTCTACGTACCAGTAATGGAGTGTTTACACGATCCAGCAAACGTCAGCAAAATTCCGGCAAATGTATTCAAAATACAAGTGCTAATGCTGGACGTTTGCTGGATCGTGTAAACACCCTATAACGTTTTTCATCGACTCTGTGAAAATCGATCACGCTGCCACACAAGTTCAAGCTGCCAACTGGGAAATTTTATAGCGTTCAATCGCAATAGTATAAAGCTGTCTACACAATGCCTCAAAAACGAAACCAGTGCGTGTAGATTAGGCCTAACGGTGTTGGATAGTAACGAAGTAATTCTACTTCGTTACTCTACTTAAGTAGAAGTATTACTTTCTACTTCTACTTAAGTAGTTTTTTCAGGCTGCTTTCTACTTTTTCTTAAGTAGATTTTTGAGCTACTTTCTACTTTTCGTTACAAAAAGTAGTTTTTTTCTCCCAATGTAGTTATGTCATCAACTATTGCAATACACTAAAAACACGTCAAGGTATTTTTTAAATATTTTATTTTTATCTGATAGTATCCAAGCTCCTTAAGATGTTGTTGCATCCTAATGTACTTATGTAGTATCTTGACATTTAAAACATTACTGTAACACTCATTTTGACTGTTTAATATAAGCATTAGGCGTCACCATATAAATTTTGCACAGAAGTACTGAAACTATTAAACAAAGTTTATATCTTATTTTCCTACTGGAGATAAGTGGAGGTAAAATGACAGGTAAGTGACCAGTACCAGTATAACTCTACACGTACCGTGAACTAAAATAACCCTGACTATAACCACGAAATTTAATTGCTCAAGCCTTCCAGCATTTCAGCCTATGAAAACTGCATTGTGCATGTATACAGTGGATGCGTAAATTCTGTAAAGCAAAGTTTGAGTTTCTGAATTAAAAATTTGTAGTTATTTTAATTCTTCCTAATTTGAGTATTTTCCGTCTTTTTAAATGCAAAAACTGTATTTTATGTCAGATAAGCTGTAAAATTGTGTTTAAGGTAAAACTTGAGCACAAAATTGGCATATATGTTCAAACGTTTGAGAAATTAAAAAAATTAAAACCTTGAATAAAAAAAACGTTAGCCTTAATTTGTCCAATTTTTTGCTTAATGCTGTAGGTGCAGAATGGCTAAAATTAAAGAGAGAGAAAACTTATTCAATTTCAATTCAACCGTGTGGTCATAAAACCAAGTACCACCATACTTAGTAAACTACCACTACATTAATTCGTTTCGGTGGTTTCAAAAATGCTCTCCGTAGCTCTTGATATTTTTTTTCAATAAACAGTTAAAATTTTTTTTAAAAAACGTTAGAAAACTGGCGAGACAAAAGTAATAACTTTTATAACATTTATGAAACTTGGTACTTACACAAATGCGACTAAAAAATTTCCAGATGCAGATAATATTTATACAGTTCGCAGACAGAAAAAGCAGTCAACATTCGTTTAACTGAATGGCTTCAAGTCTAAAGTCAGTTGCATGTCAATAATGTTTGATTTTTGCTTCAGTAAAAACTGTTGAATTGAACTGCTGAATGAACGTTTTATTTTTGACAGTATTTTGTATAAACTTTTTTCCTAAAGCTTATATAGGCCTAAAAAAGTTCCTATACAGGCTATACACGCTAGGGTGAATAGGCAGAAAGCATACAGGTTATTGATTCAACACTAAAACACATTGTTAAGTTTTCAAAGATTGACTACTTTCTACTTAAGTAGAATTTTTTTTACTTCTACTTAAGTAGTTTTATTTTTGGCTACTTCTACTCTTTTACTTAAGTAGATTTTTAAGGTCACTACTTCTACTTCTACTCAAGTAGAATTTTTGACACTTATCCAACACTAGACTAATGACGCTAACCCAGAAGCATATATACCAACAACTTAGGCTAATTTTAGATGAATGTGCTAAACATAGGCATAATTACGGTACTATGATTTTTCCATACTGTTTTTGAACCGACTATGTTCTGTTGTCGCACGTTTCATATTTATATTCTTAATTTTATAATTGTAAGCCTATTTTCAAAATTTTGATACTGCAAAACAAAACAGAAAAACAAAACAAAACAGTAAACTTAGTTAAGTGACACACAACATCAACCTTATAGACGATTTTGAGAAAACAATTAACAAGATAATTATTCTTAAATAACAAGTTTTAGGACACATATCCCAACAATAATACCATTGTTTTCGGCTTTACATGCTTGTAATTAACCTTACTTATAAGCTTGTCAATGTCCAAGATTTTAGTGCAGTACTATACACGGTCATTTCCGACGGTGTCGCGACCGCTGAGGTCGGTGACAGGCTGCGATGCGTGACGTGCGCGGTGTCAGAATAAATCCCTCTTGTTCTTCTTTCGTCAACGTCGGCAGGTCCCCGTGGAATCGTAGACGAAAACGACGAACGCGCGCGCGTTTAATCCGAGTTCCGACCGATATCCAGCGGACCGCGACCAGATCACACGTCCCAGGCCTACTCGCATCCTGCTAATCACCGGCCGACATCTCCGGTTCATCCGGACCCTAATCCTGACGTAATGTCACAAAGTCACGTACGTCGTGCTGGCGAGCTGGGGTAAATCCTGGTGCTGAAGCTGCAGTCGTATAAAAGAGACGAAAATGACGTCACTCAGCTGCTGAGTAAAGTCCACGAATGCGGCGCGAAGATGAACGATGAGCAGTAAACATGCAAAGAAACCCAGAACTTTTATACATTCTTGTACAGCCTTGTACAGCAACTTTCGGAAGAGACACGACGGGACACGACGGCAGCCGATCAAAACTGGCAACATCAACCCTAGAACTAACTATAAGGAATCACGGGTATCGCCAGTCGCCAAATCTAGTTCTTGCCTCCAGCAGCCTCGAATTCATCACCAATGTTACACACTCACTTTGGGTGTGCACTATCGTCACATAAATCTCTGAAATACGCTAACCCTAACCTTAAGATTAAACTTTAAACCCTTAACGCTAAAGTGTAATATTAACGCTATGTAGTGACTACGCACAACGCTGATGATAACGACCGACACTGTTGCCGCCGCCTAGCGATTTCAATTGACTCTATCACTCAGCCTCATTTTCGATTCACCAGATAAATAGCCTACAGGCTATTTGTACGGCCGCCGGACGAATAGTCACCATGTTGAAAATAACTAAGACGACACAAGTCACACGACAAGGGTCATCGGTTGTGGTTGCAAATATAGGGCAGTCGACCAAGTGGGAGGGGGTACTTTGTCGTCAGCCATCCAACGCAAACAACAAAGCTCGTTATAGAACGTCGTACAGCGTTGATCGGTGGTGGTGAGGCGTCGGCCGATCAAACAACACACACAGGCTGACTGACTGCAGTCTGCTAGATGTGTGGCGCGTTCGTCACGAAAAGGCGTCGAGTTGGTCACGTCGTATAGTGATTGCCGGCTCGCGTGGCAAGCGACTATATACAACGCGCTGATCGTCGAACCATGCTGCACGCACTGTTTGTAGA
>Ga0209367_1012951_pt1 | contig 10815 bp, 3 predicted proteins | sample WorMetLIZISLAND2_FD_187412 | JGI IMG/M metagenome (GOLD analysis project Ga0209367, IMG submission 187412) | Marine gutless worms symbiont microbial communities from Max Planck institute for Marine Microbiology, Germany - Olavius geniculatus... ... | reverse complement strand
TGGCCCACTTGACAGCTGCAGTATCGATAATGTTCTGCTCCTGACCAATACAGGCTCTACCAGTCACTTCTTGACGTTACAAACATTCTTAAACTTCTTCTGGTAGACACACTGCTGCAAGACAGTAAAACTTTGTAATAGACCTGCTGTTGGGGCCCACAAATTGGAACAGATAAAAATTTATTGACGTTTTCCATTCATTTTAACACGTATTATGCCTGGTCTGCTTCCCCAGGTAGTGCAAAAGCAGACGTTAAGTGAGGTAAAAACTAAAACACTTATTTCATAGCCAGTTGTGTCATAAATATTTCTGCCAATTATTATTAAAATCTGCTAGTCCTTATTCGAGGTACGATCGATAATGTTGGGGATGTTTTTTTCAAGTTTTCTGTTTATTTTAATGCATATTTCGGTTGATCTGCTTTCCCTAGGTAGTGAGTGCAGAACATACATTGGGTGAGGTGGAAAACTGAACGGTTATTTGACGGCAAGTTGTCAGGAATATTTGTGCCAAAAATTATTAAAATTTGATAATTGGTTTTCAAGATACAGTTAAAAATGTCGGGGATGTTTTTTGGGGACACAGTGTAGTTGCTGCACTTTCAGCTAGTTCAACATATTATTGCATTTACGGAGAGGTGGGAAAGGATAATAAGAAATTTGAGCAAATGCTCACGAGACGCGCGAAAGCCTATAGCAGTTCCGGCTCACCCCCTTCGAATTTATGGAAAAGCTTTACGTTTCCTAAAACTAGAGTCTTCCGGGCACCCGACGGTGAAGATTTGGTGAGCTTTACCGTTTTTGCGTGATCCACCCGTGTGACGGACGGACAAACAGATGGACGGACAGAATTGCGATGGCTAAAACGCGCTGAAAACAGTAGCTGCTTTCGCGCGTAAAAATTGCAAAGGGGGCATGAGTTGCAATTTTTCGACAGGCAGCTGCATGCTGCAAAATTCTTACAAAGCAGAAACCCCCAGTTTTGCCTCTAACTTTTCCTATTCGAAAAATTGTAACCTCACATTTTGTATGTTTGCCAGATAAATATCCGACAAAAAATTCTAACTGGCCAAGATTTATGAAGGGATAGGCAATCCCTCCCTGCGACGACATCGGTAACTGATATCCAGCAAATAACTTGATTTCCGTTAATATCCGGGCAGATATTAGTTAGCAGTAGCAAGTGCTGCGAGTGAATATCACGCATAGGCTACGGTGTCGGCGGATTAACACGCAAACTTGTGTGACTGTCTGGTGACAACCGCTGAAACACCGCCGTGTCGTGCGCGATTCACGATAAGACGCTTAAGTTCAAACTCCACTGGTTTACTTCGATTTCTTGTGGACTTAATGAACACTGAAATGTGCGCAACCTTTTCGACTTGTTAACATGCATTTTTACATAGGGCTGCGTTCTTTACTGTTAGACAACTTGTCCAACGAATCCACGACACGTCGAAGAAACCTGATGTACTTTGACAGGCACACCATACGCGGCCTAAGTATGTAACGTAAACTGGTTTTCTGTATCCATAGTATTGCGACTGCATTTTGATCTGGACTATCATCAAAATAGCGAATGAGACTGACGGGTGACTATTCCGAGGCATACCGCTGCCGGTGCCGGTGCTACTATGGGATCCGTAGCTTGACGGCTGCTAGCTGTCACAACTGCTGGGTTCGAAGGTTCGTCGACGGTATGTCGAGCTCCGAGCGGTGCGGAGGGTTTCGATGCTGATTTGTCATACATTCTTGTTGCAGCTGATCCGTTATTAACTGATGGTTCACTGCCTGGTTGTTGACTTCCTGCGCTTCTCACACTGACGGATATCCGTGTCTGGCTATTAGCTACATAGCGATCCGTCGACCTTTCCGGTACGGCGCCAGTATCTACGAATGAGCCTTATCAGTCCAAGCCAAATCCGCCAATCTGTCAGAACTTGTGTGAGCATTTAATGGATGCGAGTTACGGGTCTGGTGATCCGTAGAGCTCGACCGGGTTCAAAGGTACATAGCTTTCAACTGATCCGGCAGTGCTTTCCAGATACGTGATCTGTACATAGCTTTCGGGTCAATCGGCAGTGCTTACTTTTTTCTGCGGGCTTTTTTGGTTTGACTTACATTGGACTCGAGGACTAAGGTGACAAGTGCCGGTGAACTGATGAGACGGTGCTTTTATGCGCGGACGGGTCAGCGATAGCCTAGCGCGCGCACTGCGCATGCTTCCCACGCAGCTCGCTGCCACGTGCGATTGCGTCATGCCATTGATCCGTTGCATGCTAGTGCATCATCGCACGCTAGTGATCCGTAGACTTGATCCGTAGACCTGATCTATACGGTTTTTGGCTACAAGTATGCTGTGGTTTCGGCTTTAGATTCTTGCTTCCTATTATTTTCTAATTAAACAGCAACTCAGTTTACTGCAGCTACTGAATACACTGAATTTCTGATGTAGCACAAAGTGAGAATGACAATGGTATTTACTGTCAGAATATAAGGAAAGCTACATTTTACTAGATGTCATGTTCCGTTTTCTTGCTAGTTTAATGTGACGTAAAGACGGATAAAAGAAAAGCGAGACATGACGAAAAATATAGGACATGTCGTGCAAAGGTTATGGTTAGTGGCGCAAACAGGGATGCAGTGGGTGCTTTTTCCCAACGAATCCTTTCCCCGCTCGAGCCGGCCTTCGTTCTCAAATTTTGGCCCTTTGAGTCTCAACAGTTCATATAAGACGAATTTCTGGCTATACTTCGCTGGTTAATGTTATTATTATTAGCTCAGGCAAAGTGGACGGTCGCATGGCATGTGGTGACAGGACGTGACGAGATATCTTTGTTTGTTACTGTAGTTAAAGATCAGGAAGCGCCTGACATTCGCTGGGATCGTGGTAATGTGGATGATTCTGCCTCCGATTCGCATATCGCTCACTTCTCTGGGTGCCCGTGTAAGCAGCGGTACCTGTGGCTGGGATTACAGGGCATCGAAAACGAACATCGTTACCGGCTTCGTCATGACCTACATGCTGCCAATGGCGATGATGACCTTCTGCTATGCGAGAATTGTCTACGCACTCAGACGCAAAGTCTGATTTGAGTTCTTTTATTTCATAGGACAGATATACACTGTGTCTCAAAAAACATCACAAACATTTTCGATTGTAACTTGAAATATAGGATTATCTGATTTTAATAATTTTTGGCACGTATATTCCTTAGACATCTTGCCATTAAATACATTTTCAATTTCCCACCTTACCCAAAGTCTGTTTGTGCAATACCTGGGGAAATCAGAACCAACGAAATATTCCTTTTTCACCTAACGCAGTATTATTGCTTAATCTACACTGTGTCTCAAAAAACATCCTCGACATTTCCGACTGTAACTTGAAAACCAATAATGTCAGATTTTGATATTTTTTAAATCAATATTTCTGACACAGCTTGCCATTAAATGATTATTCAGTTTCCCACCTCACCCAATGTATGCTTCTACACTACCTAGTGAAAGCAGATCAAGCGAAATATGTGTTGAAATAAACAGGAAACCTGATTTAACATCTCCGACATTATCGATTGTACCTTGAATAAAGATTAGCATATTTTAATAATTTTTAGCAGAAATATTTCTGACACAACTGGCTATTAAATAAGTGTTTTAATTTCTACTTTATCCAACGTCTGCTTTTGCACTACCTGCGGAAAGCAGATCAGGCGTAATACGTGTTAAATGAATGGAAAAACGTCAATAAATTTTATCTGTCCTAATCTTTGGACTCCAACAGCAGGTCTATTACAAGGTTTGACTGTCTTGCAGCAGTGTGTCTACCAGATGAAGTTTGAAAATGTATGTGAAGTCAAGAAGCGACTGGTACAGCCTGGATTGGTCTGGATCAGAACTTTATCGATATTGCTGTCAATGAATGGAGAAAGCGTCTCCTTGCCTGTGTTCACATAGGGGGCCAACACTTCAAGCAATTTTACAACAGGCAGTTGAAAATGGACAACTAGATGAAATGTCAGCCAAAGTGTCCAAAATGTGAATAAAATGTGTTTTTACGCATTATGTTAATTAAGCAATAATATCGCATTGTATAAAAAGTGATATTTCGCTGGCTGTGATTTCCGCAGGTAGTGCAGTAACAAACGTTGGGTGAGGTGGGAAATGAAATGATCGTTTGATGACAAGTTGTGTCAGGAATATTCAAGCTAAAAATTGTCAAAATCTGACAATTGGTTTTCACGTTATAGTCGATAATGTCGGGGATGTTTTTTTGAGACAGAGTGTAAATAACGCACAAACACATAGGCCTATTTTGTTAACATTTTTGACACTTTGGTTGACATTTTATCCAATTGTTTCGCTATTCAACTGTTTACAGCAAAATGTCTTAAACTCTGGGCGCATTGTGCGAACAGATGTATGGAGACGCTTTCCGCATTCATTGACAGCAGTATCGATAATGTTTTGCTTCAGACCAACCCAGACTTCACCAGTCACTTTTTAAATTCATAAACATTCCTGGACGTCATCACTGCTTTATGACGATCAAACCTTGTAATCGATTGGCTGTTGGGGCCCAGAGATCTTGATAGATAGAATTTATTGAGGTTTTTTCGATTCATTTTATCATATGATTTGCTTGGTCTACTTTCCCCACGTAGTGCAGGAGCAGACGTTGGGTGAGATGGGAACTTAAACAATCATTCAGTAGCCACTAGCCAGTAGTGTCAAAAGTATTTTAGCCAAGAATTATTAAAATCTGTCGTTGTTTCTTCAAGTTATGATCGATAATGTCTGGAATGTTTTTTTCCATGTTTTTGCGCATTTCATCACATATTTCGCTTGGTCTGCATTCCCTTGATAGTGCAGAAGCAAAAATTTGGCGAGTTGGAAAACTGAACAGTTACTTGATCGCAAGTTGCGTCGGGAATATTTACACCAAAAATTATTAAAATCTGATAATTTCTCTTAAAGTTACAATGGAAAATGTCGGGGATGTTTTTGAGACAGTGTAAATTAAGTGTACACCTGCATGTACGTATATCGCATCATAGCCCTATCGTATTACCTGTCGTAATACGGATCAACGTCGTAAGGTTCTTATTTCCTGTAGCTGTGTAAACATATCACGTTAGGTTGCCAGCATTTTTGATAATGGCTATCGATTCGGAAATAGAAACCCTAACAGAACACGCACGTTGCAGCTTCGCATCTTAAGCCCGATCCCAGTTACAGAGATTGTTACGTTCTAGAGCACAATCATTAATTGTACAACAGATCTAGGCCTACAACAAATCGAAATGAAGGCCATCTAATTATGACTTCCGCGTTATGCTACAGTTTTTTTCTGCATTTCACATGCAAGTTCAGTAACTCACGTTGATTCATTTTGACTAGGGTCTTACATAGGCCTACCTGTATTGAATCAATGATAGCAGGTCTTGATTGTCTGCTTGTCCGTCTGTGGAAGCAGGTGATTACGAAAATCTAAGCCTAGTAATGTTGTGTCTATTCTGAATGAATCGATCCTGCGTCGGTGATATTTCAAAAGCTAAAATTCGGTGCATCTTCGGTGTCAATGCGTGTGAACTTCAGTTGTTTGTTTCAGGTGAGTCCGGCCGGAGGAACTGTGACCATAAGCAAGGCAGGACGCAACGCCGCTGTGACAGCCCTTATAGTATGTGGCGCATTCATCGTGTGCTAGAACCTCAGTACCTTAGTTACTTCTTAATTATGTAGGTTACAATTTTGTCGTGTGACAGTAGGATTCTCCACTGCACTTACTGGCGGCTTAAGGCTGCAAGTACTGAAACTACACTGTGTCCCACAGCTGATGATGATGATCACGATGATGATGAAACTTTAGCGTGGCGTGACTACAAGGACACGTAGCAATAAGCTTAAACAGTGAAGTCACGTAATAGTTTTATGCCATCACCCCAGTTGGAATGTGTTAGCCTACCACGTTACCTATGCGTGCTAGAACCTCCATTATCCTTCTACTTATCAGTCAATCAATCAGTCATTCACTGAGAATTATTATGCACTGGTGGATTCATCGTGTGCTACGGACCGCTGAAGATCATGGGAGTTGTCGGTATCAGCGGGCATCGAATTGACTTCACCAGCTGGTACTACCACTTCAACATTGTGCAAAGGGCAACACTGACTTCCATCCCACTAAGTATGGTAGTAGTAGTAGTTGTTGTTGTAGCACGTAGTAGTGTCCTTATGTGTACGGTGGGTCTACTGTATTACTTAAAATAGTACTAATAGTAGTAAGCTTAGACCTAGTTGTAGTAGCGCATGCTCGTGTATGCTACTGTATACGATACTACCACTTCAACCCCTTGCAATGTGTAGACCTACCGCCCACTCCGACCACGCTAAGTAACTGCAGTAATAGTAGGCTACAGTAGAAACGTGTCTCTGTCTATGGGATCGAGGCCTACTACCACTTCAACTTTGCGCTGATGTCGGCCAACAGTTTCATCAATCCCTTCATCTACGCTGCCATTTCCCACTACTGTAGGCCTACTACACTACCACTACTCACCAGTACAATCATTTTATACTAGTAGTAATATCAGTAAGTTCGTTCTTTATGTAGGTCTAGTTCATCTACGCTGCCAAGTATCGTCAGTTTCAACAGGCCATCAAACGTACGGTGGCTAAACTGAGTCTGAAGCAGCAGAGTCAACAAGCCCATTCAACTGACATGACCTGAAATGGGCTTAAAATTCGTGCCGGTTTATCCTGTCCGGTGCCAGGTAGGCCTACTGCATACCGGCACATAGCTGTAGGTGGCACGATACGTGAGCCTGTTATATAGCCTACCGGTAGTTCTTGGTTAGACGAAAAGTTTAACTTATTTTAAAAAGTTAGAGTTAAAAATCTTTTAATTAACATCACAATGCAGCTTGGTAACTGCTGATACCGTACGTTGTAAGGGCCACGAACCTTAAGGGCCTACAGGAAATGGCATTTGGGGGACTGTAAAGTTCTCCGAAACCCCTTAACCGATTTCCATACAGCTTGGCAGTAATAACCATAACGACCACGCGACCCCATAGGCAAAATATGGTTACAATCGGTTCAAAGAGGGCGTGGCTGCGCATGCGCGAAATTCGCCGTTAGACGTCTATTTTTTTTCTTTCTTCCTCCTTGTGCACGGCTACAGACCAGCCCGTTTGACCGACCGACGCCGCTAATGGATCAAACGAAACATCCTGACGCCGGACACATTACTTATATGCTTTGGATTAATTTTTAAAACGCCACAATTTTTGAAAATTTGCAGTACGGCCTATGGGGACTTCAAAGCGGTATAGCTCGGTCCCCGTAAAAGATAATTGCACGCTGCGTTTACATACTCCGCTATTTTCGGGGTCGTGCAATCTAATGGTGCCATTTAAATTTACCCCCTAACGACCACTGTTGCCATAGCAACCATTCAAAAGTTGAAAATTTTGCATTACAGCCAATGCAGATTTCAAAGCGGTATAACTCGGCCCCCTTATTAAAAGATAATTGCGCTGTTTGCACCTACCCTCTATTTTCGGGCCAGAGCTATCCGATGGTGTCATTTAAATTTCTCCCCTGCCGACCCATTTTGCCAGGGCAACGAATTTTGAGACAAAATTGACTATAAGTAAACTGTTAAAGTTTTCTGTTCTGATTAACTAAAAGTTTAACTAAATTATTTTAGTTAATTCGAAATGTTCACTGGCACTTTGCGAGACTAAGTCTTTCGTCTAGTGGCATTCTGTTAACAACAGAGTAAAAATTTAAGAATTGAATGATGACTTTTTGTTGTGTCTGTATGTAGGCCTACACTGAACTAATTGCAGTTTCACTGTTTTAAGTTACTATTTTTGTAGTATTAACTCTCAATAGATGCATAGACCAATCGACAACGTCTGTAAAGTCAATCAAAAACAGTTTGAAAAAAGTTTGAAAAATTTTAACTATTTAAAAAAGTTACAGTTAACTTTTTTTCAAGGTAGTTAGAAAAAATATTTTTAAACTAAAAGTTTAACTACATTTTTAGTTACAAAAATAGTTAATGTTAAAGTAAAAACAAAAAAAGATCGTGCCCATCACTGCGCCCAGTGCACTGCCAGGCAACAAGCTTGGGCAAATTTTTCAAGCACATATGAGCCTCTGTTCAACAAACAATATAATCTGGTACTGGTCAAACGGCGGTGACGCTTTGCGGCTGGGAACAGTGGGAAGGTAGGCTTAGGTCTGGCGTCGCACTGGCCGTGCGTCACGGACTCAGTGGTCTATCCATGCACCTACGGGCTCAACAGCCTTAGAAATGGAGATGAGCACCCCGCCTGTTGCCAAATTTTAGACTACCAAAAATTTTGTTTTCCTCTTAAAGCTTATATACTTCCGAATACATAAAACTTGGATCTGTAAGCCACAAATCCTCATTTTGGAAAATTTGGCACAAAACAAAACTAAAATTCCGAGCAGCCATGGTAATCACTTTCTCCAAAATTTGCAGATGTCCATCGGAAAACTGCAACTTTGATCCGCTCCGAAGACATTTTTAACCACAGACACACTGCTGGGCTGGAAAGGGGCCATTCGTCTAGTTCGTAATTATTATGTAAAACTTGATAGCCCTACAATATACCCGGTATACCTGGTATAGGCTGCATAGAAACTGCAGATAGCCTATGCCCGTAGTCACACCTGCAGGGAAACAGTGAAAATTACAGTATAGGCCTAAGCTTATACAGCGGAAACATCCGGAGCAAAGCACAATGTTAAACGTGACATTGCCATGTAAGATTATATGTACACATTGTACACCGTGTCTCCAAAAAAACTGTGCCACTTTTTATTATCCACACCTTTGCCAAATGTTAACAGATTATTTGCAACAATATTGTCTGCTTTGTTTACAAACGTCAAGAATATATCTGAAACTAAACATAATATAATTTCTACGAAAATTAATAAACTAATTGTTTCAGAAAATAGTTATGCATATGTATTTCAGTAATTTTGATAATTTTTGAAAAATTTGTTTTACATGGTAGTGCAGTGACACAGTTAACGTGTGGTGGGATATTCAATAACTTTTTATTGCAAACTGTCTACAGAATGCACCAGTAAAAGCATTTGGAAAATCTGTTAACATTTGGCAAAGATATGGACAATAAAATTGTGGCACATTTTTTGAGACCCAGTGTACTTTCAGGCTAATTATACGGCAAGCTATATGATACAGCAGTATCAGATATACACGCGCCCTGCGATCAGATAAATACATCATTAAATCTTTGTAATGGTAATCTTACTTACTTAGCCCGGCTTTTAGTGGCCCCATGCACACAGCCAGTAGCGGTTTTACTCCCGAGTAGGGGTGCACAGGCCCCCAGTTTTGCTAATGTTTCCTCTAATGTTCACTTCGTTCACCTTGGCAAAGATAATAATACATTTGTATAGCGCCGTAGTGCCGTAGCTTCAGAGGCGCTGGCAGAGCAGGTCAGTTAACTGTATCCGAAATTAAATAAGTGAGTTTTAAGCCTAGATTTAAATACACAGAGAGTGTCACAGTTAATGACAGAAGCAGGCAGAGAGTTCCAGGTTGTCGGTGCAGCGCAGCTGAACGATCGTCTGCTAATGACTGTTCGTCTGAAGGTGAGACGGCATGGTGAAGAATGGGGAGTGGTTTTCTCTTCCCCATCCAACTAGACGGTCTTGGGAAATGTCATGTGCTCCCCAAACAAGGTGCAGAACAGAGCCCCAGCCAAAATGAATCTGGCACATTTTCTTTGTTGCGGAAGCCTAGCTTCTGGTGAAGTAAAAATATCCTAAGTGTTTATCGTAATTATTCTGACACAAATAAATGTACAATACCGGTACAAATCCACAAGTCATGCACCATATTAATATGAGATTTCATCGCTGGCATGGCTGTTAGATATAAACTTCATCAAAACATAGGACAGGACAGGCTCAGCGTCACCTGCCACTCTCATTTTAACCACTGACCTGCCGGCTGCAGTGCAGTCGATACTTTAAGTTAATAAATGTATATATACATTTATATATACACTGTGTCCCCAAAAAAACATCCCCGACATTTTTGACTGTAACTTGAAAACCAATTATCAGACTTTGATAATTTTTGATAAGAATATTTTTGAGACAACTTGCCATCAAATGACTGTTCAGTTTCCCACCTCACCCAACGTATGCTTCTGCACTACCCAGGGAAAGCAGATCAAGCGAAATATGTGTTGAAATAAACAGAAAACCTGAAACAAAACATCCCCAACATTATTGATCGTAACTTGAAGACAGATCAGCAGATTTTAATACTTTTTGGCAGAAATATTTCTGACACAACTGGCTATTAAATAAGTGTTTTAGTTTCCACCTCACCGAACGTTTGCTTTTGCACTACCTGGGGAAAGCAGACCAAACACAATACCTGTTAAAATGAATTGAAAAAACGTCAATAAATTCCATCTATCCTAATATGTGGGCCCCAACAGCTGGTCTATTACAAGGTTTGACTGTCATGCAGCAGTGCGTTTACCAGATAAAGTTTAGGAATCTTTGTGAAGTCAAGAAGTGACTGGTACAGCCTGCATTGGTATGGAGCAGAACTTTATCGATACTGCTGTCAACGAATGGAAAAAGCATCTCCTTGCCTGTGTTCGCATAGTGGACAAACACTTCAAGCAATTTTGCTGCAGGCAGTTAAAAAATGAACAACTGGATGAAATGTCAACCAGAGTGTCAGAAATGTGAACGAAATGTGTTTTTACGCGTTATGTTAGTTAAGCA
>Ga0209367_1012947_pt1 | contig 10818 bp, 9 predicted proteins | sample WorMetLIZISLAND2_FD_187412 | JGI IMG/M metagenome (GOLD analysis project Ga0209367, IMG submission 187412) | Marine gutless worms symbiont microbial communities from Max Planck institute for Marine Microbiology, Germany - Olavius geniculatus... ... | reverse complement strand
GTACTGGTGTCAGTAATGATAGATATTTTAATACTTCACTTTTCAGAAATTTAGTCAATTAATAATTTTCATTGTTAGATGAGGTAGCCACAATGGCAAAAACAGCTAACTTACAACAGCTCAAAAACAGGACATCACTTACATTACAATCATTAAGGGAAATGACCAGTGTTTGGTGTATGTTAGTGAACTCCGACAACTCATCACACAGTGTACAAACACCAAACCAATGACTATTTTAAAACAAAAAAACATCAAGCAAAGCATATCACCTTGTGGACGTGTATTGCCTACACGCCATGTGCACAAATTCAGTCGACTGATATCTGTCATCCACTTGTCGCATACTTCTGCCGAAGCACACTCGAGACGAATCGTAGCCTTGAAGCATTGTTACTACTTTCAATGTCTTTTATTTTGTATCTGAAATCAAGTGGCATTAGCTTCTTCAAGTTATCGTGTCATTCAGACATTCTACTGAAAGTTTCACCATTTATATAGTTAGCGTGACAGATAATGTAAACAAGCTCCAACGAAGCGCACCACTGTTGTCAAGGCCAAGGTCGCACAAGGTGGTGCTCGATTCTGCATGCTCGGATACGAAGGCGTGACAAAATATGCTAATTGTATCTCACGATGTATGAAATGTAAAAATGCTCCCGGGATTGCAAACGCTATTGCTAATGCTTTGGCTAAGATAATTACTTTCCCAGAGTACTAATTGAAAGAAACTTGCTAGAACTCAAAAACATGCAAAACTGAAGACATTTTTAAAACTCCAGGCAAACAATATTGGTTACTCAAACAAATGACAATATTCGTGATCATGAGTCGCATCGTTTACTGCCGCTCTCGGTTTGCAGAATTTTTTGGACACCGCGCCTCTCTAATAAACGTAAACACATGACGTTGAAAAATCGCGTCACGTGATCTGGAGCTAGACACAACAGTAATGCAAATTCAGTCAGCACAGCAAGGATTGGCGTTCATCATCGTATGGGGGTTGTGTCTATAGTTCATAAAATTACAGGTCAATCGTAAACAAATCAGTGTTTTGGTAACAAAAACTGCAACAAAGTTCCGTAAATACGAACTAACGATGCGTTGGGAGTACAAGGAAGAGAATACGTTCGAGAAACGAAGAGCCGAGGGAGAGAAAATCCGAAAGAAGTACCCTGACAGAGTGCCGGTGAGACCAAATTCTACTGTTAAAATTTCGCTGACGCAGTACCTATAACTTGTCAGGTCCGACGTACAGCTGATTACAGCAAGTTGCTGCTTGCTTTCTTTAGCTTCTGTCATTTCTCTGCGTCGTGCAGGGACGGTAATTGAGTTGTCAGTTTCGTGGACCGTGGTGATGCAAATACTGGCCTATTTTTTAATTCTCTGTTCTTATTTTTCCAGTTCCCTTTCATCTTTTTCTTGTTTTTCCGTTTCTACAGCTTTAGGACTAGCAGAATGACAGGGTGAGAAAAAACGCTCCACTTGAAATAAACCATAATCAATCATCCTGTTTACACTGGCTAACACAATAGTAATGTTAATTATTGTATCAGTAATATCTGTTGCTTGTAGTCATCAAATTCCACATCTGGATGATAATTGCCACACACTTGCTTTGTAGTCTGGTCTGGCATGTAGTAGTTACTACATATAGTATTAAAATATACTTGTGTTTGTTGCATTCTGTTCTTGTGAAGTCATTTTGTGTCACTGGACTATTTTGGTGAATGTTCAGGTGATTGTTGAGAAATCGCCGAAGGCTCGGGTGGCGGACTTGGACAAGAAGAAATACTTGGTACCATCTGATCTGACCGTCGGCCAGTTCTACTTCCTCATTCGCAAGAGGATTCACCTGCGCCCAGAGGATGCACTGTTCTTCTTTGTCAACAATGTGATACCCCCCACCAGTGCCACGATGGGCACACTCTACCAGGTCAGTGGTCAGTGCCAGGGATGTTAACAAGACCAAAATATGGCGAGAACAAGAACGAGACCAACTATATGAGAACAAGAAGGAGAACAGTGAAAGAATAAAATTTATCATATAATATTTGACATAACCATCAGCATAAAGTGATTTATACACCAACGTAATTATCAGCTGATGTGGCATGAGTCATGCACAGAGACCACAATAATGCGTTATCTGTATCATGTGTAGCATCGAGATTAGGCCTACCAGAACCAGTCTGAGAGCGAGTCTAACAGTGTCTTGCCGGTATAGTCTGTTCACTGCAGACTTACATTTTAAGCACAATCACTCACGGACATGAGCTGAATAAATCCATTGGTTTGGTTGGATTGGGTAAAACGTGACCGCAGTGAAAACATGCGCTGTCATAAAACAGCAGGTGGTCTCTGCAACAACCTACTCTATTGCACAGTCTTTGATCTGTATACACAGCAGGTTCAGCTAATAGACCAGGCTTTGACACAGCCGGTAGTCTGCACTCGTGACACCACCTGCATGAGCAGCTTCTGTAATTACGATTCAGTGAGTTTTATTGTAGGTCTAACAGTCACTATTCAGTTTACGATTAGTGCTCTCACTTTGACACTTGAGTGCAGAGTTATAAGTCATTATTGCAAGCAATAATGAGTATTTTGCATAGTCAAATTTCGAGACACGAGACCAAGACACATGAGAACGAGAACAATTATGATGAGAATAAGAACGAGAACGAAACCATTAAATAGCGTCTCGAGACCACGTTGGTCTCGAGAACTTAACATCCGTGGTCAGTGCACCTTAAAACTTTGAAATGAAGCTGGGTCCCAGATAAATCTTTGGTCCCGGATATAAACTGGGGAGTCAAGGCAACTTGTATCTTTAGAAGGTGGGATCTCCTATTCGGAGTTTTACGGTACCTGCATTTTAGTGTTAAAACTTTAGGTTAGAGGTTGTGTTTAGCCTGTGATGTAGTCGCCAAGACCAAGCTTTTGGTCCTGGGATGCATCGAGTCCGAAATAGTCTTGGTTGTTCGATTCAGTGAACTTTGATATGTAGATAGACATTAATGAGCGCTACCCAACAGTTTGCTGCGTGAACTAATTAAAGGTCAATGTCACAAGATCTTCAAAGTTAAGAAATTCTTCCGGTTTTAACATATACATTTTTTGTTATTTGCAAGAAGTTGGCAAATGACTAAAGTTGACTAACAACGTCTCATTGCACTGATTACTATTACATGACTTCACTGTTTAGGCTTATTGTTACATGTCCTTGTAGTCTTAGGACTTAACGCCATGCTAAAGTTAATTCGTCCTTTATCATCATCATCATCAAATGACTTGTAATTTTTAAACCTCGGGACAATATTTGAATTTGAATATGCTGGATTTTGGATATTTGGTCTATTTTTATGTGTCGCATGGCTGAAATTGCCTAGTATGCAGTGTTGCAAAATCGGTACACGTATGAAGTAGTCAACTGCAGACTCTGCAGTCTTGTTGTTTTTTGCTTCATTTTTACCAAATGCAAGTCAAACATAGATTGCATATAGCTCTTTAGGAAATCTATTGCAGGGCTAGGGAACACTATCTGCTACATGCAGTGTTATCTGCCACCTGACACCATGGGTGAACAGCCATGCCTCGTGTTTACTCCAGGCAGACAGACCACTAGACCAGTACTCAATTTACCTATACCATAGGGATGGAAGGCTGAGTTGACCTTGGTCTTAGTCATATACCTAGATGGTTTACAGGTTTATCTGTCCACTGACAGTCAGTCAACCATTTCAAGTAGTAACCACTTGATAGAGATCTGGCCACGAGTTGAACCCACACCCTCTTTATCATAAGTCTGACACCCTGATGTTACACCCCGAAGCTGCTCTATTTTACTTATTATCTCTGCCGAGGTGAACGTAGTGAACGTTGGAGGAGATTAAGAGATTGGTCGTTCCCAACTTCTGTTTTTCTGTCCGTCATTCCATGTGTGTACGTGATGACTCATAATAGCAATGACATCATTGCATCAACAGCTGCTTAGCCGGCTATTACTTTTCCCTCCCTTTCTCCTGCTGCGAAGCGGCTCTTCCTTCTCCCTCCCCTTTCTTGTTGTAGGTGTAGTTGTAGGTGTAATAGTAGTAGTAGCAGTAGTAGTACTACTGTTTAAATTACTTTACTTAGCTGAGATATGCACTCTCACGAGCACCTTCTAGATTATCTTAGACGTCATGTGCTGATGATGTTGTAGGAGCATCATGAAGAGGATTTCTTCCTATACATTGCATACAGTGATGAGAGTGTGTATGGGGCATGAATATCTGGGTCACTTCATGTGATCTGGGTCAGCGGGTCATCTGAGTGAGACTCATTAACTGTGTCATCATCGAGGACGGCTGTTGTTGTACAACAATGTATATGCTCTGTGTATAAATAACATCAATAATTAACAGTTTTTAAAGCTTTCTCTTCACTCTTGTTGCACATTTTTTTCATTTTTTACCTTTGACATTTGCTTGCATTTAGAATAAACGGAAATTTTGCGACTTTATTAGGTCTAGAAATTGCTGAAATGTCAGTAGCTCGATTTTTCATTTGTTGCCAATGATTGACGCTTAAATTGTTCAGAACGAAGTGAAATTTTGTTTCATAGCTGTCATACTTTACAGTGAGTGATGAGACTGTTTACTGCATGTGGGATTACTTTTGTCATGCTAATCGTTTTGTCATTTGGTTATCGTAGACTGTTTTAAGATTGTATTCATTTTGTTGTTATAGCTGTTACGTGTATAACAAAGATTTATCAGACAGCTCATAACTGAAAAAAAAGAATTTCTCTGTGCTAAGAGTGCTCACTGTAATTTTTTTGGATAACTTTACAGAGGTGTTGTATATGGCACTTGTCAGCAGATATTTGTAATTAATGGCGTATGTATTATGTTGAAGGTGCATTGTGTTGAAATTCTGCAGATTTTTATGGCAGTAGACCCAGATGATAAGATTTTCTTCAAAATGTATGAATGCACTACAATTTGAAACTTACTGTTTTAATTTTGTGTTAACGCAATTATTTGGATGACAGCAAAACACATTTTATCATCCCAGTAGTCTCATACACCATGTCCTGATCAGTGTTTGACATGCATCATTTGTGTAGATAAAATCCTTTGGGTCTATAACTTATATTTAGTGTCAATTTTTTGATCGTCCGTCACGTTTAGTATATTAATTGCAGATATGGTTTGCCAGTCAGCCGTTATTTTGTCATCATCTGAGATCATCATCAGTTTGAGAGGAGTTGTCAGATGCCTGTGTATGATGTACATACGTATTCATGTGCTGAAATGTATCATGACTTATACTGTATCAGGTGGGACGTTAAACCCTACACACTCACTCACGTATCATTATAACTAGAGCTGTCAAGGCGTTAATTTTTTAATGCATTAATTAACGTGTAAATTAACGCACCCAGTCCCGTCGAGAGGGAGATTAGGGGGATAAGTTATCACAGGCCTTGCGACGTTTGAGGGGCCCTGCCTGTCTAATATAGAAAGTTAGAAACACATTTTTTAAACGTATAATCAACAATAACTGACGTCATAGGTAGCATGGAAATCTATTAGCACGTCGTCGAAAATCGAAATAATTATTTATTTACAGTAGTGATGGAACGAATACTACAGTTTAGTTACTCAAATTCATTCGATTGTCAAATAACCGCAGTTTAAAGGAATATTTCAACTTTTGCTTCACAAAATTTAGTAAATTAACATAAATTTACGTATGTGTGTTAATTTTTTTAAAGCGCATTAATTTTTTTAACACGCATTAGTTTATTAACGCGTTAATTAACGCATCAATCGTGACAGCTCTAATTATAACATACAGGGGTGCAGTCTTATGAAATAAGTGGGGGATATCTGAAGCTGGGGGCTTAAGGCAAGTTCTTGTTTGAGGCATATTTTTGCGAAAGTTGTGCTATATTTCCGAACTAATGTGTACAAAAGTACAATAAAATTGCCACAGTATTTTGCTATTTTGTCATCCACAGAAACTAACCTAAAATAAAAGTACAAATAATTATAGTCTGACAGATGGAGAACAAATTTGTAGCTCTGCACGAAAATGTTTTACCACCATAGCTAGTTTTTATTCCTAGAAAAAAATGGGCTCCATGTCCCAATGCTACTACACCTGATTGTAGAAGATTGGAACGTTTGCTTTGCTGTGCAGAATGAATGAGTGTAAATAGCTAGTGATTAGACATATGTTTTGTTGAATTTCTCGCGATGTCGTAGTTAGCATTTAGCATGCTTTTTGGTCCTTTTATGTGGTGAAATCTGTTGGCAAAAGTCTACAACTAGTTGGCATTGAGAATATTTCTGTATTCTGTTTGCATGATAACCACTTGTCTTTTAGATTGACAGTTTGCATGCATGTTTCCACACTATTTTGCTGACAGATTATTACTACGGTGCATTATAATGTTCAACTGAGGCAACATGGCTAGATGGGGTGGGGGCAGAGAGGGCAGTTTACCTCTTCAATTTCTGTCTGGTTGGAAAATGTTTTTCTTGTCAGGAAATGTTCTTTGAAAAAATATGGAAAAAATGGTGCTAAGAGTTTGGAGAATTTGGGGCATAATTGACATTTTTAGCACCCATTATCTTCTCTGCAACTTCTTGTTCACTCTCTTCTCCTTCCCTTTTCCTCTCCATTCCCCCCTTGTCACCCACAACGCCTCTGGTGTTCAATGACTTCAGACTGAGTTAAACAGAAACAGCATCGATCTGTAAAATGTCATGTGAACCAACTTCACTTGTGAGAATGGCTCAAGCCAAATCAATGGAAGGCATTTAAACAAAAAATAACCTGGCTTATCGCAGCTGATAATATGGTGTTAGAGTGAGTGCACAGAAATTGTATGTCACATAGAAAGATGCATGCAAGTGCTTTGAGAAGTCTTTGTGCTTTTAGACTGCAGGGTAATAGAAGTACACCCAACAGTACAATGTCATGCAAGGTAACTTGGTTAGTCAAAAACAGGCCATCTTTAAAAATGTAGATGTAGCGCTCATTGCAAAACTTAACAGCCTCCAGTGAGGATCGAACTCACGACCCCTAGTTTACAAGACTAGTGCTCTAACCGCTGAGCTATAGAGGCTTTTGGCCGCATGCGCTGCGAATTGTTTAAGTAGTTTTGGACGACAAGGGGCTGTGTAAAAGTAAAGAAACGTTTCAGAAATAACATTTCTGTTGATGAAAATATACGGACATAAAATAAGTTTAATTTTAATCTGCACTGGTTATGTATATCCCGTCATACTGCGATGAACTACTCGTTATCGTTACGTTAGCAGCCTAGCAGGTGCTCGTTAGCGCCATCTAGCGTGTAAAAAAGTAAACAAAACATGGCTGCGATTGTTATTGTTTTTGTCGAACAGTAACCAAAATTACGCTTTTCTGAATACGAAACACTTGACGCGGTCACCGCCCAGTAATAAAATTAATTTCTGGGACAATCTACGCGTAGGTATTAGATATGGGATAAATGAATGAATCTCAGTTGCTTTTCTGCTTGTATTGGGTGGCCGGAAAAGCGGGCATCGGCCTATTTTCCCCAGTATTCATGCACGATACTTGATAAAATAAGGAAAACTTAATAATCCGACTGAATTTTCAGAAGGATGTTTATCATCAAGTTAGTATCGCCTAAGTCGAAGTTTGAGGACTAGAGGAGCTAGTATCCAAAGGGGTTATTTTTAGATCTGGATTTGGTTACTTAGTCGGCAGAGCCCCCAAACTAGGGCATCGCATTGACAGGCTGTGGTGCGTGAACAACTTGCCTAGGGTTGTTACCTGATAGTGGATTGGCCAGGAGTCGAATTCTCGACCTTGCGGTTATTGGGTTCGACACGCTGACCACTAGACTATCAGGCCAAGACGTTTGATAAAGTTGCCCGATTTTGTCTGCCAGTAGAATCGGCCAACTAAAGTCTGCCACTTGTCGTGCAAAAATTGACTGATTTTGTCACCCGATAAAATCGGCTGATTTTCTTGTCTGATAAAGTTGACCGATTTTGTCGGCAAAGATGGAATATGTTCTGTTGTTGGATAAATTGATCTTTTTCTCGCGTGTAGCGATTTTTCACTTAGTTTGTTGTTGTTTGTTAGTTTAAGCTGAATGCTTTCAATTTTCTGTTAAGTATTCTAGAAAATAAGTGATAACTGATTGTAATATGTTATTCAGCTGCGTTTTGTCAGGTCCGGTGATCGGTGATCACCATGGCGGCGGATAAGATAACGCTCAACGATGCGATGCAGAACGTAGATGTTCTTGATGAGTTGCCACTGCCTGATGAACAGCCGTGCATCGACGCTGCCCCACTCTCTATTCACTACCAAGTCAACAAGCACACAAACTTTGAGGATCGTGGCGCCTTTGTCACTGGAATGGCTCGGTACATTGAGGAAGCTACAGTCCATGCTAAACTTGTAAGTGTTGTCTTTTGATGTTTGGATGTTACATTTTGATCAGATGTTACGCTAAGTCACTTTTCACACTAAAGTTGTAGATTTTTTTTTATAGTTATGTTAACAGTGGAGCTGTCGAATTAATGCAATAACTTAATGCATTAGCTCATTAAAGAATTAGCGTGTGTTGAAATAATTAACGCTTGTTAAAAAAATTAATACACATATGTAAATTTGCTTAATTCTGTGAAACCGGAGAACTTTCCAGTAATATTTCATTACTGGTAAGTGGTAGTCTACGTTTATTTGACGATCGAATAACATTCAAGTAATTAAAAATTGCTTTGTTGCCGTTTTGTCACTACTGCCATGTCCTGTGACACAGTTGCAACTTTGTGGGCTTTATTTTAGTTGCTGTCTCAATGTAGTCCATGTATAATGTCAGCAGTGTCAATGCATTATTAGCGCTTTAATGAATATGTTAAAAATTAACGTGAGTTAAACGTTTACAAAATTATTGCATTTACAGGTCGTGTTAACATTTTGGTATGGTGATAAATTGCCTGATGCATGAATGCTGTGATATTGGGGTGATTTAGTGGTAATTCGTAAATGTCGAGTTATGCATGCTATCGCATGTGTTACAATAAAACAGGATTTTAACGACCTATCAGGATTACTGTCTGATCTGAAGTTAAGTAACCCAAGATTTACCCTTTACTTCAAAGACCAGGCATGAAAGTGTGAATGTATGTGTGTGCTTTAGAATGAGTTGTTGGAAGAGGGTGAAGAATATGCTGTCCTGCTGTATACATGGAGATGCTGTTCACGTGCTCTGCCTCAGGTAAACCAGGCTGACAAAGTTGCACTGTACCGTCTACACTTGTACCAGTCATATGGTAGAAACACGGTTGTTGAGTTGATTGATCAGTCAGTTGATTCGTTGTGTTTTTTTTAAATAATCGTGCTGCTGTTTTGCTGCTGATAGATGATAAGCTTTGAAAGTTATCCAAGTTTCACCTTTTATTTTTGTTTTAGTTTCCGTTTCGTTTTTATTGTGTAATTTAAGTTTCAGTTTTGTTTCCATTTTGAAGGATGTTTTCGTTTCCGTTTCAGTTTCTGTTTCACACTGTTTTTTTTTTGTCTCAGTTTCGTTTCAGTTTTACACATTTCCATTTCAGTTTTCATTTTCACCCAATCAGATGCAGTTAGAATCAGAAGCAAACACACAGTATAAGACATGAGAAAATGAAGCATATAGGGCTGTAAGACTTCGCTTTGTGGCTGGAAGCAATCTGTGATGACCGTTTGTTTGATGCAACTTTGAATGACTTATTCTTTGTGCTTTCAACAAATTCTGTCCATTGCACAGAATGCAACTTATGCAGATGAACGAAATAGCTCAGTTTGTTTTCTGTTAGTTGTCCAACTTGTCCATGACAGAATTCATTGCTCATGCCATTCGCACTCCACAGCGCTGCATTTTAGCATCAAATGAAAAATATTTCTATACAAGCACTCGTGTTCCCATCCACAGATCGCATTCGTTGTTACAACTCAGTGACACAACAGTGAAAACTTCGGATGGTGTCGTGTTGGCAGTCATCAGCTATTGTACGCCTCTGCTGCATGGTGGTCAAATAACAAGCTTCGGCATCGGCATTTGTGGGTCTGTATTAATTGTACGTCTGTCTTTCTTGGATGATGCCTCCAGCGACTGAACGACAGTATTTCTGGATGATTGATGGACAGAGCAAAGAATTGGCCTACAGAACTTTGCCAGCTTTTTATCCAGTCGTCAAGATACTGTGCTGCCAGGCTGCAGTTGTTATCACTGACCATTCAGATATGCCAGTGTCGTTAGATCAGTTTGACGTCTTTCAGTGATGCGCTGGCAGCGGCCATGGCATGTGCCTTGAACCCTTCTCCAGACTGATGGGTGCTCACTCACAGACTCATTCACTCACTGCAGTCATTAACACTATAGGCCTACTGACCACAGGGGCGTGGGATGTCACACGGTGATACGGCTGGTGTTAATTACACTGGCAGTTGTTTGGCTATTGCAGTCGTTGTTTCTACTGACATTGTCGTTTTCGTTAACGGAATCTGTTTAAATTCGTTTTGCGCAGTTTCATTTCCGTTTCCATTAACGTAAATTACACTGGCTTAGAAAGCGATTAGTTTACCAGATATGGCGAGTCATATTCGGAGATGACATATATTGTTTAAAGTGAATGCATAGATCCCAGTAATGCTGTCTTAACTCTAAACCAGTGCTGTCCAACCTTTTTGACACCGCGGGCCACTTAGTCAATTTTCCACCAGCTGGCGGACTGCAATCAAGGGGGGGTATGGCGAGTGCGCAGAGCGCGAGCCTATAAGGGG
>Ga0209367_1012946_pt1 | contig 10818 bp, 6 predicted proteins | sample WorMetLIZISLAND2_FD_187412 | JGI IMG/M metagenome (GOLD analysis project Ga0209367, IMG submission 187412) | Marine gutless worms symbiont microbial communities from Max Planck institute for Marine Microbiology, Germany - Olavius geniculatus... ... | reverse complement strand
AATGCAAGCATCCCCCCAACAATTGCCACTTTTAGCCATGTCGTCCCCCCCACTGTCTAGAAGAAATCGCCGCCACTGCTTGAAGTGCAAGTGTTTGACCTCCGGTGACCTTTATCTTTGAACACACTGCTTACTTCTGCCTTGGGAACTTTCGTATACCCGGTTCTAATTTTGGATTTTCTATAACTCGTTGTTTTCGAGTTAAAATGAGCCCGTATGACAGGTCTACAGACAGACAGATGGACGCACGCTGCGGAATATTTTATAAGAAGACCTAGGCCATGTATATAAAAACCAGTAGCACAATCCTCATAAAAATTAGGTTGAGTGGTCAGGACGCATAAAAACGTGAGCAGGCTTCACACTGAATGCTGATTGGCTCCCGCAATAATCCGGCATGACGGCCTTATGACGTAAATGACGTCGTGTAAAGGAAGTTATGGTCAACGGGTCATGAATCAAATGGGTCGCCATAATTTGATTGGTCAGACCGGTCGCAGGTCAATGGTTGTTGACCCATGACCCATCAAGTTTTACTGTTTTACAACGTACGCGGCGGCCTAACGATATGCGGCCTGTCCGTGCTGTAGGCTGTACAAATGATGCAATCAAATTTTATATCTTTATCAAATATCGATTGCTTTTAAAATACTTTTATAGTGAAGAGTAAATTTACAAAAACAAAAAAATCCAGCTGACGCTAGGAAAGAAGTGCTACAGCCTATACAGTTCCTGTTGCAGTAGGCCTACTGACCTTCAAGGTCACCCAAGATCAATAATTTTCATCGTGCCATAGATGCCTGCGGCATAGCTGTAGCGCGTAAAAATCGATCATTAAATATCACACCAGACACTTTGCTGCAATGCGGTAAAATTTCGTTTTCAAAAACTGATTGATATCAATACAAGCTAATAGCTAATAGCTTAGAATGAGCTGTCGATGACAATAAAAATAAATGAAGGAATAAATAAATCAACAAGATTGTAGGCTATAGATAGATTAGGCCTATAAAACACATACGACGGTCGACGACGCGAGCGTTAAACGAACTCCGACGTTTGCCAATGACAATTGGTTAGACCCGTCAGTGGGCTGATCTGTCGTTGTAGTGAGACAGGGCAAAAAGAGAATTAAAAAATGCGACGCAAAATTCGCATTTTATTTCGCACTTTGCACTTAAACAGATTTCGCGCCTTCGTATTTCACTTCACAGTTAGCACTTCAGCTGCAAGCATTATGATAGGCAGAATAATTTCGCTTTGTTAATTGTGTGTGTTAATTGTGTCTTGTGACTGGATATGATAAGAGAGATGATAGATGTTGGTAAACAATGTCATGATAGCTGCAGCACCAGTGCATCGACTAGGGTGTGTCGTGCGATTGCCAATAAAAAGCGACAGTTAGGTGTGGAACATTAGCCACACCGCTGCGTCGGTCGGTCACTTCGTTTACGGGCAGAATAAAAATAAATAAATTGTACGACAGATCTACGCAAGTGGAGTTTGCGCCACGGACGGTGTTTGACGCCCGCTGCATGCATTGCTTTGTTCTATTAAACAGCGATCGGTCGGTCGGTGCGCTGAGATGGTTATGCAAGTCTAGTTGCATGCCAATATTGCTACTCAGATGGGTGGACAGAAACACACAATCTACGCTTACTGCTAAGATTTGGCAAGTTTAAGGAGCTGTATCAGCGACAGCTCAATATTATGTTAGTGAATCGTTAGCAGTGTGGTGGAATTCTAATAATCATTTTAGTGCAAAGTGTGCCAGTGAAAGAATGAAAATCGGTAATTTCTAATGCACTTACGAATGACAAAAACTTGACAACTTAGTTTATTAACCACTCTATATGTATTGCGTTATCTTGTAAGACAGATTTACTAAGTCCGATTTGTGCACCCGTTGTACATTGTGGTGTCCCTGTAAGCTTAATGAAGGGCACCATAGCAAGTATTCTGATAATATGATATGTTATGATGTGACATAATATGATTACAAGTAATGTACTCAGAGATACCGGTGGCACGGAGCCTTGGGAAAATGTCGGTCCGTTGTCGGTGCGTGTGTCGTCAGTAATGAACACGCTTCGCGCGGCAGGATCCCATTGTGAGCCGGACGTCGTGTCGAACAGATAGTCCCGGGACTGGCGCACAGGCCGATGAGGCTGGTACCGCGGCTGCTGCTGCTGGCGACCAGTCTTCATCATCGTCGGTTTGACGAGTCCGAGAAAACTGACGCAGGCGTACTCGAGCAGCGACGCAAAGACCATGATGAAGCAGGTGACGAGGAAGATGTCGATGCTCTTGAGATACGAGATCTTGGCAAGTGAGTGAGTGAGTAAGTGACTGAATGAAGTATGAGCTACGGAGCGTCGCCTGCCACATGTTGGCGAGGTATGAGATCTTGGGTAGCGAGGCGTTGGAGCTGGACAAAATGGTCGTCATCGTCAGTACAGTCGTGATGCCGAGCGAGACGCGAGCCGGCGACGCGTCACTACCCTGACTGACTGAGTGATAGCCGCTAGGGTAAGTAAGCTGAGTGCGAATGATGGGGTGGGGTGCGTGGGGTGATTAGGTGGGTGGTCAGGTCACGTGACTGCGGCTGGCTGGCCGGCGACGCGTCACGATGCAGCCAGAACGAGATCCACGACAGCACGACGATCAGACACGAGTCAATAAGCAACATGTCGTTCGTACTTCATTATCAATGTTATCAAGAGCCTATGTCATCATGTCATCAAACTGGAACACAAACGACGATGAGACACGACGGAACGTAGATGTGAATGACATAGTATCCGAGGCGACGGACGAAGTAAAACTCACAGGCCAGCCGCGAGTAATTGCCTGCAACAAAACCCAGTCAGCTCAGTCATATTCCAACAAATACAACTGACGAACTATGCCATAAAACGCCTTATAACAGGCCTAACATGTTTCGGCAAAACCGGTTACAACTGTCAGATTCTGAAACACGTTTTATGCGAAATCGCTTTTGCAGCGCAAGGGATTCCGACTATTCCTACACAATTCTCGGTAACGTGATCTATCGGTCTGTCTGTCGTCTGTTTGTCGTCTGTCACATACCTGCACTCTGCTTAAGCCGTTCGACCGATTTAAGTGTCATTTAGCAAGTATAGGGCCTACAGTTGTGGGGTTTAATGATACACTGCACGGATAGGCGTCCCAAACATAAAGAACGCACCGATTGCAGTGTAAACTACGCAATGATAGTTTTATTGAATCACAAACTGTGAACGCTAAGTGGTTTCGTAGTCTAAACGCCACAACCAAGAAATAAATGTCCCGAGCAGTTTTGCAGCCAGATTTCCCGACAGGCGTCCGATCTCCAAACAGTCTGCGGGTGGTATCATCTTCATTGCATTAGTACGTTCTCGGCTGTTTAGTAAATGGACGAAATGAAAGCCACCATCGATCACGTGTTCTGCATATGGACAGTGATGAATTAAGCATGCACGAGATTAAAAGGTCGACGTTACATCAGAAACTGCAGCAGTACGCTAAGCTACGACACTGAACTGTTCCGGGGTCAGTAAATGCTAAACGGCGACACTGACCGGAAATAGAAATACGTTCTGTGGAACAAGATATTTGTCCCATTGCCATGCTATAGCTGTCGTGTTTTAAAATTTTACGCTTTTTACGCGCGAGAGCTAGCATAGCTATAGCGCGTATTAGCTACGATAATTTTGTCTGTCCGTCTGTCTATATGACGTCACAGCTCTGCTGCGGCTTAAGAGGTGTGGCTGCAAAATTTTAGTAAAAGTGAAATTTTTGGAAAAGTACGACACCTCAGCGACATCTCACCTAGCCCATGTTCAGGCCACGTACGACATGGGTATGCGTGAAAAATTTCGCCGACGTACGTCGTGCCGTTACAAAGTTATTGGCGATGGTAACTCTCAAATATAGTACGGCCTATAAGATGCTTCAAGTCGCAAAAAGCTGCCGGTGCAAACTTGATGCAATAACGTAAGAATTATGGGCTATGTCAGCAGCATTTATAACAACTGTGCTAAGCAACAAAGCGCACAACACAATTACATCTCTTTTACGATGTAGTGTATCATATATTGTGTATATAATAATACCGTAAATTGTTGTCAGTGTCGTATTTGCTGGTCTTACAAATTGTACTCATTTTGATAATGCGCTTTGTAAACGTTTGCTGCATGCGTCAATTTTGAGCGAATAAAGATTAACTGTTTCATTGATCAATCGGATAATCTTAAATTAAAACAGTAGTACCTTCTGCCTGATCATCCTGAGTCGAAATAAACGTCTTATTTTGTGCATATTATTCTGGTTACTATAGAAAGTTGTAAAGGTAAATACTAAAATTTTACGAGATAATGCGGAAACAGACTCAGAGTAGGGGTGGTCAGATTTAAACACGGCTTCAAGGACTTCGTTCTCATCTCGTTGCATCAATAATTTCTTTTTCCGCACTGCTTTTATGAGATGCTCAGCGTCACTATAGCAGATATGTGAATTGCGATGTTACGTGCTAAGCTCTCATGCTGCTTTGGTTTGCTTTCCTGGAATCCTGGCGTATTCCTATATGGACCTCTATTTCTAAATGATCCTTCGTGATCAATAGGCCTATACTATAGCGAGCGTATAAGCAAGATTTCACAATGTGAAGTTCAATTTCCCAATTCTTTTCCCGGCCCTCTTTTTTTCTTCTCTACATCTCACCCCTTTTTCATGTCTATTCTTCTAATCCACGCAGCTATGGTTTTAAGGGTCTGGAAAACTTTGCATACCCGGACATTTCCCCCTCCTATGCTGCTGAGCGTACGTTAGTACGTATGTGTCAATCTTATACATTTGTGACCAAATAGCAAATACATGTATCCAAATGTATTTTTAAAGAAAAAAGCGATATTATGTACAGCTAAAGTGTAAAAGTTCGGAAAAAATTGTGTCACTGTCACTGTCACTGTTACTCGAAGCGCACGGTGTGCGCGACCGCACGCAGAGTGTCCAACGTCCAACGCTACAGTGGCTTTTGGGATGTGTCTGAATGTCTCAGTCTTGCAGTTGGATAAAGGGACGGCAGTCAAGGACATGGCGCTGAACAGACGGACGGACTGAAGGCCACCAGACAGTGCTGATCGCATATCAATGACATCACCGTCCAACTGCGACAGAACCTAACTGCCATGAAGACAACGTTATCTATCCACTGCGCCGGCAACGCTGCAAGCGTCAATGCCTTGACGTAGCAAGGCAAGACGTAACAGTGACGTCAATGCCTTGCTTTAGCAGCTGCTGTCTGTTTCGGTCACGATGACAGCTCGCCATTGTCACTTGAGGCATCACGTGATCCGACTCCATAAAATCTGCCAGGTCACTTTCGGCCTCCTCCTCGTGTGGCAAAATGTAATTGCTTTCTCCGTGTGTATCCGGTTCCGCGTAGCATTCTTGCAGCCGCCGCTTATTCATATTGACCGCCCTCGTCTCGAGACTGCCATGCAGACAGTGCGCTAAGCATCGCGCAGACACGTTCTGGTCAAGTATTTTTTGCTCTTGAATGTTTTACGTAGGCCTACAGTGGCAAATGCTGTTACATACAGCACTGCGTTCTGCAGACTAACTTAATTACGGGGCAGACATGCGATAACAGTTGTATGTGCTTTGATGAAACAGACCCAACCGTTTGCGTAAATAGGCCTACTAACACCGTTGACAATGCATTAGTAACAGACAAAGCGATCAGTGAAGATTTTACCGTAAGCCTACATCGAGCGCTTCGTTACACTTAGCATCCGACTTGTAAAATAACATGCCAGCGTAATTTGAACTACAAAGGGACCAAAAAATGGCATTATTACCTCCGCCAAAGAGGTTATGTTTTTGCCAGAGTTTGTTTGTTTGTCTGTGTGTCAGCAAGATAACTCAAAAAGTTATAAAAAAAAATCTTTCCGAAATTCTTAGGGAATGTCGGAAATGGCAAAAGCTACAAGTGATTCAATTTTGGGGGTGAACCGGAAGGGATCCTGGATTCTGGATCACTGTGAAATTTTTGTTAACATTGCTTTAAATGGGGCATAAGGAAAACCGCTGCCAAACCGAATATGGTGATGCCACCTGACGAATAACATGGCGTTGGCAGAGGTCTGCGGTCTCTGACTGTTTTTCTAGTTTTTATATGACTTAACTTTATCATATATTAATTGATTTTCAAATTTTTTTCACTGCCAGAATCGAGAAAAAAATTTGCAATAATACTGTCACATCTCAACACACCTCAAATGTGTCGTTACACTACTTTGTGTTTTATAAAAGCACAACAACGCGCCGTTTTATGGATAACGCCATTGCTCAGTGGCGTCACCGGCTGGAGTGCGTCGTCCAGCAGCAGACGGACACATTGAACATTTGGTGCAAAAACTGCATAATGTGACAGTCACTTTAGACAGTAATTGAGACAATAAAAATAGTTTTATGTTGTTCGTTTCTTAAAATGTGTTGTTACAAAAAGTTTGTTTTTAATTGTTGTTTTTACGACATTGACATTTCACAAAAAAAGTGTAGCGATACACTACAAAGGTGATGGGATCTTTAGTAATGGTGTTATTACAAATTTTGTTTTGATTCTGACAACGACATTTTTATATGGTTGATGTTCGACGACGTTAAGACGTTATATAAAATATGGTGACAATTTGTGTGACCCATCCTGAAAAGCAAATGTGGCTACTGGGTATAACGTTCAACATGCAAAGTGCCGGTATTTCGAACGTGCAATAAAATGCCACAAAGACAACTATCAAAGCATTGTCAAGCTGCCAAACTTTCTCTAGCTTACAATTACTGTAAACTAAAAAACACAAATCGGTAAGAAATTTCCACTAATACAGATATTTAGGCATAGGCCTATGTGTACAGCGACCAGATGCAATCGATTTCGATATTCAGGGCATCTTGAAGCGATGCTCGCTTGTGAGTGACGTTATCGTTTATGAACGTTAGCCGTGTATAAATATACAAAACACCTCACAGTATAAGCAGAAACGAAGCGCAAAATTGTGCCGCGCGAAACACCAGAGTTGACTTATCTGTCACTTTGTCAATCACTAGCTGACAGTTAGACGTGCACAGAAATGCAACGAACCGTGCGAGCAAATGCAGCCGACACGTCAACCTGCCATTCTCTTACCACTGATAGCTGTCATACATGTAGTTTGACGGGATAGGTGAGGTGATGGGCGTGACCCCTTCAATACAACTGAGAAAGATGGCGTAGAGTGAGAGTCTATTTCAAACAGTTCCATCATAAGCGTCGTCTTGTGCTATGCAGGCTGTAATCCTTCTTTCCCGGCTTTATGTATACGTAGCCTAGGTCTTCCGTTTTGTTGTTTAATGCAGACATTTACGTGTGGTGGTCTTATGTATTGACCGTTACGGTCAAATTCTTCACTAATGCGACGGTGTTTTTTTATTTGTCTGTCTGTCGTCTGTACTTTTTAGTAGTGCTCGTCTCAAATTATGTTGCCCGCTGCACTACTGTAGAGGTTATTAAGTTACAGCAGCTCGCACAAACAGTTGTATTTGAGTTTTGCTTTTACTAAAAGCAGCAACGAGTGAATGAAGATGTCATCATCTGAAGGAGGGTCGGCTATATGATAAACAAACACTTTTTCCACTGCTCTTTGTCCTGCGTCAATTGAGCCGCTTCATTCATCAAAAAAACCAGTCCAGACAGCGATGCTCTGTATCCATCTTTTTTATTATCAGCTTTTGATACGGTCTCCCGAATGAACAAAATTGACGAAAATTATTATAGTCTACAGTAAATAAGTAATCGTAGTCAATGAATGGCTCTCTATGACAACAGTGAGCGTAAGCACTTCATTCTATATAAAAACTACAAGTCTAACACTGGTTACGATAACAGTTTGACAAATTTTTCATGTGTGTACGCAATAAAAATATCAGTTACTCATTAATCGATTGATTAAAAGTGATTTAATGAGTGTCCAAGACAAAAAATACTGTCATTGCTTATGACTCTTTCATAAAGCGCCTATTTAAGATCTGGACGGGTGATAGTTTGGAAGGAAAACTTTGTTTTATTTACCAAGCGCATCTAATTTGGCAGAAACATCATAACGACTGCAGTAGCAGTGCATTAGCTGTTTTTTCTCACCTGTGCTGAGTACTTCGAGCTTTGTGCGAGTTCTGAAGCCTCCGACACTGAACTGCGGAAGTTGCACGGAGCGGTCCATGTCGACGGACTTGCGCGATCCGTCTTTCCACTTGTACTTGATGTGTTTCACTGAATACGCGTCTGCAATCATTCGCAGCACGTGATCCATTCGGTTATATATTACACGGTATTGCAAAGAAGTGTATGTGAATGGAAACAGAAGCCCAAGCTTACATGATCGACTATGCTGACGATCGTGCTTACGTATTTAATTTATTCACACGTTTACTTACTTACTTACTTACTTATTTACTCGATTATTCACTATCAGTCTAACAATAGTCGATACACAGGCACTGACGCGTTTGTCGCCGTTTACACAATGAAGCCGGCGAATATGTCCATAAGTTTTATATCGCCAAAACCAGAGGCTACATTTTTGTCGCTGAAAATGTAGTAGTCTCTTTTTCGCTTTTACACGGTTGCGTCCGAAAGTAAGCGACAGAAATGACGCAGAACCAGATTTGCATTAGAATGTCATCTCACTGTCATTCAAGGTTAAGCATTTTAAAATCATTGGACAGCCGATAAACTTCGTGTCGCAGTATTGCTATGTTGATCTTAGCTCTAAACGTTCTGAAATGACTAAAAATTGCATCTTCGGTGACCACATTGTCGTTGAGGACCCCTTGCCACGGAACCCCCACGAATGCCCCTGAAAATAGAGTTTGTAAGCTAGCGAAGAGTCTGTTGCAAAATATCGCAATAGCGAATGCTAAACCAGAATTAACGCCATAATACAGACTATAAATATATACATCTCAATTTAGTCGCCCATAACTGTGACGGAGCAGGCGAAGAATATTAAATTCCAAACGTGACAACTGGCACACGGCATTATCGACGACAATAATAGAAACTAATGTGCGTTCGTAACGAGCATTTGCAGCGTTTGCCTGCTGTTGCTGTTGCTGCTGCTGCTCCATGCTGAGAAAGATTCGTCATGCTGCGCAACTAAAGACCTGCTGCGTCAGAATGCAGTGTTTGCCACGCGGGAAGTTCTGTATTTTTGCTGAGAGACATGCACTAGTTTAAAGCGCTATTTGGTCTCTCTCTCTCTGTATGTGACTGCCTGTCTACTGGCGTATTGCGTCAAAAACGGCTTAAACGGATCATTAATAGTTTATTATTGCTATAACACTACAGACATTGTGGTGAGAGATGAGAGACTAAAACAAACGGACAGAGTAAGCTGAGGTCATAAAATAATGGCTTGTTTCTTTTGGGTACGTTTGAAATATATAAGATTTTGTAAACAAATCAAAAATATTGAAACACCTGCCAACCCGGAAGGCAAACGTCATAGGCCTATACACAGTGGAAAACGGTTCATAAATATTAATTTGATAAATCGCTTTCTGCACGGCCGAAAAAGACAGATGCTACGCGTTTTAGACATCAACGTGACGATATCGTAATAAGTTCGTTACTGTTGTCGCTTTATTGCGAAAAACTAAAAAAGAACTAGACGGAAATAAGTTGAAAAAGTCCCTAGGCAGATCGCTGCTATGCCGCTGCGATGATAGCTAAGGTTGTACCGTACAGTTCTAACAAAAACTGCCAAAAATGCAAAAAACTTCGCATAATAATAAAGTTGTGATCGGATATGATACTATTACAGTGGATCTTTGGCATCGCCGCGAAACTAATTCACAGTCTTGTGTGCAGAAGCGGTTTGCGCAACACATAGCTGGTACGTAATAAAACGTCACTGGTTGGGGTAATGAAATCAGGATCGCGCTATACCGACGCTGTCTGCCAGTGTCTGGAGTGCCGCTCCTACCGTTTATTGTGCAGTCGACGATCCTACAGGCCGCAACGCAAGTCTCAGCCGTCTGTCTGTCTGTCTGTATGTCCTTCCGCCTCGTCTGTACCGCAACGGGCTTATAACTGGAAAACAATAAAACACAGGTAAACCAAAATTGAGTGAACGTTCTCCAAGGCATAAATAAGCTAAGTAACATCGGTGTGCTAATTTTTTACTCCTTGCACGCTACGTTCCTAACGTAGCGAAAAGGAGTATATGAGATCAGTATAATATTGAGGACCGACCGACGACCGACCAACGACCGACCTCAGAAAGAGCCTTCCTGGAAGGACTTCAAACGGTCATATCACAGGCTGAACGGTAGTTCAAGCCCTGTGTTAACGGCGACTTCTCTTTCTTATGGGAAAGCCAAAAATTCGACCCCCCACAGAATCAAAACCCCTGACCCGATTGAGATAAAATTTGGCAGGGTTGATTACGTCGGCAAGGGGACCCGTCATGCAAAATTTTATGCAAATCCCTCCAAGGGGGGCTTCCCGGCAAATGGGTGAAATATACGCAAAAAATTTTTCTAGCTATATACCTTTTTTTCAGAAACTCACCTACAGGTCAGACCCTTCGGCCGATTTTTGCGCGCGATGGCTCAAACGGCGCGGTCTCGCGCAAGGATGTGCCTTTTGGGGGTTAAAAAATTTGAAATTAATATTTAACGTATTTATTCAAAAAATTCAAAAAAATTACAATGGCGCTTATGGGGAAAATTAAGCAATTCTTTAAACGGTCATAACTTTGGCTGTGTATAAGATATAGT
>Ga0209367_1012944_pt1 | contig 10820 bp, 6 predicted proteins | sample WorMetLIZISLAND2_FD_187412 | JGI IMG/M metagenome (GOLD analysis project Ga0209367, IMG submission 187412) | Marine gutless worms symbiont microbial communities from Max Planck institute for Marine Microbiology, Germany - Olavius geniculatus... ... | reverse complement strand
GAACATATATTGTATTCTCACCCGATATTACCGTGTTTATTGGCCAGATTGTTTAACTTGATCTTACTCTGCAATTATGTTCCTTCAGCCTTCAGGCTTAGCTATACTATCCCTATTCCTAAGTTGCGAGACTGTCGGACTAAAGCTATGACCACTGATGACTTTAGGGGTATAGCTATCAGTCCTGTAATCTCTAAAGTCTTTGAGCACTCTAAAGTCCTTTGTGCCCTTATTATTCATTTGTATTTGTATTCATTGTATTTGCTTGACTAAATAAATGATTTGATTTGATTTGATTTGATTTTGTACAGATTTGGCCACCTTTTAGAAACAAGCGATAACCAGTTCGGATTTGAAAAAGGGCAAATGCAATTTATACTGTACGAAAGACTGTCGAACATTTTGTTAATGGTGGCAGTACAGTAAACTTATGTTCCATTGATTTATCAAAGGCATTCGATAAGGTTAATCACCATGCCTTATTTATAAAGTTAATGAAGAGAAATATTCCCAATGAATTGTTTACTGTTCTGGAAAACTGGCTTGGTGATTGTCATACGTGCATTAAATGGAACGATGTAACTTCTGTGTTTATCAGAATTGATTTCGGAGTGAGACAAGGTTCTGTCCTGTCTCCTCACCTATTTGCTATTTACATCGACGATATGGTTACACGTCTTCATGCTGGCCAACGTTCTTTCATTGTGCTATACGCAGACGATTTCTTAATATTTGCACCGTCTATCCAAGAATTGCAAACTATAGTTAGTATCTGTGAACTAGAACTGTTATCGATTGACATGGCTGTAAACGTTAAAAAATCTTATACAATGCGTATTGGACCACGGCATGACATCAAATGCGCCAGTATTAATATAAACAACCAAGACATGCCGTGGGTCAATGAAATAAGGTACCTTTGCATCTACGTTGTTAGATCGAGTAAACTTAAGTGTTCTCTGGATCATGCCAAACGTTCGATTTACCGCTCAGTCAATTCGATTTTTGTTAAATTGGGAAGAACTGCATCCGAAGATGTAATACTGCACCTAGTTCACAGCAAATGTCTGCCTGCTCTGCTGTATGGTCTGGAGGTTTGTCCATTAACTATAACTGACTACCGAAGTTTAGACTTTGTGGTGATGCGATTTCTAATGAAATTATTTTGTACGTCAAACAGTGATGTCGAATGTGTTTTAACTTCAGATTACCTAGCGAAATTGTACTGACACGAAGTGTTAAATTAATGTCGAAATTATCAAACGTTGCTCGAGTCTAATATGGTTATGATTACTGAGTACTGACAGTTTCATTATCATTATTATTAATTAAATTTAGTTAAGGTTTGTTTTTTAACTGTGCTACCATTGTATTATGGTGAATAAAGTTGTATATAAAAGCTACAATATGTATACGAAGTCTGGTTGAGCCAGCACATACAGCTAGATATTCAAAATTAAACTTTGGTTTACGATGTGAACCAAGTGAGTCAGGCGGAAGATGAACTGACTGGATTTTGAAGGTCGAGAAGTTAACGTCAAGGTCACGAGATCAAAGATGTGCAAAAACTCTGAAGTCCCATATCTCCCGAGAGACTAAAAAGAATTTTGACAAATATGACATTGGGGCCTACATTTTATACCAAGACTGAATAAACCGATTAGATTTTTAAGGTCGTGAGGTCAAACTCAGGTCATCGCGAAATTGGCTTAATTTTAGTTTGCAAAATGTTTTCTGCTGCATTGTAGCCTAATGGTGTCATGCACTTCTAAAACATTTCAAACGTAGACGTTTTAAACTGCAAAACGTTTTAAAAAGTGATTTAGTTACCGGTACGTGTAACATAAATGCAGAACATTTTAACAATCGTTTTGTTTTATCGGATCTTTGTACGTGTGACCTGCACGGCCATCGCGTTACCTCTGAAGAAGCACTGTGTCTCTGTGTTGTAGGCATTTTTGTCGTAACAGCAGTGGCAGTCTTTGCGGCATTCCTTCTTGCTTATGCCGGGATAGCCACAAGCTACTCTCTCGTGTTCTTCAACTGCCCGGCAGCCTGTAACAGACATTGCATGTGCAAGTCTACGTCTACTAAAAGGAATTTGGCACAAGCTCGCAGTAACTGGTGACAATCTTTAGTGATAGGCCTGGCGAATTTAGACTGTCTTCCAAAAGATGTCAAAACAGTCAAAAAGTTTCGGTGATTATTTTGTTATACATATTTTAATTGAGAAATTTATTAAATTTCGTTATTCCGAAAGACTACAATAATTTTGAGACGTTTCCCTGATTTTTCTCGAATTTGTTCACGCGAATTAAGTGACTGCGTGCTTTTGGTTTGTTCGCGACAAATGGCGCTACATAAATCCATGAGTGAATGATTAATCGACAGATAGAATTTATACAAAAAATAAGTAGATGAAAACAATTTACAGAGTTCCGTGGCAGAAGAGCAGCATTTGCAAATTACAACATATTACCAAAATCAATATTTTGTCCTACAGAATACTGAAGCCTACTTACTTGGTTTGTAGTCGCCGGCATGACAAGTGACCGCTGCAGTCCAGACAATCAGAGCAACGTAGAAAACCGGCGCCATCTGGTAACTGGACCGCCACCAACCACCAGTTAAAACGCAACAAAATTGTGGCTAATTGACAGCAAAATGTCTTTCCGCCAAATGCAATCTTTCCATGGATTTTATATAGGAGCTGGCGAGCTCGATTGGCGTCTCTATCTCCAGGCGCAGTAATTGTAATCGATCTGATGACAAATTACGCAACCGTTTCACAGCAATAAGTCTTGCGAATTGGAGAAATTGGCTAGTGTTGCTAAACGTACGTGACTCAGTGGCTGTCAGAGTCAAAACTTATTAAACTTATCATAATTGAGAGATTGTCTCGCTTATTTCGTCTGTCTATTTCGTACGGAGCTCATTATCAGGACTTGACAAGGTGAAATACTAACTACTTCTATCAATCGCCGATATTGATCGATAAAGACGTAGACGAGTCCACTTTGTCCTAGTCCAAAACCAGAAGCTTCGATAAAACGCAATGTTCGTAAAATTTAGCATTTGCAGAGCAACAGCAGCACAATAAAATGCCAGACATTAAACAACTTTTGTCTGCTGATGTTATCCTTACGAAACGTTTAGTTTTAATACAGAAATTTATGCAGTGCAGTTACTTCCAAGTCATGCAACATTGAGTCTGAATCTACTGGCCCCGAGTCCGAGTTTTGATTAAGAACCCCAGCCTAGGACAGCCGATCGTACTCGTTGTCAGTAACCTTTAAGGTCATCCAAGGTCGCTGCTTTTCATCTTATCTAAAGACATATGCCACTTCCTATTAGTGATCAACAGCAACCAAGCCCTATCTCGCACCGTTTAGCCACAATACACCCGTAACATACGGACAAAAAACGGACAACAGACGACAAGCGTACCATAAGCTCGATCGTTACGTAAGTTTTGTCGGCTAAAAAAATAATGACTCAAGTCCGACTCGAGTAGCCCTATATGTATATTGCCGGACTCAATACACCACTGTAACTAATAACAAATAATATAAATCCTTCTTTTATGTTAGCATTTAAGCCATCCAAAATCGTGCAAATGAGCAGAAAAAACCAAGAAGCATATAGACTATGCAAAAGATAGTACAAATATGCTACAATCGGAGACTGCACTTGCACCGAAATAAATAAACACAAATATCGGCAGATCTCTATTCGCAAATATCGCAGTTCGCAAAGATCGGCAAATATCTCTATTTGCCACAAAACAGCAAAAGACTACATGAAAACAGACCATAGGCCATATATACAAAGTGGCTAAACTGCCTGAGCAATCTGTGATGACAGCAAAGTGGTATAGACTACAAATTGTGTAAAAGTTTATTCACAACGGGTGTAGCCTACGTAGCCTGATCGATTCCATTAGCGGCTGACGTTTCACTTTACGGCTAAACGCAATATTTCACCCAAGAGTCGATAATTAATTTCGACTATTTGATGTTGATGTATTACCAATCATATGCGGACCTACTGCACACAGACGCGAGTCCATGCTACGGCTAACTACTGCATTTTGAGAAAAAAAGTTTTAAACCAAAATCAGGTCTCAGTGTGACATGCGGCAGCATAATTGGGTGAGAAGAGTCAAAATTAATGCGATAAGCCTCAATAGGCACACAGTCCTACTTCTGCGCCACAATGCATACACAATGCAATGAACCAAGATTTTACAAACCTTACCTTATTATGTTTCCCTCATGGCCACCGCGTCATCATATTTCACACTCGGGTTCAACTGTTTTCAGAAATGTAGGCATACGCCGTACAAAGGTTAAAAGGTTGCAAGGTATGTACAGTTTTCGTCAGATTCCACCCCACAGCTACGGAGTGTCATCTGCTAGGCCTATATAGAATCAAACAGTTTTACCTGCCACCTGACATAGATGAACACACCTTGCCTTAACCACATAGCCATCAAGTAGAATCATACTCGATTTACCTGCACTGGAAAGATAGAAGGCTGAGTTGACCTTAGTTTTGGTTATACCGAGATTGTTTAGCTGTGCCCAGACAGTCGCCCATCCAAGTAGCATAACCATTCATTAGCGACCCGATTGGAAGTCGAACCCAAGACGTCTTGATTGTAAGTCCGACGCCTTACCGTTACCTCGCCAAGTTATTGTAAGATCCGACTGATTTCCTAGGCCAATCCACTGCGCTGGAAAATAGTCTTCGTGAGTGAACATCGAGGAAATGTATGAGGCAGGTCGTGGCCAGTAGCTGTAGTAGACGGTGGTTTTGTTGGCGAGCCAGGCAGCCCACCAGCCGTAGCTTCCCGTCGAAATTATCAGCGCGTCACACGACGCTAGCAGCGCCATGTCAAACCCGACACTGTGACCTTGCGAGTAGACCACGCTAGTGTTAGAGCAGTTCCGGCAAACCGCCTCCAGAGCTACGTGTCTCTTGGCCCATCCCAGATTGTCCGTCGTCACGATGAACTGCACGGGCGTTGTCGCGTTTGCCGTGATGTAGTTGGCGGCCTGGATGTAGTAGGAAGCTCGCGGAACTGTGAAGCCGTAGTACAAATGAAACATTGTTAGAATGTCTCCTGCGCGCACGTGGACTCCGACACGTAGGAACGATGAGTTCTTCCAGGAATTCGGTCGAACTTCGTCCAGGAACCTGCAGACAGTAGCGAGTGATCGAGAAGTTAGTCAGTATACAAATGGTGAGATGGTGGACTTCAGGGCGCGACAACGAAACAGCGATTTTCACTCGGTCTTTGTACCGCCGTGGTCGTTTGTATTCAATCGTTTCTGAATTACCAGATTTTGCATAATTATGTGCGTTATGTTCACGGACCTGCCGCGCCCCGTCTCCTTCAAAGTCATTGATAAAAAAACTGACAGAGTAGACGAAGCACACAACGCAATTCGGAATAACTTCGACGCAACTTTGCAAGTACAACTAAACTTTGTTATCTCGCCACTGTCTGTTTGGGCCTAAATGATAACGAGAGGCGAAGGTGGCGGCTAAACGAGGGTAGTGTCAATGGCACCACTGGAACAACTCGCCCGCCTGACTTGCCCTCATCATTTTGTCCCTCCGCATTCTCGGAGACTCGGAAAATCAGAAACTATAAAAAAGACATTTTTGTCCCCGAGGAATGACCTCGAAATCGAGAACACTCCTCGGGGATCCAATCTTTGATGGGCTAACTTTACCTACGAACAGCTGTAGTAATCTTCGGTTTCCAGCGAAGACGTTGCCGCAGTTCATCCTCGACGGCGGAAGCGTACTTCCAGCTCTGAAAGAGTCCGCAAACCAGCAGCGTACTAACTTTGGGTAGACGCTGGATGTTGTTCTCGATCGAGCTGTCGAAAGTCAGCCCGCGACGCTCAGACACTTTGGCACACGGACACAGCTCGGACAGATTGTCAACACGTTGCACGTCACCGACGTCGAACCAGCGGTCGATCCATCCGTACTCGTCCGGATACCGACGCAGTATCGTAGGACGGGCACCTGTCAAACAAGTAAGTAAGTAAAGACTGTGAAGTATCAGTATTTATCAATCTATAAATCAATTACGATTGCCACAGCTACTTCCATGCAAGTTGAACAGTTCGGTAGTTGAAAAAATGAGGCAGTTAAACAATCTGACTGTCTGCGGATACAGTGTCTCCAACGATGATGGTGCGTTAACACAAAACGATCTCCAATGCGCGGAGAAAGTCTTCTCCTGGATATGTTGAGAACAGAACGTCTTCGGCTGACGTCTGAAAGTAGCGATACTGGACGCTGGGTAGTGATGATTGCCCGGTAACAGTTCCGGGCCGACGCGTCTGTGACAGTGAATTAATGAACGGCGACCGAAAATGTCCGGTTGATAGCTCGGAATGATCTATCCTTTAACCGCCTTCAATAAGCCTATAGGCCTACACCGTGAGGCATAAAAACACACCAAAATTAATTGATCATAACTTGAAGATGGATTATTACATTGTAATATTTTTGGTACAAATATTCCAGACACAACTGACTATTAAATGACCATTTATGATTAATTTTCACCTCACCAAACGTTTGTTTCCGCACTGCCTAAGAAAAACAGAACAAACGAAGTATTAGGGGCATACATTTCTGTTCGATGCAGTATGATATTTTGTTAAAAAAGCACACACTTCGCACCTTCTTGTCTAAATTTCTAGCATTTTGGCTGACAATTAATGCAACTGCTGAGTTGTGCAACTGCTGACACTACGTATGCGAAATATCGGTCATTTGTGTAAACACAGGAATGCAGATGCATTCTTCATTCATTGAGAGCAGCTAGTGTCGACAATGTTTTGCTCCAGACTTTAACCAGTCACTTCTTGAGTTTATCGACATTCCTAATCAGCATTTGATAAACTCGCTGCTGCACGACACCTGAAACATTGTCCAACAGACAGAAGTCAGGGCTGTTGGGGGCCACATATCTCAAAAAATGCAAGAAATTTGAACTAATGCTCACGAGACGCGCAAAAGCCTATAGCAGTTCCTGTTCGCAAACTGTCAGATTATCTCCAACCATGTAGTCGCAGTTCATTCTTGGAGTGTGCGCTGCAGCCGAAGATCGCAAAAATCAATAAAAAAAACTTTAATTTTCGAAGTTTAAGGTTTTTTTAAAGTCATTGATGTCGATACGACTGAAAATCTCGTCACTAGTGCTTGTTATGGTAGATAGCATGCCCATGCCTATCTGCAACCGTTTTCACGAAAGACTGGCCAACGACGCTAAAATAACGACTTTTTGCAGAGGTACCGCTCTTTGATGCCCTCGTGCCCAGGTTTTTTTGAGCCTAGAAGGCCGTTAAGTGACCGTTAAAATTTACGTTCAATGCTGAAAATTTCGTAGGCAACTTTTCTATGTCTATCTCAATTGGTTTCGGCGTAATTCGCTTTTGAAATGTGTCTCACAGCCCGAAATCGCCAAAAAATCCATTAAAACCCCTACTTTAGCGTTAAAGGTCGTCCAAGGTCATTGAATTCGGCGGCAATCGAAAGCCAGTGTACGACTTTCTGTTAGTGATTAATAGTAACTCAAATCGTTATTGAGATACAGCGACTTATTGACTAAAAATCGCAAATTTTTCCCACCCCCTCTCATTTAGCACACTAGATCGGGGTGACCCCCTTCGAATTTATGGAAAAGCTTTACGGATCCTGAAACTAGAGTTTTTCAGGCAACCGACGGTAAAAACTTGGTGATCCTAGCTTGCACTGTTTTTGACTAATCTAAACGTGTGACGAACAAACAGACGGGCAGACGGACGAACGGACAGAATTGCGATGGCTAAGACGCGCGGAAACCAGTAGCTGCTTTCGCGCGTAAAAATCTATGGGTGTTTTGTTGTTCATTTCAGTGCATATTTAGCTTGTTCTGTTATCCCCAGGTAGTGCAGTAGCAGACGTTCAGTGAAATGAGAACTTAAATGGCGGTTTGATGCCCAGTTGTGTCCGAAATATCTGTACAAAAAACATTAAAATTTCAATATCCTTCTCCAAGTTACAATCAATAATGTCACAGATGTTTTTGGCGTTGTTGTTCATTTTAACGCTCATTTCAAGTGTTCTGATTTACCTAAAGAGTGTAGATGCACATGTTGGTCGACGTGGTCATTTGATGGCTAGTTGTCGTAAATACTCGTACCAAAATTTATAAAAATCTGATAATCCACCTTCAAGTTACGATCGACAAATTTTGGTGTGTTTTTGTGCCTCACAGTGTGGTCGCAGAGCGTCGATTGGACTGTTAAGCTGTTAAACTTTTTCAAGTATTTGAAATGTTTTTGTTGTGCTCTTCTCTTTTTGCGTCAAAATAGATTAAAGAACAATGAAGGCACTGTTCTCTAATAATCTATTTGTGTTCGTTTTATTTCTAACAACTGTAAAAAGCATTTTATGCTTTTCTGTCCATAACAATAAATGACTCGTGAGTGGCAGACTTAACGAATAAAATATAACTAGAAAGAAGATCTAATACCGCAACTAACTGGATCTGCAGAAAGAGGAATTTTTCCTGCGTTTGGAAGTCTCGATGATCAATGATAAGTTAACGACGACGACGACGACGACGGTGACGAATAAATGCGACAATGACGGACAGCGCAGACTGCAGGTCTGCAGGCATATATACATGTACGTTAGGCTATAGCTTATAGCAGGTTATAGTCCTCGAGGACAAAAAAAGTATCGGTCTTGGTCTTGGTCTTTGACACAAAATCCTGAAAATTTTAAGATTTTTTGTTGGCAATTACTACTAAATATTTTTCCAGCAGTTAACTAGTTATGGAGTCAAATAATAATTACAATATTACGGTTATGCATCGACTGGCATCGAGTAGGGGCCTAACATGCAGTGGATACTTTGTACCTAACATCTAATCATGATGTTCTTTAACCAAAATCTTTAATCAGTGAGTGACATTAATAAGTTGAACACACATTTGATGATGCATGAAAAGTCTTGTGCTTGGTCTCGGACGCAAGCTTTGTTTACAGCACTGAGGCTCACAGCGACCGCTATGAATGAGTCTGGAGAACTGGCTGCTAGCTGAGTGGCAGGGACAGCGTAATCGGTCCAACCGGTGCGACTTCCCAACAGAGAATTTCATTGATTATAGTTGTCCCGCATCTGTCCGTCCCGTCGTTCCGTTGTCGTGCGAAATTTGTCGCACCTGAAAAATTCTTCCCACCTCCATATTGTCATAATCTAACTAACGCTAACCCTAACGCTAACCCTAAATTTAACCCTATCCTTAATCTTAACCCTAACTCGTACTGCTGCGTGTGGGAATAATTTTCCGGTGCGACGAGTTTTCTACTACACCGTCGCAGTCGCATTACTGCATCCCATTTATCTATCGGTCTGCTGGCGTTCCCCGTGCATGATCAATATAATTATTGTCCAGTCGGGATTCCCGAGCTGGCTCAGACAGACAGACGGCAGTATTGATCTGTGCTGTACGTTGTATCTGATAACTTGATCTCTACGATCGAAACAAGAAATTTGAGCTAATGCTCACGAGACGCGCGAAAGCCTATAGCAGTTCCTGTTCGCAAATTGCCTTAGTCTATCTCCAGCCATTTCAGGCATGTGTCGTCTCTTTGCCTCTTTTTTGTGGTGATTACGAAAGTGGCGTATTCAGGGTGGCCAGTGATGCCGTGCCCCATTCAACGGTATTATAACAAATATCAAGCATCCTTTGCAGTATAACAACTGAACTCAACAATAAAATAACATCGTCAGCGTACACAATGCAACTGATATATTTATCATATAACTCACACCCTAGCGCTGCTTTTTCTAATGAGTCTACAATAACACTGAAGTAAACATTAAAAAGAACTGGTGATAACACACTACCCTGTCTAACTCCACTCTTGACATTACAGGGAGAAGAATAGCGATTATCTCATCTTACCATCATTACCCCTTTTTTATACCAATTCATCATTAGCCTAATAGCATGACATGGTACTCCTATATCACGCATCCTATTAAACGTAAAATAATAATTCCAGTAATTTTAGCAACCAAAAACCAAATACGGTTTACTCTATCAAAGGCTTTTTTGCATCCAGAGGTGCCATAAAAACAGTACTACCACGAGCAGTAAAGTACCTAACACACTGACATGATACAAAAACAGCCTGTGAACATCCCAAGTTTCTTTTAAAGACAAACTGTAGATGATTTGAAGTCATATATGATTCATATTTATGTAGTATACAGTATTCAAACAACTTTGATGTAACTGGACACAGTGTAATGCCTCTTTAATTGTTTACATCCGTGATATCCCCCATATTGTCTTTAACAATGGGTACAATAATTCGCATGCCAAACCCATCAGAAACAAATCCATGAACAGACATAATGTTCAACATAAGTTTGAGATGTACAATTAAAGCCGGGTGACTATGTATCAAGTGTTCCTTGACAATATTATCCACTCTCGCGGCCTGCCCACTTTTCAAACATGACAAAGCTTTCTCAATATCAGACTCACTAAACACATTATTAGTACTACTGTCGAGTCACCGTCCCGTCGCCAATGCGAACGATCGTCACCATTCTGATCAGCTTCTCTTCTTTGCATTGCTGTTCTTCTTCCTACGGTGAGATCTTCCATCGACGAGGACGCTTCTGAATCAGACAGCTGCTCTGTCTGGTCACGGTCTTCAGAAGAACTGACATGTAATTTCTTCAGGGTCATTTGTAGGTCGGAGGGGTATCCGCTCCTGCCTCCTTCACC
>Ga0209367_1012943_pt1 | contig 10820 bp, 8 predicted proteins | sample WorMetLIZISLAND2_FD_187412 | JGI IMG/M metagenome (GOLD analysis project Ga0209367, IMG submission 187412) | Marine gutless worms symbiont microbial communities from Max Planck institute for Marine Microbiology, Germany - Olavius geniculatus... ... | reverse complement strand
ATCATAAAACGATGAAGAAAAGCTACACAAAATACATAAAAAGTGCCTATAATGGCCCACATAAATATTTCATACCATATTCCCTGATAACGGGTCTCACAATTCCCTTACATAGCACAATGCCGTAATACCACAATACCAGACAGCACGCAGCCTAATCCTAACCTTAATCTTAACCCTATCCCTAACCATAGCTCTATCCCTGTTACGACATCCGCAGATCCGCCGATCCGCTTTTTACCATCGTCCTAATCGTGAGCACCCACAACTACCTGCTTATTTAGCTAAGCAAGCATGCATATAAACATTTTCTTTCACATTCTATGGTTACTTTTTTCAGCAACATCAGATTTTCCTTTACGGAACCGGAACGCCTGAGCTGACCGATGCATTATGGGAACTGTGATAAGCCGAATAGCGCCCATTATCCATGTTAAGGGGTGCGACATAAAAACAGCAATAACTGTTTGCCCCGGACATCCCAGAACGGGGAAACTTGTAATTGTGCTACCTATTACTAATACTACCTAAATATCACAAATGCAGCTTGTAACCAATTTTGTCCCGGTTGACTTAGAAAACAATTTTTAACAGCGCGACTATAAGCCCCCGTAGGTCCATTAACGGCTCGCGCTACCGTGCTCGATATGCCACCGTTTCCCTTCCAGCCTTTGGATCTGCTAGAAAAGATAAAAGTATGTTAGGTATCCCATATTCAATAACGAGCGTATGAACCGGAGCTGATCCCGGTCTATAGGCAGTCAGCCCGCAGGTGACAATCATAAACCCCGTGGTAGGCTGCCATTAGCCTACTTTCCACAAGGCCCGCGGTTACACTTCCAGCGTCACCGCCCTTTGACCGGTAATAAATTATACTGCTTGGTGACAGAGGCACATGTGTGTGAATAACCTGTCCAGAGTCGTTACCTGACAGTACCCCGAGTCGGAGTCGAACCGGGGACCTTTTGGTCACCAGTCAGGCCCGTTACCGTTACACCACCAAGTCACACAGTAGGCTAAATGATAACGATGGTAATGATGATCGTGCACCTGTTCTCGGTCGAGAGCAGTCTTCAGCACGAGTTGTAGTTCGGTCGATGCTTCTGCAACGTTCAGACGTTGAACCAGCTGAAACACGTCGTCTCCGGCGTCCTCATTGATGCTTCCAGCGGCCGGAAGAAGCTGATACTCCAGTCGACCATTAACTCCAGCGTCCTGGTCCTCGGCCACCGGCAGAGACAGCGAGGTACCCACTGACACCGCCTCTGACACGTTCACCTGGTACCTGAGTGCACATCTGATAAACGTTATGTGAAAAACATAGTTCGTCTCGAGCCCGAAGGCCTATAGGACGGCGCTGATCGTCAGGGTGGCGCATAAAGCCAACTGTAGAAGCATTGATCAGATCGGCAGCAAATTTGGCAGAAATCAACGTTATTTCATTTTTAACATTATCTTGTAATTAATGTTGGCCATTTATAGCAGTATAAAAAGCACATACCAATATATTACAAATTTACGATTCAATCAGTAAAATAGTTTGAGAAATCCAGACAACTGACTAGAGAGCTTATGGCAGTTCCTGTTCGCATGTAATCTTAGTCTATCTTCATCCATTTCGTCGCAATTTACTCTTTTGCAGCCAAAAATCTCCAAAAAATCGCACAAAATCAATATTTTTAGGGTTCAAGGTCATTCAAGGTCATCGATGTTGACATTTCTAAGAAGCTCGTCGTAAGTGCTTGTTATGATAAGCAGCGTGTATGTGCCTCTCTGCAACCATTTACACGCTAGACAAGCCAACAGCGGATAAATAACCACTTTTTAGAGGGGTAACCCTCTTTGACACCCGCGTGCTCAGGCCTCCTTGAATATAGAAGGTCCGGACTCAGACCGCTAATACTTACATTCCATGCTAAAAATTTCGTACGCAGATAAATATATTGTCTTGGTCTATCTCCAGCCATTTCGGCGCAATTCACTCTTGAAATGCGTGTCGCAGCCCAAAATCGCGAAAAATCCACTAAACCCCGTATTTTGGGATTTAAGGTCATTCAAGGTCATCGATGTTACATTTCTAAGAAGCTCGTCGCCAGTACTTGTTATGATAAGCAGCATGTCTGTGCCTATTTGCAACCATTTTCACGTTGGAAGAGCCAATAGCGGCTGAATAACGCCTTTTTAAGGGGTGGGTGCCGCTGTTTCGCTCCCTCGTTTGTGGGGAGCCCTTTACCCATGGGCATGAAATTTTGTCTCGAAATACTAGAGACCCTAAGCTATCATATGGTAAAAACCCGAAGTCTCTATCTTACCTGGTCTTGGAACGGTACCGGGACGTGACGGACAGACGGACAGACGGACAGGCAGACAGACAGAATTACCGTAGCTAATACGCGCTATAGCTAGCTAGCTAGCTCTCGAGCGTAATCAGCTAAATTTGTACTTGTTTGCGTGCTAAATGATACAATTAAGAGCTGTAGCTGTCTGATGAATACAATATTTCATGTGCGCTAGACTCCTACTCTTTGCTGCGCATTGTAATGTGTATTTTGACAGTCAACTGTTTTTACTACTTACAGTTTAGAAATACCTTCCATAGGGGCCTTTAGCCCTTTACGCTACATCCTATATGCATAATTATGTTCACTGGGAATATCAAAGTGACGACAAATCTGTAAGCTTAATCTCGAAACGGGATCCCGGGATCTCGGGATTACAAATTTCTCAATCACGGATCCCGAAATTGATAATTCAATCCCGGGATTGCAATCGCTACAACTGACCTAAGAAAAAGTTAAAATGCATTTTTGTTAAAAATATATAAACAACACTTTACAGTATGTACCTGGTGCTGGAAAAGACGGGCGCATGGTCGTTAATGTCTAAGATAATGACGGCGACACGAATGAGCCGGAACACAGCTAGAGGTCGCACTGCGACGTCCAGACGTATGACGCAATCAGTGACGTCACGCTGTAACGTACACGCCCTTTCGCGGTTTACGGGCGATGATGTCACCAGCCGGCCGTCGCGCTCGCCGATAGTGAACTGTGCCAGCACGTGATTGGTCGCTGCTGATGACGTAGTTCGTGACGTCACAATGCTGAAGTGCAGTCGCTGCTGGTGCTCGTCGTCTGCTAGTGACGGCACGTCGTGAAGTAGATCGCCGACCACAGTACCGGTTGGACTTTCCTCAGTCAGCCGGTACTCAACCGTGTCCGCAGCGGCATCGTCACGTGACCACCCCGTTGCCACTAGCAACAGCAGTGACGCAAGCACGACGACTAATGACGTCATGATCATCCCGTCTGCAACACGCGCATGGAATAATCCATCAATCGATCAGTTTATTGTTTTGTTTGTTCAATAAAAGTAAAACAGCTATACTAACCGGTAAAGGTTTGCATGGCAACAAATTTTTCGGCTCCCGGATCAGTTTGCGAGGTTCGGGTCCGCCATAGCTACACAGGTGAGTAGTGGCCTACTCGCCATAATAGCCAAAAATGCAATTTACCCTTATTCTTAACCCTACACCACTATCCCTAACCTTATTTTATTATCAACATTTTAGTGTTACTCGGAAGCACACGTGTTTCTGCCAAACTAACCAAAATAGGTCGGCGTTCTCTTCATCGATCAACTTTAGCAAACAGCGCAAGTGCGACAGACGGACAGACCTCGCCACGGCAACATGCATGTAGGCCTATCTGTCGCATTACCCATAAACAGCTTTGACGTTGTCTCACTTCTGATATATTTTTTACAACTAAAAGCCACATAAAAAATGAGAGACCGACGATATAAATGATGTTCCTTGTATATGGCCAGCGGCGGTTTTTTTACCGCAAGTGATTAAATCCAGTCAGAATCGTCTATAAAGTAAATGTTGCACACAGCGTGATGCGTTGTCTAACTTTCACAAGAGCTGCAGGCCTATCATATAAGCTACAGCGCCTGCTAGGAGCTGTGATTAATGCGGTTTTTCCGGCATTGCAGACATGCTGACCTACCGCAGCGCTAGTCATCAACAGCAGCAGCAACTACAACTACCGGCACTGACTCTTTATCATAGCGCAGCACTGTTGTAGGCCTAAGGGTGACCTGCAGCCGTTTCAATGGGAAACCCCAAACTTGTAGGATCGATTACTTCTAACATATCTCCCGATGTGCAAAATTTCGTAAAAATCTGTTCATGTGGGGCTTCCCCACGAAATATAAGTAAAATATAACGCTTGCGTGACGTTTTGTGTTTTTCCTTTCTTTCTCTTTTTTTTGCCGTCGCCTACTAACAGGAAATCGATGCATGTGGCCACGGCTTTAGAAACAAACGTCACTTGTGTGATTGTAACGCGAGAGCTATGGTGAGCGATGCATCAAGTTGAAAGTGTTAATGCGATGGTGGCGCGCGGATCATAAAGCATGTTGTAGAATGTAGCCAGGCAGAGTAGCATCTGTATGTTTTGACATGCGCTTGTCCACTATATGCACGCACGTCCATCCATCTAACGTGTATAGGCACTCCGCGAGGCGATTGCGTGGGCCTCACGACAGACCCTTACCGGGGCGACAATTCCGGGGTATTTTTTCAACCGTATAATCAACCGATTTTTACATCTCTGGTTTTACTGGGCTGAGAAAGCGTCAGGAATTATCAAACTCCGTAGCTGGATTTAGGGGTTGGTAGAAGAATAACGTAAAAAACGTAAATTGCTTTTCGAGCCCATAATCCTATAGGTCGGCGCTGATCTTCGTTTCCTTTTCTTAGCCCTCAGTCAAACATCAGTTGACCCTACGAGACCACAGATATTCAGGGCTATAGTGCATTGCGCGATGTGCCTGATTACGTCCCATCTTTCGCTGTACTCACTGCGCCTACTCACGGAGGGATGGCCAGGCTGAGTAGACGTGGGTAAGAAGCGATAAGGGGACTAAGGGAGGAAAAGAAAAAGAAAACGAGGTCGCCGCATAGTCATTTCTAAAAGTTGACGCCCCTGCTATGCCATCTCCAGCCTTAACCACACATTTCACCTTATCGTCTTGCTATATCTGCCGAATTATCGCCTTTGCATCTGCTGCCGCTGCTGTACCTGCGCGTACTGTAGGCTACGTGTGTGCGCGAGAACTCTATTCTATTGGCGCTCAGCTGCTGTCATTTTCAACTAGGGGGGCCTACATGTATATATATTGTTTTGCTGTCAATTTCAGCTGTGCCTCTCATTTCATTTTACTTCAAGTTTTCCACGCTGTTGGAAAAAATGGAAAATTGATGCTACACGGATCCAGTGACGATAGGCCTAAATTCGATGCAAACCAGGTATTTTTGGCGTCCCCTTCAACATGCAGTTTTTAAATTTTTTTTGTGAAGACAGTATATCATATTAGTAATCGAAAGCGACTTTTGCTCGTAGAAATGCTTTGAAAATTCCACAGTTGACGAATCGTTAGGCCTATAGTTATTCAAACAGCCGTGCATGCTGTAGGCCTAAAGTTTTGAACAGAAGCATGGCATTTATATACAGTACATGCATCAGCAAAGTTATCATCATCACGATCAATATGTAGTAGGATTTTTTCCAGTCCATCAGCACTCTATCGGAGCCAATTAGTTCTTTGTTTGTTTATCTATAGACATAAGCTAGATGCGTGGGACAAAGTTATGCCGGCATCTTTGATATGTGCGCGCACATCGCTAATTTTTGGCTGATAAGTTTCACATTGTGCAATATACGTGCCCGCAGCTTCTCCGCTCATCATACACTACGCCTATACGAGGTCGAGGGTACAGGTATAAGGTAAGCCAAAAAAGCGGTGCCACTTTGTTTTTCGGCTTTTACGTACTTGCTATAGGCCTATAGCTTGTCGCGCCGCATCAAATCAAATGTTTCATTAATACAATAACATTGTCAGTCTGTCAGACCGAAGTTGCAGACTAACAGACAAGATAATACAATACACTCACTAACTATCGCATAATGCTGTACGACAAATCGAGAGTTTGTGCCTTGACAGACATAGATCTCTGACGTTTGATGGGAGTGGCTGATTTTGCTGCATTCACGACGTCATATATAGGCCGAAAATAAAATATTAATTAACGCGTATACCCGTCAAACGCCAGTCAACAGTAATGTCCGCCTACTGACGAATTTCTTCCAAGAACTCGGCGTGATAGCTGCTGACCGAACCCCTCTCCCGCCAGGCGGTGGGCGTCACATTCGAATTACATCTCACGCAGGTATCATAATCATGATCATCACCTGCAGTGTATATCGGAGATGCTGCAGCAACTGTTGCTGTACCGCCCATGTTCGGTGTCTGCATGTCACACGACAAACTGATGTAGTCTGTCACGCCCCTAATTGACAGCAGGTAGTCAGTCGCCACGGTATAGTCTAGAGCTGTGCAGACTCGTAAATAAAATACTGTATAAACGTCGGTATTATTCGTTAGATGTTCACGGTTCAAGTAACCGTCAGAGAAACAAGTCGTCGTTTACACCAGCTCAACTCAGTCTGCTCCCCCTACGCGGTAGGTAAATCGAGTACTTGCCTGCTTGGCCGTGTCAGGTGGCAAGCAACACTGTGATTCTATATGGCAGGAGATACTCCATAACTCTGCGAACAGCCGTGCATTTTTAACTATTAAAAACCGTTTACACATAAGCGGCTGCCCTGTGATCACTGCGTATTCGCTCAGTTGCAGTCACACCGGTTTAAACACCGCTCACGTCGCTGTCAAATATAGCGACTCTGGGCAAGTTCTTCACACACAATGTGTTTCTGTCATTAAGCAGTGTAATTCGACTTTTTCCGATATAAGGTTGATAATAGACTACTGGACGCATGCTCACTGCGAACACTGCTCAAAACCCGCAGAAGCCCAATTTACAACATTTAAAAAAATTTCCTAAGTTTCTCATTTCCTACGATTTATTCCAAATCGCTTTTTTTCTCTAAAGTTTTGTCAAGTCTTATAGTTTTCTCCAAGTTTTTCGCAAGTACGACCTATACGAACTGTTGAAAAAATGCACCCGTCACATAGCGGTGAAAGGGCATTTGCTGACTGCGGGTTCTAACTCACCTACCTATATAGGCTACCCATACCAAAAACACCGCGGTACTTTAAAACCGGTAAATTTCAAGCATCAAACAGAGAGCGCGACCGTGCAGTATCAACCCCAGCATGACGTCGCTATAAGACATCACTTGCAGACCGTTCTGCTGCTGCTGCTGCTGATGATGATGATGATGATGTTGATTCTGTGTCAGTATGTCACGCCCAGTACAATGTATAGCGCTGTATCATATCATTCCATTGCCATCACGTCTCACTGACATGTCAACATAAATTACCCCCCCCCATCCCCAACGTGTTCTAAAATTTATTTTTAACACACTAGATATTTTATGCGATATTCTGCACACGCACACACGCGGTACACTCCGGCTTCAAATCTACGCCAATGTACAGTAGGCATACACAGTTTTATTCAGTTATCCCAAACTTTGACAAAATTATGCCATATTAAGCGCGATTACTCAGAAAATATCTACATATTCTGTCAAGAACAGATCGGCTCTGCAATTCTGGTGAAACATTTCATTCAATATTCATCGAACTGTGTAGCGTCATTACAAACTGATTGCAGTGCCGTTAAATGGCGTCAGCAACACTAAGTAACGTGAGTAAGACAAAATTAAAGCTACCAAACGGAAATACCTTTCAACTTATTTATCATTCTAAACCAAAATTAATTTCTGAGACTGTGCATATTATTGTGCATATTGTGCACATCATTCAAGGTATAACAAAAAGCTGTAGGCCATTTATTTCACAAGGTAGTGCAGAAACAAATTTTAGTTGTTTGAGGTGGTCGGTGATCGGATTTTACGTTGATTTTAGGTTACTTGTAAATGCCAAAGTGCAAATTAAACATTATCACAAAAAAATTAAAATGCTTTACTTTTTGTGTGAGACGGTGTGGAAAATAAATGTCTATAAAATATAAATATATGAATATAATAAATTGACTTCAATTAAACCTACCGTCTACTCAAACTTTGATCGACGACTGTTGAGCTCAACTGTCATGCCAGGAACAGCGACAGCTTCATTTAGCCTGATGCACGCTTCACGTGAGATGTAACTGATACAAACTCAGAGCTACTGTATAGGCCAACTGCTCCACGCTGTTAATGAATAATAGAACCAGCATCACTACATAGGCTACATAACGGCTGCTGCTGCTTCTGTTGGCATCGACAGCTGGGCTGTGCGACGTCTTACACTTATTCCAATCCACCTCCGATCCACAATTCTACAAGCGGGTCCGTGCATGTGCAGCGTTTCTTATAGACATGAGTGTATAAATAGGTACGCAGAGTAAATTATTCTGCAATTTACGAACGGCAGTATCTGATAAGCGAAGTGATTTACGAAAGAAAAAAGACACAAAATAATAGGCTACTGGTTATGGATGTAGTCAGTATTACATGTATAAAGCATGCGACTGATCACAATTAAGAGAACATAAAGGCAATACAATATCTTGTTAATAATATAATATGCAATCACTACTCGCAGTAGAAAGTAAAATCAGTAAAGCGTAAATTTAATCGTAAATCCTGGAAACGTTCTAAAGCAAAAGCTGTCGTTTACAATTGAGGACTTAAATGTTTACGTTCAGTCAGCGAGACTGCAAATTTGCGCTCAACGTGACCTCCTACAAGTAGAGTATTGACCACTCATACAGTGATAAGTAGACAGAAAGAGACTAAGTCGTTGCGGATCCAAAAAGTAGTATATTGCACCGTTCGGTCACGCAGCCAGTAACTAGTTGACTGATTGGTTAGACTGTGACTGTGAGACCACACACACACATTTAGAAGTTAAGAACAATACCGCTTCTGCTGGACTAATTATGCTAATTACGAGTTGCGCCGGTGTTAGATAAGCCTTCAGGTGTTATCTCAAAGCTATCCTCTATTCATTCATTCAATCGATCCGTCAATCAATCGGCTTAATTCCGTGAATTTTCAGTCCACAAAATAAGTAAACATAGAAAGTAAAAAAAACTTTAATAGACACTGCTGTGCACAGAGCGACAAAATGAAATAAACTAAAATGGAATGAAATGAAAGCCGAAGCGCGACTTTCATTTATACCCCGTTTACATGATCGAGCAAACATCGAGCTGGCTCGTCCAGCTAACATATAGCTAGCTCGTCGAGCCAGCTTGATCGTGTAAGCGGGATATTAATTTCATTTCTGTCGCTCTGTACGCGTCTTCATAGTGCGGCACCATATCAAGCTCTCAGCATTTCAGCATCCGAACAAAACTATAGGCCTATATTTAGCAGCCATTTAAACTGACAAACTGTTCACAGTCTTAGATGAACTGGAAGATTGTTCCAGAATTTTGGGCGCCGCCTGACAGGCCCGCAGACGCAAAACATTAGTCACCATGATTATTGTAAGTCCGCTTGACGACACATGACATTGTCCTCGAGTTGGCAGAATTTAGCTGACGATGACCTTCGTCGGAGATCAGCTGACAGTTGGCAGCCAGGTAAGTCAGAGCCATGTCAAACATCAAGTGTTTGATAGAACCACATAGCCATCTCGAAGTCCACCGGTTTCCGAACGGCATTTCAGTGAACTTTCCACTGCAGTAATACCTCGTCTGACGTTTTGTAGAAATAACGATAAGTAATATAACATATTTTACTACATTAAAGAGACTAAAATATCATTAGGCAAAACAACGAGGTAGCGCCACGTAGGCTATGTCAGTTCTTTACGGTATTTTACTGACTTTTGCTGCGATGCCGACAGGCAACACATGTCAATCATCGCCGGTATCATGGGCGCCTGTGTGAAGTTATCAGTCGTCTGTCATCATCCTATAGCTGCATGGTGCAGCCTCAGCGGCGACGACTATACAGTAGCACTAGGCGGGCTGAGTGACGCCAGTCAACGGGTTGTATGTCATAGTCGCAGCTTCAGCAGCGTCAACAGCAGCATGCAGCAGCTCACGCCACGCACGATGACTGATCAGCCACGAACAGATTCCGACATCACGCCGCCTTGCTATTCTATCCACTGAGCGAGTATACTATAGGTATGTAAGTTTATATAGCGTGTTAACTGTAAAAAAACTTAAACGCGCACCTGTGCTAGTAAAACGAGAAATAACATGAAGCCCAGCTGTCGCTAGGGTGGGCCAACCGTACCGCCTACATCCGTAGGCCAACGTGCGATTTTCTGTCGCGGAAAAGAGGCTTTCCAGAGTGACTGCAGTCCCATACACTTTATAATGATGCTGCTACATCGAACGCTACAATCAGCGCTACTAGGCCTACCGGTAATGACATGAAATGAAACCGCATAGAGTCCGCTATATCAGCTAAACCTACTGTTTTAACTGTTCCGTCTCGAATCACGCTGGAGGATGCCATGAAGCTTATTTCCCTCGCCCCCTGTCTGTCTCTGTGTGTGGTCCGTCTGTCAGTTAAGAATACAGCATGCAGTAACAGCTGCGCTGCAGAATGTCCAGCAGTGACCGATGAGTGACTGACTGACCTCGCACGCGAGCATTCGCCGTACAAGTACCACGACGACGTGCCGCATATAAACACATATACATAGACCGGGTATGCAGCAGGCTCGTCACAGAACACCATCCTCGCTAGACAGGGCAGCCATGGAGTGGACTCCTATATACTGACATCCACGCAGTGGCGTAGCCAGAAATTTTAATTGAGGAGATTCGTCTCCATTTCCCTCCCCTTCCCTTTCCCCTTTTGTCCCTTCCCTTCCTC
>Ga0209367_1012942_pt1 | contig 10820 bp, 4 predicted proteins | sample WorMetLIZISLAND2_FD_187412 | JGI IMG/M metagenome (GOLD analysis project Ga0209367, IMG submission 187412) | Marine gutless worms symbiont microbial communities from Max Planck institute for Marine Microbiology, Germany - Olavius geniculatus... ... | reverse complement strand
CAGTGGCACGAAATTTTGTCACGATAAACTAGAGACCTTGGGGCAGTCCACGGTGAAGATTTCGTGATCCTAGCTTGCACCGTTTTGATACAGCTCACGAGTGTGACGGACGGACGGACGGACAGACGGACGGACGCCCAGACGATGGCAAAGACGCGCGAAGCATTCTGCTTTCGCACGTAAAAAACGACTGGTTGAAGTCTGAAGCAAAACATTGTTGACACTGCTATCAACAAATAGAGAAAACACCTCCCTGCTTGTGCTAACACAAATGGTCGATATTTTTAATATTTGATGTAAGCAGTTACACATCTGGACAATTGAATAAAATGTCAGACAAAGTGCTAGAAATTGGGACAAAATGTGCTAAACGTGTGTAATTTGAATCAAATATTAATACTGCATTAAATAAAAATGTAATACTTTGCTTGTTCTGTTTCCCCCAGGTAGTGCAGAAACAGACCTTCTTTGAGTGGTCATTTGATGACCAGTTATGTCTGGAACATTCGTACCAAAAATTATTAAAATCTGATAATCCATCTTCAAATTACTATCGATAAATTTTGGTGTGTTTTTTATGCCTCACAGTGTACAACTACAACTACAACTAAAACAACCGTCATTGCTACTGCTACTACAGTTGTTCTTTAGACAGCCTGTACAGCACCGTCATCTTTTTGGCTAGCACATTTCGACAACAACAACTACTACTACATGTACTAGTGCTGCTGCTGCTGCAACTGCTACTACTACTATAACTACTACAACTACAGCTGCTCCTTGGACAGCTTGTACAAAACTGTCATCTTCTTATCTAACACCTCCCGACAACAACAGCTATTACTGGTATTATGACTATTATTACCACATGCAGTTCTCATGCTGATGTCACGTAATCTGATAATGATACTCGAATGAAGCACAACTTGCGTTGCCAGTTTAATCTGACATGTAAACTGAAAAAAACAATAACTTTCTACACAAAATTGGAATAAGACAAATTAAACAGTTGACAACTGTGCGATCGAGAGGTTGTTAGTTCGACTCCCGATTAAACTGCTATCAAGTGGTAAGTACTTGGATCGATGACTGACTGCGGACAGGTAAATCATCTCAGTATATAACCAAAACCAAGTTCAAATGAGCCTTCCATCCCTCCAGGCTAGATAAATCAACTACTGGCCGGTCTAGCTGAGGTTATGGTAGGGCGCATTCATCTGTGTTACCTGGCAGGTAACACTGTGTAATCCCATACGACAAGTAACGCTCCGTACCTCTGAGATGGGTTCCCATGAATAGCTATACCATTTTACCATTTTTAACCATTTAACAGTAACACGTTCGTTCTGCCGTTAATTATTTTTCGTTTTCGTTCCTCCATTTTTTTATTGCATATCTGTACTGCATTTATCGTTCGTTTTTCGTCGACCCACAAATTCAGAAATTCTAGTTTACGTTCTTACGTAGACCAGTGTCAGTTTCAGTTAGTGAAATACTGCAGCTGCTGATACCTTGGCCACGAAGAGGACTTCTAAAAACGGCACAGTTTCACAGACTTGCAGTATAGTAATAGCAGTAGTAGGGTTTGTACCTTAGCCATGAGAAAGCCTTCAGAGAAGAGCATAATTTCACAGATCTGTTGGAGGTCCGGCACAATGCAGACGACTGGGCGAAACAACGCTTTGACCGACTCAGGCAGCTCTGTACGACCTTTTACAACAGCAACAACAACAACAACAACAACAACTACTACTACTACTACTACTATGACTTGGTTTTATTCAGAGAAAACAAGAAATTTAAGCTAATGCTCACAAGACGCGCGAAAGCTTATAGCAGTCCCTGTTCCAAAATTGCCTTAGTTCATCTCCAGCCATTTCGTTGCAATTCACTCTTGAAGTGCGCGGCGCGGCCGAAGATTGCAAAAAAACAACAAAACCCCTTATTTTTGGAGTTCAGGGCCTTTAAAAGTCATCGATGTTGATACGACTAAAAAGCTCGTCACTGGGGCTTGTTGTAATAGACAGCATATCCATGTCCATCTGCAACCGTTTTTACGGTAGATTGGCCAACAACGGTCAAATAACGACCTTTAGAAAGTACCACTCAGTCTCTTTGCTGCCCTTGTGCGCAAATTTCCTTAAACCTAGAAGGTGAAGACTTAGACCGTTGAAATTTAAGTTCAATGCTGAAAGTTTCATACGCATCTTGTCTTGGTCTATCTGTAGTGAATTCGGCGCAATTCGCTCTTCAAATGTGTCTCGCAGCCCCAAATTGCCAAAAATCCATAAAACCCCCTATTTTGATGTTCATGCAAGGTCATCCAAGATCATTGCTCTGGGTGGTAATCGAAAGCCCGTGTACGACTTGCTGTTAGTGATTAACAGTAGCCTAGGCATTATTTCGCACCATTTCTGAGATACAACGACTTATTGGCAAAAAATCGCAAATTTTCCCTACCCCCTCTCATTTAGCGCCCTTGCTCGGGGTGATCTCTGTGGAATTTATGGAAAGCTTTACGGATCCAGAAACTAGAGTCTTCTCGGCAGCCGACGGTGAAGATTTGGTGATCCTAGCTTGCACCGTTTTTGGCTGATCCACCCGTGTGACGGACGGACGGACGGACACGGAAAGAATTGCGATGGCTAAGACGCGGTACAGCAGTGCCTGCTTTCGCGCGTAAAAACTTTAATCACAAATCCTTGGAGTCTAAATGACGCATCTGCTTGAAAAAACGACGACTCTTTGTACCAAAATTTGTTGATATTGTTGGAATTATTTCAAAATGTATCAGGTGTCCGTTTTTTTCTGCGGTGTTCAATACAGCTAATTCGATAGACCTATTAGTAGTAACTACTACTACTAGTCTACTACTACCACCACTACGCTCGTTTAAGCCCAAATTTCATTACGCCGACTTTCAGCGAAACTTCCCCGTTGTCGTAAAGTCGACGTAATGAAATTTGGGATTTACAAATATAGATTTTTGCAAGAAGTGAGGATTTCCTGCTACAAACAATTCTTGCGCCTCTTCACAAAAGGCGAGCCTGCAGTTTAACAGACGCAGTTTTATTCCAGTTGTAACTGCACTGTGTTGCTAAAAACGGGGGTCTTTCGTATTTATATACACGCGGCTAAGCGAAAAAATGACAGCATATTAACGCATTTTTCAATACTGTTGTAATAACCAGTGTCTCGTAAGGCAATAAAGACCTACTGTTCTTGCTTTTACTGCTGCTGTTAATGATGATAAATATTTTAACCAAACTGCTGCTGCCCCCTGGTGAGTGGAATCAAATCTATAATGCTCGCGTGCACACACCAATCACATCTGTCGTTACAGAATTTTTACGCGCGATAGCAGAATGCTTCGCGCGTCTTAGCCATGGCCTGGGCGTCTGTCCGTCTGTCTGTCTGTCTGTCCCTCCGTTCGTCACACCGCTGTATTGTATCAAAACGGTGCAGGCTAAAATCACGAAATCTTCATGTGGGCTGTCTCAAGGCTATAGTTTATCGCGACAAAATTTCGTGCCCCCGGGTGAAGCGGTTCCCCTCGAACGAGGGCGTCAAAGAGGTGTACCCCCTATAAAAGACGTTATTTTGACGCTATTCTAGTGTGAAAACGGTTGCAGATAGAGACACACATGTTGCTTGGTCATGGGTTTTTTTAGTTTTCACCACGATGACCTTGAACGACCTTCAACCCCCAAAATTAGGGATTTCGTGAATTTTTCGTGATTTCAGACTGCGACACACATTTTAAGAGTGAATTGCGCTGGAATGGCTAGAGATAGACCCAGACAGCCTGCGTATGAAAGTTTCAGCATTAAACGTAGATTTTAGCAGTCTAAAGGTGCATTCTCACTGCGCGCATTAACGCACAGCGTGCTCTATCCTAATTTCTAAGACACTTTTATTGGTTGGCTCATAAATATGCAACACGCGTTGACGCGCGTTAACGCACTGAGAACGCACCTTAAGCCCGACCCTAGTTGCGACGTCTTTCTCTAGCGCGTGTAAAAATTTGGGATGCAGCACCCCCCTAGGGACCGAAATATTATCTTCCGAAAAAGATGCTTTAGGTGGGAACAATTTGACCTTCAGTTGCGTGAGGCTAATCCCCTTAGATGCAAAGTTATAGAGTCTCACAAGCTACGTACGTGACCTTTACGTTCAAGGAGGCCGGCGCAGGCGGGCATCAAAAAGGGGTACCCCCTTAAAAAGTGGCACAGACATGCCGCTTATCATAACGAGCACTAGTGACGAGCTTTTGAATGGTGTTAACAATCAACATTGATGACCTTGGATGAACTGCTAGAGATAAACCTAGACAACCTGCGTAGGTCGGCCTATGAAATTTTTTTTAGCTTAGATTGTCCATTTTCAACAATTTAAATTTTAACCTCCTAAATTCAAGGAATCTTCCTTACGGAGGCCTCAAATTTGGGTATTTCTTCAAAACGCATTGTTATTTTATTGCACGTTGTTTACCTACACGATTGCCCAGATGGCAGTAACGCTGCCATCGCGCGTCACGTGATCTTTTCTCAAATTACTTGTTTTGGAATATTTTGGACGTTGTAAACCTATACATTTTTGGAATCTGTTGCATAGTAGGTCTATAGGGAACCAGAAAACCAATGTTTCCATTATGTAAAAAGTTTATATGCACCCCCTCACAATTACCTCCAAAAATTGAAAATTTGCATTAGGCCTACGGCCTACAGAAACTTTAAAGTGGTAGCCTAAAATCAGACACACTTTCGATCACGGTGCAAAATTTTGCGCCGATCGGGTGACGGAGCTCGGAGATCTTGCAACTGGAAAAAAGGAAATAACTAGAAATTTGGGGCAATGCCTAACGTGAGTCCACCCGGCGCCTTAAGTCCGATTGGGGAAAATTTCGAAGGGATGAAATTCCCCCGGTAACAAAGTCACGTGGCTCGAACTCAAATGCATTATAGCATACGCAGAACACCCAATGTCGACTTAGGGTAGGTCAACATGTGCGCCTATAACTTTTTTGTTAATGGATCAAAGTTCACCAGATTTTTGGTTCAACGGGGGATGAATCGCCGTTGATAACGCCGTTTACTGCTTGTCGATATTTCTATGTGTTCCAGAGATATTCGCGGTCAAATTCAAATGTTTTTCGATATCACACCAAATTTTAGACTTTTTTGTCCTCCAAAATTTTAAACGGGTATCCCCTCTAAAGAAAGTTGTACCTGCGTTAACACAATAACCTAGAGGCACGTCACATGGCAAAGTATCACGGAGCTACTCCCACTACCGCTAAAGTTATAGGCGCGGATATGCTAAATTTTAAGCCAACTTTTGACTTCCCCCCTTGAAAAAAATGTAAGGGGAGCCCCGTCCCCGGTAGAAGGTGCGCTAGTAAGACGTTTTTCTCTAGTGCGTGTAAAAACTTGGGGCACAGCACCCCCTATGGGACCGAAATATTATCTTCCAAAAAAGATGTTTTAGGTGGGTACAATTTGACCTTCAGATCTCCAAGTTTACTGGACTAAAGTTTACCGGACTTGTTTTGCCTAATGCGAAAGAAATCGCAGTTGATCAAGTACATGACCAATTTCGAATATCTTCATCTGTTCCAGAGATATTCGCCGCCGAACTTTGAAGTCGTCCAAAATTGGGCCAAATTTTGCATGTTTTTGGCCCCTAAATTTTTTTCTGGGGAGGGACCCCCGAAATTTTGGACCAGCATTATAAAATTCCGCTTAGTATTGATCACCATGCAAAATTTCGCGCCGATCGGCCGACGCATCGCGATCTCGCGTTGTAATAAAAAAACTAGAAATTTTGGGGCAAGACCCAACGTAAGTCTGCCCGGCGCCGTAAGTCCGATTGGGAGAAAAAATTTAATATGGTATCCCGATAAAGTTGATTTGGGTGGGTATGATGCCACATCGAGATCTCCGTAATTACCGTAGTGGAACAAAGTTCGCCGGACTTTTTTCGTCTAACGCGGAAGGAATTGTGGTAGATCAAGTACTTGTCCAATTTTGAATATCTTCCGGAATATTCGCCGCCGAAGTTTGAAGTCGTCCGAAATCGGGCCAAATTTTGCATGTTTTTGGCCCCTAAAAATTTTTCGGGGAGGCTCCCACAGAAATTTTGGACCAGGATTATAAAATTGAACACAGTACCGAACATCGTGCAAAATTTTGCGGCAATCGGCCGACGAAGCTCGGAGAACTCGCGATAAAAAAAAGAAAATAAACCACAGCAAAACAGAAGCCAGCTCCGAAAGCTATCGCTAACAGCCCGGGTGGGCGGTAATTACGAACTGAGCTGACACAAGACTTTTGCAAGAATTCGTGAAAAGAATTCGTTCACGAATTCCTTGCATCAAAAATTTACTTCACAATTGGCGCCCAACATGGGGTTAACTCGACCACTGCAGTTTCATTTTTGTTGTATCTGCACTCTGTTGCCAAAAACGGGTGTATTTCGTATTTATTTATACGCGATTAAATCAAAAAAAAGAACAGTAAATCGATGTATTTTTTCAACAACAACAAGACTCTTGTAAAATGCCTATGACGACCTATTGTTGTTGGTTGGTTGCTGCCACTGCTGCTGTTAATGCTGATAAATATTTTAACCAAACGACTGCTGCCGCCTGGTGAGTGAAATCAAATTTGTACGCTCGCGTGCACACATTTTTGAATCTGCTGCATCGTATAGAAAATCAGCAAACTGATGACGATGGTAGTCTTTATTATGTTTCCTTTATGTAAAAGTTATATGCAACCCCTCTCAATCACATGTCCAGTGTAGGCCTACAGTATGCCTGTCTCAAACAATGAAAACTTGCATTAGGCCTAAACCTATCGATCATGGCCAACTTGCAGGTTGTCTTAACAGGCAATTCGTCGCAATTCACTCTTGAAATGTGCACTGCAGCCAAAAATTGCGAAAAATTCACTAAAACCCCTATTTTGTGGGTTCAAGGTCGCTCAAGGTCATCGATGTTGATAAAGCTAAAAAGCCCGTGACCGGTGCTCCTACTACCTGCGTATCCGGGGTTCATAGTGATAAAGATCCCAACACGATGGTCCAGCGGTATCTCCGAGTTCTCAAAAGTGAACACGGAAGCATTCATTGTGAGCGCGTTCTTGATGGTCGTGAGTTGCGTCGAAACCACGGAAAGGACCGAAATGTCGATCCGGTTGAATTCGTCAAAGCAGCCCCAGGCACCGCACTGACAGAGGCCCGAAAAGATTTTACCCATCACTTTGTAGTCCATTCCTTCACCACAGTTTGTCACGACGCACAGCAGACCCAGTGCCTGCAACCAGCCAGTAGCAGTTGTAGTAGTAGTAGTAGTAACAGTAGTTGTTGGTAGTGTTGTAGACTAGTTGTTGTTCTACAATTCAGAAAAAAACATCCACTCACATTTTGTTTTATATCTTCGTGGAAAATGTTCGGATTTCCACAGAATTTTCAGGAAATGTTTAGGAGAAAACAAGTATTCCACCAGTAAAAAGTTAAATATTCTTTGCTACGGTGACGTCATGCTGACGTCATATTTCCGTGTTTGTACACTATGGGTTTTACCGTTGAAGACAAACCTTTGATAAAATGTTTGCGAGTCAGCAACTGTTAGCCTATGGAGCAGCAAGTTTGTGCAAAATATTTTCAGACAATATACAGACAATTAAATATTGATACAAGAAATATTATTAGATTGTGACCAATCTAATGTACTCCTCGCGCGCATCACTATGGCGCCGTTATGGTGATAAGGCGCCTCAAAGATAATGGGGTCTCGACCTTGACTTTTTGGGATCACGTGACGTCATCAAACACGTAACCATTAGACTCGTGGCGGTCGACTTCCTATTGGTGGTCCACTGTGACCATGCGTCTATCTGGCACCGTTGTGGAGATATGGCCATTTGAAGTTTTTCCAGGAAGGCTCTGTCAGGACCGAGATCGGTCGGCCGTGACGACGGACGACGTACGACGCGGTCGGTCGTCAATATTATATTGATGTCATATACTCCTATTTGCTACGTTAGGAACGTAGCACGCGAGAAGTAAAAATAAAATGTTCAAATAAAAAAAAACTGACATGACCGGTCGTATCAAGCCGTTCGACTGATAGTGGGCAAGTGGTCATCCATGCTGTGATGCAGTGTGCGTACACCTGCCAACATCAGTAAAGTTGAGGATCTCGCAGTCAGCCACTAAGGTAAACGACCGAAAACAGTTCACAGTGGAAAACTGTGTGACGGATTAGCATATTTTTGGGTTCAGTCAGCACAATGACCAATTGGTGCGTTTTAACATTTCACCAATGTCTGTCTCCAACGGTAAAACTCATAATTTACAAACACAGAAATATGACGTCAGCATTACGTCACCAGTAGCAAAGAACATTTAACTTTTTCACGAGTAGAATGCTTTTTTCATCCTAAACATTTCCTCAACATATTGTAAAAATGTGAAGATTATTCCACAGAAATATAAAAGAAAACGTGACTGGGTGTTCTTTTTTCTAAACACAGTTTAGTAGTAGTTTGTAGTCCATTTCCTCGCTACAGTTTGTCACCACACACAACAGACCTAATGCCTGTAGCCAGCCAGTTGCTTGTTGCTTGTTGTTGATGAGTGAAGTACCTTCTCAGCTATAGATGCCCATATCTTTCCATGTCTCATCCAAACGGTTCTTGAAGACGTTAACTGATCACGAGTCGATAAGGTACTGTGGCAGTCTGTTCCATTCGTCAATTATTCTGTTTGAGAAAAATGTCTTCCAAACTGTCGTTCTGCATCTTGGCTTAAAAAGCTTCTGTGAATGTCCTCTTAGTCCATGTGTGTCTGAGGCAAGCTGGAAGAATTTGGCTGTGTTTACCCTTTCCTTCCCGTTGAGTATTTTATACACTTCAATTAAGTCTCCACGTAGTCTACGTTTTTCAATGACTGTTTCCACAGATGTTTCAGTCTATCTTTATATCCACTCGTAGGTGCAGTAGCAGTAGCCAGCAGCAGTAGCAGTAGTAGTAGCAGTAGCAGTAGCAGTAGTAGTAGTAGTAGCAGTAGTAGCAGCAGTAGCAGTAGTAGTAGCAGTAGTAGTAGTAGTAGTAGTAGTAGTAGCAGCAGCAGCAGTAGCAGTAGTAGTAGCAGCAGTAGCAGCAGCAGTAGCAGTAGTAGTAGTAGTAGCAGTAGTAGCAGCAGTAGCACTAGTAGTAGCAGTAGTAGTAGTAGTAGTAGTAGCAGTAGCAGCAGTAGCAGTAGTAGTAGCAGTAGTAGTAACAGTAGAAGTAGTAGCAGCAGTAGCAGTAGCAGTAGCAGTAGTAGCAGCAGCAGTAGTAGTAGCAGCACTAGTAGAAGTAGCAGCAGCAGTAGTAGTAGCAGCAGTAGTAGGAGCAGCAGTAGTAGCAGTAGCAGCAGTAGTAGTAGCAGTAGTAGCAACAGTAGTAGTAGCAGTAGCAGTAGCAGTAGTAGTAACAGTAGAAGTAGTAGCAGCAGCACTAGTAGTAGCAGTAGTAGCAACAATAGTAGTAGCAGTAGCAGTAGCAGTAGCAGTAGCAGTAGTAGCAGCAGCAGTAGTAGTAGCAGTAGCAGCAGCAGTAATAGTAACAGTAGTAGTAGTAGTAGTAGTAGTACCAGTAGTAGCAGTAGCAGTAGCAGTAGCAGCAGCAGCAGCAGCAGCAGCAGCAGCAGTAGTAGTAGTAGTAGTAGCAGTAGTAGTGGTAGTAGTAGTAGTAGTAGCAGCAGCAGTAGCAGCAGCAGCAGCAGTAGTAGTAGCAGTAGCAGTAGCAGTAGCAGTAGTAGTAGTAGCAGTAGCAGCAGTAGTAGTCCCAGTATTAGCAGTCGCAGTAGCAGCAGTAGCAGTAGCAGCAGCAGCAGCAGTAGCAGTAGTAGTTGTAGTAGCAGTAGTAGCAGTAGCAGTAGCAGTAGCAGCACCAGTAGCAGCAAAAGCAGTAGTAGTTGTAGTAGCAGTAGCAGTAGAAGCAGTAGCAGTAGGAGTAGCAGTAGTAGTAACAGTAAAACTAGTAGCAATAGCAGTAGTAGTAGCAGTAGCAGCAGTGGTAGTAGTAACAGTAGTAGTAGTAGTAGTAGTAGTAGTAGTAGTAGTAGTAGCAGTAGCAGTAGCAGTAGCAGCACCAGTAGCAGCAACAGCAGTAGTAGTAGTAGTAGCAACAGTAGCAGTAGCAGCAGTAGCAGTAGTAGCAGCAGTAGTAGTAGTAGCAGCAGCAGTAGCAGTAGTAGTAGCAGCAGTAGCAGCAGCAGTAGTAGTAGTAGTAGCAGTAGTAGTAGCAACAGCAGCAGCAGCAGTAGCAGTAACAGTAGTAGTATCAGTAGTAAAAGTAGCAGTAGTAGTAGCAGGGGTAGTAGTAGTAGTAGCAATAGCAGCAGTAGTAGTAGCAGTACTAGCAGTAGTAGTAGTAGTATCAGCAGTAGCAGTAATAGTAGTAGTAGTAGTAGCAATAGCAGTAGCAGTAGTAGTAGTATCAGCAGTAGCAGTAGTAGTGGTAGCAGTAGTAGTAGCAGTAGCAGTAACAGTAGTAGTAGTAGCAGTAGTAGCAACAGTAGTAGTAGCAGTAGCAGTAGCAGTAGTAGTAACAGTAGAAGTAGTAGCAGCAGCACTAGTAGTAGCAGTAGTAGCAACAATAGTAGTAGCAGTAGCAGCAACAGCAGTAGTAGTAGTAGCAGCAGCAGTAGCAGTAGTAGTAGCAGCAGTAGCAGCAGCAGTAGTAGTAGCAGTAGTAGTAGTAGTAGCACTAGTAGTAGCAACAGCAGCAGCAGCAGCAGCAGCAGTAGTAGTAGTAGTAGTAGTAGTAGCA
>Ga0209367_1012941_pt1 | contig 10820 bp, 6 predicted proteins | sample WorMetLIZISLAND2_FD_187412 | JGI IMG/M metagenome (GOLD analysis project Ga0209367, IMG submission 187412) | Marine gutless worms symbiont microbial communities from Max Planck institute for Marine Microbiology, Germany - Olavius geniculatus... ... | reverse complement strand
ATTGCCGATGCTAAACGAGGATGACACAGCATTATTCCACCATATACAAACACGCTGATGGCTATACCAATATGCTAACAGTGAAACTTGGACTGAAAGTCCAATATCTAACAGTTGTTTAAATAGTTTCCAATAATTCACTCTGGCAAATGCTTTACTGAAATCAGCAAAACACACAAAGGCATGGCTGCCCCTACCAGTGTAATACTCTACAACTTGTTTAAAACTATAGGTACATAGTGACGTTGAGTGTCTGGATTTAAAACCAAATTTTTTGAGACACAGTGTATACATAAATATATTATGCTTAGTTTACGTGTAGCCATTTAAAATCAATTAATCAATCAAAGTCTATTGAAAGCACACATGTCCTATGTCTCATCAGGAAACTAATGTAACACAGCAAAAAAACACAAAATGTAATAATGTGAACACCATCATACGCAGTTGACATTTTAGCTGTTTCACGTTTAATCAAGGGCACAATTTACAGAAAAAAAACTGAAATCATAAATCCTTGGGGGGGGTCCGTAGACCCCCAGCCCCCCCTAAATGATGCCCCTGTGATTGATGATGACGCTGTATTCAGGAGTACCTGGCTAACTACTACGCCGGTAAGTCTCCGGGCGGCAGGCCGTCGTCAGACCACAAATCGGCGCCATGTCTCAGCTCTTCCCTACCGGCCGGCAGCTGCGTGCCCGCACACACGATCCTCAAGAAGTCGCTGGACCACCCGTCGCTGAGCGAGGCTCCGGGCGAGGCGGGGTCCGAGGCCGGGGCGGTGGCGGCGTCGGTCGGTGGCTTCGCTCACAGTCCGTCGCTGCCGAATCGTCACGCCAAGTTCCGCGATGTCGTCGAGATTGTCGAGTTCGCCGAGAAGGACCAGGTCAAGACCGGAGTGCACTTCGCACACGAGGAACAGCTTCATGATGATGATGATTATGACGATGATGACGCGTTCGTCGTGGGCACGGTGGAACTCGACGATGATGATGATAATGATGAGTTGGTGCATAGCATCAACACGCCGTCGGAGTGTTCCAGCACCACCAGTGACGACCAGGTATCGTTGTTGCGCGGTATTCAGCATGGATGACCACTTTGCTGGATAATTTAGAAATGCCCGGAAATTTGACAGCTGTCTGAATAACATTGTGTCACGCGTGCTTGTGCAGATCCGGTTAGCTTTTATTTATGCGGCGCGTTGCGGGTCTTGTCTGTCTGTCCGTCCAAAACAGGAATAACCGATGTGGCCGTTTTTAGTTCAAAAGGCGCACTAATTGAAACTTTGCAGCTCTCTGTTAGAAGATTGCAACTTCTCACCCCCCCCTATTTTTAACGCACGACGAATAGAGCAAGCGGTGTGGCGACATGTTTGCTTGGTGTGGTTGGTCCAGGTGTTGTTCTTCGCGGAGGACGAGGATGACGCTGAGAAGTCGTCGACGACGAGGTCCATCGAGTCGACGTCAACCAACGGCACGACGACCCCCGACACACCGCAGCCTGTGGACAGTCCGCGTCGCTCACCGCGGCCCACTGACCACCACCACCAGGGGGCGTCCATCGCTGACGCGTCCAAGGAGAGCGTGCTTAAGAACATCTTTACGTCGCTGTCAGAGGCCGGCGCTGCGGCGGGCAACGACGAGACACGTCAACCACAACATCACCAGCCGGCGCCGACAGCGGCAGCGAGGACCGTGAAGCACGTGCGACTGATGGACATGGTAGAACACATCGAGCGACACGACGACGACGACGACTACAGCTGATGAGCATCTATAGTTCAATTCTTCCTTCCTCCTCAGAGACGATCTTCATTCTAGTGATGTAGTCCGGTCCGGCGGCGTCGATCTCTGTCCAATGTACGGCCTGAGTGAGTGAGTAAAGCGCAACCCCCACTAAGGATTCATAGTCGGTTCTCTGCGGTACAGATCATTTTGAAGTCGTGTCACCTCAGGCATAAACGATAAAAAAGGAAAACGGCAAAAGTCCAACGAACTAACGCAAAAAACCAAACTGCAGTTATACTCTAGCTATACATAAAAAGAGACGAGGTGTACGGTGTGAGGAGGGGGCCTGCAAACCATTTTCTTGCATTTTTGGCCGTAGAAACGACTTTTTTGACGCTAAAAGGCGACATCTCAGCTGCCAGTAATTTCAAGTCACCATTTTTCACTTTGAGGATGACAAGTCATTAGTGTCTTTCACCAAAATTTTGAGGGAACATGACCTGTGTACCACCCTAATGGATTGACGCCGATGGTCGTGTCCGCTCTATTTAGTACTCATTGGGCACTTCAAGCCCACCTCCATTGAATTCACCCAGTCAGACTGTCTTACTTTATACCTAGCATGTGCTAGTGAAGTAACTCTGTTAGACATTAGACACCGTTTTTCTGTTGATATTCCGTTTACAGAACATTTAGTATAGGGGCCTACTCTTGTGTTAACACTGGTTCAGTGACAATTCAGCGCCTAATCTAAACACGCAGTCAGTTAGTTCTATAGTGCAGTCCATGTGTCACATTTATAGCAACGTAACTAGACTACGCATAGTCAAGCTACTGTGCACAACAATGCATACAGCTTTAGTTCATTTTTTCTTCTGCACTTTTTCTCGAGTCTAAAAAGTATTTTGTGATGACTGCCGTGTACACTGGATTGAACAGTTGTTACTTGTTAGCCTTAGTCAGTATAGACACTTTGATCTCCCTGCAAATGATTATACTTGTATTATTTAACTGCTTTATAGTATACACATTAACTAGTTAATTTACTAGTTTATTATACTGATTAACTTATTACTGTAGTTAGATATGATCTTATTCTGTTACTTACTTGTTTGTGTTATTATTGGTGCCGGTGTGTTGGATCTCTAGTATTATATTGTTTTTGTTTGTAACTGGCAGATAATTGCAATGTTGGCTGGTTAGTGTTTAAAAGGTGCATAATTTGGTTTCATTTGACGCTCATTAATGTCAGGCTTATTAACTGCATTAACTAACTATTACAATAAAAGCCCTGCTAACGCAAACGGGAACGCGCAACAGCGGTGCATGCTTGAAAGCCTAGTGAAACAAAGTCTAAGTCAGTCGCCGTAGGGCGCCAGACGACAGCGGCGAATTATCTATAGTGTTTTGCTCGTACTCACCAGAGGTCGTGACCTGTGTCGCTCAGCCAACGCCGTATCCGCTGGAAATCGCAAATTTAGCTTACCCCCTTTCATTTAGCGCCCTCGTTTGGGGCGACCCCTTTCGAATTTAGGGAAAAGCTTTACGGTTTCTGAAACTAGAGTCTTCCAGACAGCCGACGGTAAAGATTTGGTGATCCTAACTTGCACCGTTTTTGACTGATCCACCCGTGTGACGGACGGACGTACATACAGACAGAATTGCGATGGCTAAGACACGCTACAGCAGTAGCTGCTGTTGCGCGTAAAAACTGACTAACAAAGGGCTTTCAAACTTTCTTAATTTGGCGGCATTAGCCTAAGCATAATTTTTGCGCTGGTGGATTCTGACTTCCACCCTCCCCACTTAATGTACTCCCATTTCCTTCCATTTTCCTTTTTCCATTTCCTCTCCCTCTTAAGCTCCAGCAACGGAAACCTCAAGCCCCCCCCCGGGGGGAGATCTCACGGAGCCCAGGAAGAATAAGGAAACAGTCATGGCCCTCGTTGTGACACTTGACTATAGAAATAATATTACTTACTTACTTACTTACTCTTAATCTCAATTGTTGTGTACCAGCAAGGAGAAGTGGACCGTGAAATCTCATTATACGGTACTAGGCCTATTGTATTTTGACAGTAACTATGATATACGTCTGTCTGCACTTGTTGGCGGATCCCTTCGTGGTCGGCTTTTCGTGGACATAAGGGGCCACTGGTGATGAAGACAATGCAGTTTGTATGAATGATGCTTGGTTGTACATATCTGATTTAGTGATTTAGTTCATTTGTGTTGTTGTTGTTGTTGTTACCTCCGCCAAGTGGGCTGTAGGCCTATAGTTCCAATCCAGCTTATTCTCTCAACAGTGTTACTTGATAATACTATGGATGGATTTGCGTGAAATTACTGGAATGCCTTTGGAACATCAAACAGTCGATGAGGTTTTTGGGTGATCTGCATGCTGCACTGAAAATTGTAGTCCTGTATGGCTGGGAAATAGAAACATAAGCTTACAGTATGTATTACGGACCACCCTGGTATCTCCCTGCAGGAAGCGCTACGTTTATGCTTCCAATGCTTTGATGATAGCAGATCAGCACTGCGTGGAATAAAATATTTTCTCGTAAGTCGTCGAAAATGGACCGCCCCACAGACTTTGAAGTATTCCTACCTTCTTAATAAATCGTATCCAAACTATGTAAGCTGGATTGCAGTTTTATTTAGCCTCGGCGGAGGTTTGATTGAGACTGACTCTCTTTTTAGTGTTTGTTCAATTACTGTAGCATATAGCGGTGTTGAGTTTGCCTATTTTCGAAGTCGTTGTTATCTGTTCCTTTCCCTTATCCAGTGATCTTGTGCGTACATGTATATCATGATTATAATTCTAACTCAGCGGCATGCATACTGAGCTTCCATTCATACGCTGCTCCGTCTCTTGATGTCCTTACATGTATTTACCACGATCAGGACCGGATTAACGCATAGGCCAACGAGGCCATGGCCTAGGGCTTCGTGCTTTTAGGGGCCCTGCGCTAAGCTGCAATAAATGCTGTCACTGTCAGTTGATTTTCAGAAAAGTAATCAAAATTGTTACCACCAGATGTCATATGTTTGAATGCACCAAATTCGATTTTTTGTTCGGGCTCCGCCCTAGATTTCCTTGGAGAAGCTTACAGCGCTCCCCCAGATCCTTTAACTGGAATATAAACCATTTTTTAAAATTTTGGCCATTTGATGAATGCTTGAATAATAAATGTTTTTTTAAAATTTGTACTGTACATGTGTGTGATAAGGGGCCCCCAAAATATTTGAGCCTATGGCCCCTAAAAGCCTTAATATCCGGCCCTGACCATGATTTGTTTCCGCTCGTTTTGGGGTCTATGCAGGTTCGTATTTGGGGGGAGTTCACAGGTCCGCCCTTCCACTGGCTTTGCGTAACACTGCCCAGTAATTGCCAAAATACCCCATATTTTTACGTTCACTGGACAGCACGAGAAGCTCGAATTTCCTTCGATTGTTCCAGTTTTTATATCAGCCGAGTTTAAAAACATTGTCTCGGAAGATCTCATGCTCCTAATTAAATGGGATGGAATAACAGTCATACCCTTACAGTCTCCTTGGGTTCTGGTTTGCGCCCCCATTTTTTTCGATGTGCTTGCCAGAAACGACCGGACGTAGGTTCGAAGCTGTCTGGCGAATACCTTGTTTTTGACGTTAATATCGTATGTAGGCTATATTTGTTAACCCAGAGTTTTTCCTGTGATGCTATTCCTCGTTCCTGTTTCATTAACGCCGTCATCAGCTGCTGGTTGGATCTCAAGAAGTTGTCAATATTGCTAGCATCTGTTGGTTATTTGTGTCGTATATGGTCGTCTTGCTTTTAACGACATTAAACAACTGATTCAATTGTCATAAATGATAAAGAATAATTTTTATAGTACAGTACTTGATTTACCTATTAGGCTGCGTGACTGTAATTTACGTACAGTAGAGTCAACTGGATGAAAAAAAAGAGTAGCTTACAAGATAATGCCGGCAGCTACTGAATTAGCTGAAAAATTATTTGCTATGGGCCTAAGTACATCATAAAGCTTACGATGGTGTTTGCAAGCATACAAGATGCAACTTTGTCAGTAATGTTTCTGCACCGGTAATATTTGTCTAAATTATTTTGTATTTGTTATTGTCTGCCAACGTGATGCAAAGGTTGCGGCTTAGGTGTACCGTGTACCGTACTTCTGTGTGACATTTTGCATATCTAAGTAATATGTTTATCTCTGAAACTGAATTGTTATGACTGGTGGCGCAGTTACAGTTGTTTACGTTTCATATTTTCAGCTCTAAATAATAACGAGGTTTGGTCGAAAAATGCTGTAAACTTATAGTGTTATATGTTGCAGATTGTTAACAATTAATTAGTTAACTTATTTGTTTAAATTTATTTGCTTAATTCATGTTGAGTCTAACGCGCATTACAGTTTGTTTTTGCGATGGTACTATGCCTATTTCTGTGATGATTGAACTTAATTGCTTGTAATTTAACAGTTGCAAAGTTGGCTTGAAATCAAGTGAATAAAAGCAATTGCTACACTGGTGCAAGTTTTCTTGAAAACTTTTGACGTTCGTGGCGCACATGACGTAGAACGATAATGTTCGTGGCTGCAGTGCTGTACACAAAGGCGGACTCGGGTTCTATCCCAACTTCAAGCCCCGATGAGGATTCTTTCTTAACAAATTAAATAGTCCGATGCCGTACTGAGACCACATTAGGCCTATGTCCGTTACAGTTTCCCCTTTTTAATCCAGCTGACACTACGCCTACGGTTAGCCAAGGCTGCGGATTAACCACTCACGTGATGCCATTATGAAGTAGGAAAACAAACTACACGAACACGAATAGAATCAACTAGTTGAAAACCGTGTAAAATAGAATACTGTACACTAAGGTAATTGTTTAAAAGCGTCAGAAATATTAAAGTTTACGCCAGACGTTGGCAGACTGTTCCAGACACATAACACGTTGGCAGAAGAACCGACGGCGAAACTGCTACACGAAGTTGCTGATATTCAACTAGGGGAAAACCTCTCATGGCCCTCGGTGCTAACACTTCGCAAATTTTTTTCTTGCTGAAACATCAAAATTTATGTGTCAGTTTACAAAAGGGCTTCAGTTTCTTCAGTCTTATATACGAATTTTCCTGTGCCTCCCAATAATGAGGCTGTATACTCGTACCCTGTTCATGCCCGACTACCATACACATTTGAGTGCCTTTTAAAGTAAAAAGAACATTTATATTTTTTGGTATAAAGCAGACCTATTCGTCGTAACGCCAGACAGTTTGACGTGCATCCGACTTATATCTTTACACTGATCATTTCCAACAGGAAGTTGTGGGGCTGATGTCAAATTATGGACGACAGACACAGAACCTACGATAACGGTCGGACGTTGTTTCGCAGCTGATAAAGTGTGGATACGCTCTGAAGCAACGGTCGCCGTCCATCGCGTCCATGCCGGGCAGAACTCCGTCGGCATAGTTGAGTACCGTGCTGCAGCGCCGACATCCGGTGACGTGACCGATGACGTCACAACTCTCATTGAGCAGCCACAAGCCGGGGAAATCGCACTTGCGGTCGGTGTCGGCGCATGCGTGGTGGCACGACTGGTTGTGGGTGGCTACGACGATGCTGAGGTCGGCGCGGGTCAGTCGGTGGACCAGGCCGGCTGAGCGCCTGTGGACTGGTGAGGGGTGCCGCTCGTCGAGGGTGATGTTCTTTGTGTCAGGAGGAGGGAGAAACGCGCGTCTCGACCTGCGACGGTCTGAGTAGAAGTGCGACGTTCTGCAGACTATGAGAACTTGAGCCGCGTAGTACCTCAACAACAACAGCGTACATGTACAATGGCTGATATTTCAAGCCAACTCAAGTTATAGTACTTAATTAAGCGCGTAAGATTACCCAATGCACACCCTCACATACGTACCAGCACGCATAAATAGAACAAACGTCCTCCCTCCCCCAAAATGCATTAAGCTGCTACAACCTTACTTTACTGTATAATAATTCTGCGTATATCACACGGTCCAGTTATGATTAAGGTATAACGTTATACGATTACTTCGCGGTCCGGCGGGGAAGTACACGTCGTTTGCTTAAAGGTGATATCTCATGCAGCCAAAGTGTAACTAGACTGGTGAGCAATGAAAATTGACTGAGCGTGTAAATATTGCGCAGAAAATTTTAAAGCAACTTCTCTGAAATGCAAACTTCGCAGGCGCAGTACCTGAAGAACAAGGAACCGCAATAAGAGCCGCGTACAACTCCACCGTTGCCCAGACCCCAGAGGTTCCTGTCGGCCAGAATACGATGAAGATCGTGATCATCCTTGCAGCCGAAGTAGACGACTGTTTCGTTGACGCCGCCGAAGAAAAGCGCATCAGTGAGATATCGAATGTACGGGCGACGACGAATCGTGTCCGTGATCATCTGGTCGTAGGCAGCCTGCTTCAGCTGGTCCAGGTCATACTCGACGAGAATGTCAGCGTTGAGCAGCTGAGACTCGAACGGATGCTCAGGTCTAGAGTTCGAGGTGGTCATTCGTCGCAGATGGAGCGCTCGACCCACCTCCGGAACGACTGAGACCAGACCGCGACGTCGCACCAATTTTTGCACCTGCAGCTCCATAGTTTCATTCATGCCATTGAGTTAAGTATGATTACCTCCGCCAAGGAGGTTATGTTTTTGCCAGACTTTGTTTGCTTGTTTGTCTGTTTGTCTGTGTGTCAGCAAGAAAACTCAAAAAGTTCTGGAAGGATCTTTCTGAAATTTTGAGGATATGTCGGGAATGGCAAAAACTACCAGTGATTCAATTTTGGGGATGATCCGGAAGGAATCCTGGATTCTGGATCACTTTGAAATTTTCGTTACCATGCTTTCAATGGGGCATAAGGCAAACCGCTGCAAGACCGAAGATGGTGCTGCCACTTAGCGAACAACATTGCCTTGGCGGAGGTGTGCGGGCTCTGACTGCTTTCTAGTTATCATTGATTTATACGTTAACGCTACACGTTTACGATGTGACGTCTGTGGGTGCGTATTTGGTATTTAACGATTTGCAGCGCTGATAAATTTCGATAATTTTCTACATTCTGTACTTCTGGAATGCGCCTGCAGGGCCACTGGCCAGTAGGCCTATAAGAGACATTCTGAAAGGCAATTTTCGGCTTTTGTTTTTCTTCCACGTTCGTTAATTTTACTGATTATTCTATGATGTCTAAAATATAGCAGGACATGTTTCACGTCTCACGCGTGCATGTGATAAGTATAATACGCGTAATGTACGAACGTACGATTAAGAAATACCATACGTAGGTTTATCGTATGTATGAGTCGAGCTTCTGGACCTGTTCGTCCCAGTTCTGCAGGCCGGCGCGGAGAGTGCGTCGAAGGTGGTCGACGTAGCGACGTCGCGTCAGCAGGAAGCCCAGCCCGGCGAAGTGACTGACGCGTCGGAATCGTCGAGGGTCCGCGGCGTAGAGCGGGTAACTGTTGTCGGCGAACAGCGACCCGGTGAACACCGTCTGATCTCGCCGCATCAGTCTTTCCACCGCTTCCAGATAAAAGAGGGCGTCCGGCGCGAGAACCAGGTCGTCTTCCAGGATGACGCACGACTCGTACGGCCTGTGTAGCGGCGGGTAGGACTGCAGAAACAGATTGTCCAGCATGCGCCGGTAGTTGACCGACACGTACAGCCAGCGATGTCGCTGGAACTCGACGCCGGACAGTAGGATCGTTCCGTCGCCGCCAGCGTGCTTCTGCAGTCGTTCGATCAGCCGCCTCCCGTCCAGCGTCCCTGACGACTGGTTCGACGTCGTATCGGGAGTGCTGAAAAATTGGTTAGAAAAGACTTAGGGCTAAGTTTTGTGTTTGAAAATCTGACAGACCTGAAAAGTTCAAATTATACGTTTTTGGTTTGTTGTGCAATTTGTAATAGCCTACGAATCGTATTTTATTCCACCTTTTGATCATGTTTTTTTTAGTTTTGGCGTTATCGTACGTCGTTCACGCAACAAAAACTATGTGACAAAGAGAATGGTGTATATGATATTTGTTGGGTCGCACGTTTAATTTAGTGCCTATAGTCTTTTTGTACACTAAAATTAAAAAAAAACTCCTTTTAAAAATTCTCGAAAAGTCAAAAACTAAAGACACATAAAATCTCAAATCTTTTGCCTCCAAAACCTAGGTTTTTTCCAGCCCTCCGTGGTCTCGTAAGTCGTCAATTGGTGGAAAGCGACGCGCTGGAACATCGTCTGCAGTGTGCCGCCGCAGTCTCCATCGCAGTAAACGTGGATGTCGTATTGACTCACACCACTCAGACAGCCGCCGCGCTGGTGCCGCCGATCTACCTGGTCCAGTAACCTCACCACGTAGCGTAGGCGGTCAGCTCGCGGGTATCCGGTCAAAATACTGAGACATCTTCGATCGCTTCTTTGCGCATTATGATGCTTCATGACTGAACGTTTTGAACTGCAAAGCAAAGTTCAGAAAATTACACGAAAATCGAAATAGAACATTTTTAGTCAAAAAGGCAAAGTGAAAACGGCACGAAGGCATTATACGGAACAAAGCATATTAGGCCCTGTAAATTTCTTTTAAAAAGTATAAAGCAGTTAGCACCTTCGCCAAAACTAAACAGTTTGCTTTTCTCAAAATGATGATGTCTAAAATAGCCGGACGCCGTATTGAAATAACCTACCGGTACTTGGTACTTGAGAAAAAAACAACAATCTGAACTGGCCACGGCTATTGTTTATCCAAAAATTCAACTACAACAATGTTAATAATATTCGGTTTTCTGTGTACGTAGTAGAAAAGATTATCAAATAAACTGGTTTTAACTTAGCAGAATAAAAACGTAATTTACTAATACTCCGGTAGTGGTTGGGGTGGTCGTATGTCCGCACGCTGCACCGCGGACTCAACTGTTGAAAGCGTTTACAATGGATGACGGCATAACGCGCTGAGGTATCGTTAGCTCACACCAATCAGCTGTGTTCAGTACAATGCTGTACGGTTGTGAAACATGGACAGTTACAAAACGCTGCGAAAGCCGAATCCTGTCCTTTGAGAGAAAATGCTACCGGAAGA
>Ga0209367_1012940_pt1 | contig 10821 bp, 3 predicted proteins | sample WorMetLIZISLAND2_FD_187412 | JGI IMG/M metagenome (GOLD analysis project Ga0209367, IMG submission 187412) | Marine gutless worms symbiont microbial communities from Max Planck institute for Marine Microbiology, Germany - Olavius geniculatus... ... | reverse complement strand
TTTGACTAGGCGGAAGCTGATAGAAAACGCGATTATGGTATGAAATAATAACGACTATTAAGACGCAGGCTTTATAGCTAGAGACTAATAAAATGATATTAATGTGTTACCAGAAATTTGTTACAGTGATCTCGGACCCAGCAGAGATCGCCAACAATGTTTAATTATTTTCTTCTCGAGCCATGCGCAATCCATTTACAAAATTTCGTCAAGATCACTTTAGAGTGTTTTGCATAATCCAGCTGACACAGGTCAGCTAACCCAAACACACAGCCACTTTCGTTGGTTCGCTTTGGCGGAGATATTACAAATTTCTTTGTATCATGCAGGTATGCAGAGCATAATGGTGTAAAAATTACAGGAGAAAAGATAAGCTTAAAGTAAAGATGACTCTACTGCAATGCTTCTATAACGTGTGAAGTAAAACCAAAGCGTAAAACACTTTTAATCTCATTGACATTTATTAAAGTCAAATAATGTCAGATTTTAAGCAACGCCAACAAAATTGTGTTTCAATTTTGTTTTAATTTTATCCGAAAATTGTTTTGCCCATTTATTTTTTACTCTATCAGATCATTGCGTAAATTGGTACTCAAGTAATACAAGTTATATATTTTTTAATAAGCAATAACTGACAGATCGCAAATGTAGATAATAAAAAAAATAAAAAACAGAGAGTATTTATTTGTTAAAACACAAATACAATATTAACATACAATGCTACACACTGAAAGCAGGCTGCCAGAAAAGCAAACGCTTAGACCTATCAACGCTGGCCGCCCATAAAAACTAGAAGTAATCAGTACTACAGTGTCCAGAAAAAAGAAAAGAAAGAAAAAATGCAAAAATCAGTTTTTAATAATACGATTATAACAATTTACATAACCAGCCAGAAGATAACAATGTTAAACTTTAACACAGAGACATGCCATTATAAAATAATGCCTCGAGTTTATTCTTAAATGCAGTGATATTTTTGTACATTTTTAATGTCTTCTCGCAATGGATTCCACAAATTACAACGTTTAAAATTTATTGCCCTGAAACCGTAACAAAGATTAACAGTTGACAACTGCAGATTATTTTAATTTTTTGCATCATAATCATAAATTTTATAGTTCTCAGTAAAATAATTGTGGTAAAGCTTTGTCAGTAATTCTTTATGGTAAATAAATTTGTAAACAATGCAAAGTATTCAAAAGCAGTAAAATTTAGTAATAGGTAAATTATTATAATCTGCATACAACTCAATATTCCTGCAGTAATTGTCTTTTTGCTGTAGAATTTTAAGTAATGTATTATTTAATTTCATTAGAATGTGAAATATAAATACGACGGAATCAATAACTACCAAAACATTCTTCAGTAAAATAGGTTGCTAATTAAAGCGTTGTTTTATGGATGAGTTATAATAAAGCCTAAAGTCAAGGAAAACAATCATCTCGATGCTTAAAGTACAGTTACTGAAAAGTAAAAAGCACCAACAATTATTATCAAAATGTGTGAAATGATGCTGCATACAATCGGCCGAACTTGTCACAGATCACGTGAGTTTTTTGCACTTAGAAAAGTCATTATAGCCTTTATAACAATTATTAATTTGCTGGCTATAGATCGTCGTCCAAGCTATGGTCCATAACGTCTGTTGCGAACTTGCGACTATCTAGACATTCTAGAGTGCCCGCGATCAGCAGCAGCCTGGGGCCACTCGGCTGACTCGTATGCCGTAGTATGGAGAATTGGTGTCGCTATCTGTTGAAGCGTGCAAGTATTGCGTGGACGACCAGGACGCTCACGCCAGTGTGCATTGAGACTCCAGGACCAGCAACGCGCTGCGATTGCCAGCTTCAAACTCAAGGCGAAATAAGTTCGAGTACGGTTGTCCAGTCGAACCATGAATGACACCGTCAATTAAGTCATTAATCGGGTAGATTGGTTTTTATGTCTGTCCGGCTTCTGTAGCTGTTGCTGCTGCCGTTGATGATGATGATGATGTAGCAACGTTGCTGTTGGCGTTCTGATGTTGGAGAAAGTCTCTACTATTACAGCAGCTTTAGTCTGAAACTCGCTGTCGTACAACTGTACTGTAGACCTGCCCAGCTTCTCAGCACTTTTAAACGCAATTCAATGAAAAACTAAACCGTCTATAATTCTCGTAAAAGCAAACACTCAACCTAATCTTTGCCGTTACACTCTGATTCACTTGCAAGATAAAATAATGCCACAGATGTTTTTGATTATTTGATTTATTATCTCAAAAATTGAGACGAACATGTCTTATCATATACTATATTCTTCACCACTTCCTTTTCCAGTCATTCCATATCTACCACTATTATCAGCTGAAACAATGACACTTTCTGCCCCACGCTGAGCAGCACGTGTCTTATCCACTACATTGGAGTAGGTAGGCGGCTCGGAGATAAAATCTTCTTCTACCGCGGGAGTGTACGGGTCAAATCGGCCGAATACTGAAGCGTCGGGAGGCGGCAAATCATTCTTATCATTTCTTTTGGTTGTTACTAATTTGCCTTTTTTGTTCTGCGAATAAGCAGTATCACCACCCTGATCAGCTTCTAGTTTGAACAGTCGGTTATCATATGTTATCGGCTCCCTTGTTGTCGCTCTTTCGTTGCCGTTAGACTCGTTTTCTTTGCGCCTGGCAAACAACACCAATAGCGCACAAAACACGTTTTACTTATAATTTAAAATTTGGAAAAATATTGTCCAGCATATAATAAATATAATATATGTGATAAACAAATCATCGTATCGTAACTTTAAGACATTGACGGCAATGCAGTCAATAATAGATGTTTTTAGCCAAACGTATACCAATACAATGCTGACCAAACCAGGCTCTTAAAGTTATCTAGCATTCCAGACACACCTTAATGTTTATATCACACTGCAGTGCAAACATATTAAAGTGATGTGCAGAAATGACGAACCCGATAACTTCGAATAATGTACTAAAATAATGTCAATATTAATGTTTTAAAAATTTAACTATGTGTTTCAGAAAATTGTAGTATAAACTAGATTTTTCCCGACTGTAATAATATTGATTTCAAAAACCCACTATTGAAATGATTAATTGAAATGATTATTGAAAAGATTAAATATTCTTGGTTCGAAAATCAAAAAATATAAAATTACGTTCTAAATAAAAATAATACAATAATACAGCATGACAGGCTGTTGAGGTAAAGTGAGCTGAATAGAAAAACGATTTGCAGCAGAATTCACTTTAATAATGAAACCTATTAATTTACTCAAGTCAGATAAAAATGATAAGATTGTTGTAAAACTGACCTCGGTAGATAGAAGCAGCAGACAATCAGTAGAACAACGACGATAATCACAAACATCAGCACGCCGACCACGGCACCCGCGATAGCACCTGCATGTTCAACATTATTCTTTTTCAATGAAAAACATTATTTGTCAAATATTATCTAGTCAAAAGACGGCAGTACTGTGCCTGAAATCTGGCTGCATGACATTAGAAATGTGCCAGAATATCACCTGAAAATTGTGACGACGCTCCGTTTTTGTCGACGTTCTTGATTACGCCAAACGTCGTCGTAACGTTGTCGCAACTACTAAACGGCGACGTCATCGTTGCCGTGGAAACGCCGAGCACACTTGTGTGGTCTGTAGTTGTAGTAACGCTGGCGTTGTCGTGATCGACCAATCTCGGTGAGATTGTTGTAGTAGTGGTTGTCGTCGTCGTTGTCGTCGTTTTTGGTTCTTGTCCTTTAACAGACAGACACGACAACCGTTTAGCAGTTTATCAGCCATCCTTTAAATCTAAGAATGTGGTGGGCTCTGTAACATTAATATTCACTTTGTTGCAAATTTCTTAGTGCATGTACTAATAATAAAACTAGAAAAAAACGTATTTGTCTTAGACTGTATATATGCAACGTATCACTAAAATAATACAAAATTCGTACCAGGAACGCATGTAAAGATGATTTCGATAAAGTTTGCGTCTTTGGAGCGATCACACAAGTCATCGACCGTGCCCTGTGGATAGATGAGTAAAGTTTGTAAGAAACTGCAAGTCCGATATCCGTTACACTCGCCAGCTGGTACATCGGTCGGTCGCCTACACTCGTTGCCAGGACACTGAGGTGGATCAGTGTAAGGGTTGTATTCCAGGCTGTAGCCAGCCACAGCCGACTGGATGCTCATAATTTTACCAGCGGGACATTCGCTGATAGTGAAGTACTGCTCGGTTGCATTCTGAGCTCGACAACGACGATACGCCAATGCATGCACACCTGTACGCATAGCAAGCATACAATACAATAGTAAAGTTATTTATCCTTTTCAGCGCATTTTAGCGACACTTAATTCGATTTGATGCTCAAATCCATTTACTGATTGCGTCACATTTCACTTAACTTCGTGGCGTTTAGACGACACTTCAATAGTTTTGGCCAAAGTTCACGTAACGTGCAAATAAAATAATTGTGAAAACGATGCCGATGACGATTATATGTGCACAGCAAATTATTCTATGGCAAAAATCGTTCGTACTCGTATACGTTATAAATCATCACGCAAAACTTACATGCGCTGTGTATTAGCAGAACTGTCAATAAGGCGGAAATTCTCCAAATTCCAAGCATCGTTCAATAATCTGTAAAAACACATGAATGCACATTGTACACATTCACAGTTACATTACGCCATTGATAGCCTTTATGAAACTAATTCGTAATTTGTTGTAGGCCTACTAATTTTAATAATTTCGTTAATTGATCGTATGTTTAAGCACTTTCTGGCCACGTAGGAAAATCTGGCAAAATAGACCTACTGCTTTCCTTTTGACCTTTACACGCCGAATGTATCTTGAGTTGACAAAGCAGAAACTCTGCAGGTGTTTTTGAGCATGCGCGTCGTGCATGTAAACTGATTGTTACAGCACAAAATGCGTTATAATTCAAAAGCGTTTAAAATTATTAAGGTGGTGGGCATAAAGTTTAAGGTTTTCTGCAACAAAATTATATACTATACTGTTAAAATTCACATAGCGAAGATAAAACACGATTTTCCGCCTTGTCTTAAGTAGCTATAGCTTGCAACACTGAAGTGTGCAATCCCACAACATATAACTGCAACGACAGGTAAGTCTATTGGTATACATGTAAGCTGCATTAGCATAAAAGCTAGTAGCCCGTATCAGTTATTTGGTGTCAACAAAACGTCTATTCATTGATGTCTAACATGCATATGCCTACCTATGTGATAATTATTTCGCTATAGTAAGAAACGTGTTGCTCAATGCGTGGTCGTCAGCACGTACAGGCAACCCAAAGGCCTGCATAAAATTTAACGGATCACGGTTTGTTGGTTCTGTACATAAACACAGACCATCCCTCCTGCTGTCTCTATTATACGGCACACAAGTGCAAAAACGTCGACAAAACTAATATCTCGTTTATACATGGAAGTTGGCTCTACGAGCGCATGACGTGCGCTTGTCGTGAACACGTCGTACACAGATCAAGCTCTCATCAAGCAGGCCTGTTAAAACCCGCTAGCTCAAATGTAGGCCCCTTTGCATAGCTTACAGTTGATCACAGATGTGCTGTCCTAAAGCCAGCTTTTTCGTGTAAACGGAATATTAAATAAAACTATAACCAAATCGAACGCGATTAACGCACAAATACAGTAAGCGCCGCCCGTATTTAAGTTTTTTAATGGGTTAAAATGCTGGCAAAGTGATCTTATGTGAACTAAATCGTAATGCGAAAATGTACGCTTAAACTTTAGTTTATCTGTTTGAAATGCGATGACGAATTGGCAATTTACACGCAAGTAACAACAGTTACATTATTTGAAATACTGGCATGTTATGGTAATATATTAATGACAAAAAATGACACTTTTCTGGGACATAAAAAAAACACAAAAACCGAGGCAAAAACAGGTCAATAACTTTTGTCATTTAAAAACCAATATGCGACTTCCTATTAATGATCAATAACAACCTAGGCCCGTTTAGCCACAATAGCGCGTACCGACCTTTAAGGCTTCAAATCATTCAAAGTCAATAATCTGAAAGGGCATATGCCATTTCATATTATTGATTAATAGTAACCTTGGCCCTATCTGTCACCGTTTTGCGAAATACGGCCATTTACAACTTGAAACTTCCCATTGAAAAGTGCGGTATAACCGCTGCAGATGTAGACATGGTTACTATAATTGACAGCCTATATAAAGTCGCCACTGCAGGGCCCTATCCGATGATACCGTCGCCGACCCCCTATAACATACCGTTTAATCACAATACCGCACAATTAGCATACCATAGTGCGTTATGACCCTTTAAAGTCATTTAAAGTCGTCGATTTTTATGTCATCTGAAAGCCAAATATGCGACTTTCTATTAGTAACTAATAGCAACCTAGGCCCTCTCTCGCATTGTTCAACCCCAATACATCAGTGACAGACAGACGTACGGACGACACATTGTGCCATAGACGCCCTACAGCATAGCTGTAACGCGTCAAAAAGTTTAAAAGTCTGATTACGCTGGACATTACGAACATATGACTGTACTGTATACTTTTACATTTTTACTTAACTTCATACTCAAACGCACATCTAGGCCAGTTTAGTTTTCGTAGTGTAACTGTTAACTTATTCGATATGGTGGCAACGCTTAGCTATAAAATTGTTTTTAGGCCTATATAAACTAAAAATACGTTTTGTGGAACAAGGTATCTGTCACATTGCCAAGCTATATCGCCTAGCAGCTGCGTTTTAGCATTTGACGCTCCTGTGAGCCTTCAGCCAATTTTGTCTTTGAATAAAAACCTTTAGTTGCCATGACAACAGGAGTCTTCATAGGAAAAATTTACATGACACCATTGCAAAGCCCGAGCCCGAAAATAGGGGCAGGTGAAAACAGCGCGCATTATCTTTCACGGGGGCCAAGTTATAGTCAATTTTGTCCCAAAATTTGTTGCCATGGCAACAGGGGTCGGCAGGGGAGAAATTTAAATGACACCTTCGGATAGCCTAGGCCTGAAAATAGGGGGTAAGTGCAAACAGCGCGCAATTATCTTTTACGGGGACCGAGTTTTACCGTTTCGAAATCTCCGTAGACCGTAATGCAATTTTTTTTCAAAAATTCGGGTAAAATAGGGGAAGAAGTTATAAGATTTTTATTCCAAACACACTGACAGACTACAGACAGACGCAAATAATTTTATAATTTGTCCCTTGCTATGCTATAGCAATGGGACAGATAATTATGAGTTTTATAATTTGTATGCTACACTTACCGCTCAGTGCGAGTACAGGTGGTCTGCTTATACTAATGTGCTTCGCTTTACCTGGTTGTAGGCCTATAATATTCGTGACAGTACTGTAGTGACTAGTGACTGTAGGCTGTCTATAACAATTAGGCCTATAGCTGCTATCGCTGCTTGTAATGCTTATTGCTTACAGCGCTACATCAGTAACTGTCCACGATGTAAGGTAAACAATTAACGGATGCGTTGCAAACAAGTAAATTAAGAAATGCTCACGTGATGCGCACAGCAACAGTGCCGCCACCTTGGAAATCATTGTACATCATGCAATAAAGCAATAATGCATTGCAATAAGCTACAAAAAATTCTTACGCCTTCGTACGGAAAACTTTTTGTCTGTCCCATTGCTATAGCGTAGCATGGGACAGATTACAAAATCACTTTTTTCACGCTGCCATTCTGTCTTTCTGTCTGTAAACACTCCTACGGTCGCAATTTTGATTTGATTATGATGAAATATTGCACAGTGATTCGGGGCCCGAAAAGTAAGATCGAGTTTGTTAGGGATAAAAATCTGATAACTCCTTCCCCTATTTTACCCCAATTTTTAAAAAAGTTGCATTGCGGCCTATGGGGATGAGAATGCCGACTTGGCAGGTCGTTTGGTCGATACTCGCTGGTGTCGCTGTGGCCACTGTCAACTGATGCCGACCACAGTGGAATGCATTTGCTGCCAGGAAGTTGACAGTTTGAAGGGCAAGGCTGGTGAACAGCATGTGAACTGCATCACCCTGCACGATCGTTTTGAGGCGGTATGTCTGCTACCGGATGTGCTGAAGGCGGTGTTGACGGTGCTTCACGACGTCACGGTATCTTCTTTAGAAGAGCCTATCAGCCACAGGTACTCTAACACGTATGCGTTTAGTGCAAGGAATGCTTTCGTATCATTACTACACGACTTCAGACTAAGCAATTTAGAGTTAGGTTATGCTTGTGGTGCGAAACGAGCAGTTCTGCAGCACTCTCGCAAAAATTCCTCATCTTTAAGTTTGACGTAACGAGCTAGGTTAGGTTAATATATAAGCTTGTAGTAAGGATACGGGTAAAAAGCAAATGTGCGGATCTGCGGATGTCGCAACAGTTAAGATGTAGTTAAGATGTAATTTATTAGTTTAACAATTTCCTTACCCTAATCCCTAACCCTAATCTTAACCCTATCCCTAACCCCTGCCCTAACATTGTTGCAACATCCGCACATCCGCCGATCCGCCTTTTACCACTCCGTTCTAATTTGTAAGAGTAGAATGATGGAGGCTTCACTGTCTATTTTGCTGAGTATATGCGTCGACATTTCAGGAACAGCTGGCACAAAAATGCCCCAGGGAAAAAGTTGAGCGGATGCGTCACACTCGAAAGAATTCGTTATGGCATTAAGTACAGTTTTTACCTGAAAAATTATCACAGGTAGTAATCACTGACGAGAACGAAAAGCTTTTGAACTTAGCTACCTTATATTAGACTTTATAAAAAGTTGTAGAGCACAGAAACATAATTTGTAGTTTATTGAAAATTTTGTCTTGTCGAAAAGTTTTTTTCCGAAAATACAGAATTTTAAGCCAAAAATCCTTTAATTTGGTTTTTATCTGTCCCATTGCTATTATAGTATAGCATAAGACAGATTATAAAATCACTTCTGTCATTTTATCATTCTGTCATTCCATCTGTAAACACTACGGCCGCAATTTTGATTCGATTTTGATTAAATTATGCTCAGTGATTCTGGGCCCGAAAACTGCTGACCTTTCGAGAAATCGAGTTCGTCTTCTCAATTTTGCACAGAAAATCTTTAACAGAACTAACCGCCCAATTCTTGTTAGGAAACTCTTTACAAATGCATTTAGCGCCCCATCCCTTTTGTTGGCGAACGAGTTTGATCGACGCTTTATCCTCGTACGTTAAATGACGTTACACTGTTTTCCCCATTGTGTTTCCTGTAGAGTTGGGTTGCATGCTTTCATTTATTTTATCTCATTACAAAAGTATTGAAAATATTTGCACGAAATTTGCACGTGTTACTCAGAATTGATTATATTTTAACGTGCGTTATTCACTTTAAATGTACATTCCTCTTGGAAAACATAATTAGCTGACATGTAGGGGACGGTTTTTTATGGTCCTCTGTAGTTGTACGCTAGCTTTACTGGCTCCCTGTGCACCATGGTAACTGTAGGCCCACAAGAGCGGCAAACCCTGAAACGCAGCTGATAGGCTGTATAGCGTGGCAATGGGACAGATACCTCGTTCCACAGAAGGTATTTCTAGTTTGAAAAAAAAGTAAAGCAACAATGAACTTTTGAGCATCCATAATCTCTTCTGCCGGAAATGTCCAGAATACTCGCGTCGTCAATTACTTTAACTTTTAGGTCTAGACAGATATAAAACCATAGATAATGGATTCAGCAAAAACTCTGAAGCCCAAAAAGATGTTAAGTTCATCTCCGCATATGCAAGATAAATATTTAATATATTTCGAATTACAAGCGTCTTTAATTTGGTTTGCGCAACAAAAAGTCGTAAGGTTACAGCTACATGATCTAAAAGTTTATGATATGCAATTTAGAAAAAAATAACGTACCGGGTAGCAAAAACGATCAGATTTGCTAGCAGACGATAATGACGTTCGTGACGTAAACTGCGTTTTTGATGGCCTATCTAGCACTAACGTGCTGACGGCACGGCAGACAAAAACTCAAAGAGTTTTGTTTTGTTGTATTGAGGCAATATACCGTACTAGAAAGTTTGCTTTTGTGTTCCGGCTTGGGCGTATTTATAATATACTTACAGGATGGTCCAAAAAAACGGATATCCAGTTTTATTTTTGGGATAACTCCCCAGTTTTAACACTATTATGCACAATTTCCGTCATGTATACAGTGCACACTGATGGTCGTCTGGCAATATGCTGATAATTAATCTCAGAAACATTGGAATTGTTCCTGTGTGTAGCTGATGTGTTTTGCTGAATGTGTTTGTGGTTGCTCTTTGTGTCTGCATGTATATATATTTTCTTACTTTTTACTACTCTTTTAGGCTTAGATCATATGGGTTTTTTACCTGATACAAATAAAGATTGATTGATTGATTGATAACTTTGGCAATTCAGCACCGATTTTAACCATTCTTTTACTGTTACAAGCAGAAATTTATGGCGCGTAAACCTGAAGTTCTTCCGCTTACTGCACTTTTATTGTGTGACCACATTACCTAGCAAAACAAACACTACTGCTAATATCGGTCACCGAGTGGCAAAAAACTCTCAAAGCGTTTCATTGATAACAGTATCACTGAATGGCGTCGACGTCTTGAAGCTGTTATCAAGAACGGCGGCGGACACATCGAGCACTGCAACTTAGCTTGAGCAGCCGCACATCATTTTAATACTATCGACAGATAAGTTTAGTCAATAAAACAAAACACTAAACACCGATATTAGCAGTAGTGTTTGTTTTGCTAGGTAATGTGGTCACACAATAAAGGTGCGGTG
>Ga0209367_1012939_pt1 | contig 10822 bp, 9 predicted proteins | sample WorMetLIZISLAND2_FD_187412 | JGI IMG/M metagenome (GOLD analysis project Ga0209367, IMG submission 187412) | Marine gutless worms symbiont microbial communities from Max Planck institute for Marine Microbiology, Germany - Olavius geniculatus... ... | reverse complement strand
CTTTCACGGGGGCCGAGTTAGTCGATTTTGTCCCAACAGGCAACAGGGGTCGGCAGGGGAAAAATTTAAATGACACCATCGGATAGCCATGGCCCAAAAATAGGGGGTAGGTGCAAACAGCGCGCAATTATCTTTTACGGGGACCAAGTTATGCTGCTGTGAAATCTCCATTGGCTGTAATGCAAATTTTTAAACATTTGGGGTAAAATAGGGGAAGGAGTTATCTGATTTTTATCCCAAACAAACTTGATCTTACTTTTCGGGCCCCAAATCACTGTGCAAAATTTCATCAGAATCGAATCAAAATTGCGACCGTAGGAATGTTTACAGACAGACTGACAGACAGACGCAAGTAATTTTATAATCTGTCCCATGCTATGCTATAGCAATGGGACAGATAAAGACAGCAAGGTAAATGAGAGAACAAAATTTCATCTGGAGGTAAGTTGACATGGACTCGGTCATATTTTGACTCAGTATTTTTACTGCAAATTGAGAGGGCTCCTTGGCTTCCTGGTTAGGCATCAAAGGGCTGTAGACATCTGACTTGTTGTACAATATACAGCTTGTTGTACAACAAATCGAAATAAGTGGAGTTTGAGCTAAAATATTTTCACAAGTACTGCATAACACTATGACCTAAGTAACAAATTGCAAGCATCCTGAAACTGAAATGGCGCCATGCTGAAATGGTCTTCATGAAGCACATGCCACATCAGCATTTAGCAAGATCTTCACTCTGAGCAGAGAATGTTGTGTTATCAATAACAATCTGACAATTCAGCCCCAGGCTTGTGTCCGACAGTAATGCAACACCAGTTTACCATCGGTGCCAAAACACTAGAAACGCAAAACACATGCAGACTAGACATCAGATCTGTGTCAGATTCATTGAATGACAAATGTAATAACGCGACACAAATGTGTTTCATTTTATCACTATTATAAATCAAAATAACAAAGAAAATGGTAAAAAAAGAGAAAACAGGCAGGCAGATGACGACAACTACCGGTACCACCACCACTGACGCTGATAGCTTCTGCTCAACTATGACAAACTGAAAAGTGTTCCAAACTTAGTTCTATAAATAACTTGGCACATCATCTTAAACTTGACAAACATGACACATAAAATCTTGACAAATTTATTCAATCATTTCAAGTGGCAATTCTGATGACCTGCAAAATCCAACTACAGTGATCTGCACAGGTTCTGACTGAGGAATCGGCATCAGTGCAGGTTCAAGGCCATGTCACACCTGCCGTTGATAAGACAGCAAAGCTTTGTGCATGCCATACTTAATATATTTGTTCAATTTTATCATATGTTATTTATTTTCATTATAACTAGTGTGACACATACATGTAACTGTGTAATGTAATACAAGACAAGAATAAAATCCAGATATAAAACAAAATTCAACTGTTAAACTGCATAGCAGTAGTGTGCTCACAAACAAGTCTGAAAAAAAGAAAAATCATTAGAAGTAAAAACTGACAAAATATGCAAAACTGACTGTAGACTCACATCAAACAGAGTTCCAACATTGACGTCAGGCGCTGGTGCAAACGACTGATTAACATACAGAAACTACAAGTTGACAGTAACAACGAACAGACTGTCAGACACTTTATGGCTAAATACATGACACAAAAAATTACAATATATGGAAAAGCACCATATTACACCATCTCAACTAAGTCCTCAGAGCTGTTGCCATTTATTGCTGCAGCCGTCGCTGTTGCCGCTGTTTAAGACCTCAAACCACAACCAGGCATTAAGTTAGTGGTCTTCCATGCTGCAGCTGCCAATAATCTGAGGGTTTTAGTGGTTTAACTGAAAAAAAAATAAAATCAAACAATATAATATTGTGATGTGGTCACACTGCTGCCACGTCTGTCGGTGTAAAAAATCTGTTTTTGACTACAGGACTGATGGTCAATGGCAAGTGCTTGATGTTGGCCTTGCACAGAACCAACTGGTGTACATTTATTCATCTATTGTCTGCAAATGAAGGCTGGGATTATTCAAGCACGTTGCCAGACTCGCTGACGATGTCCAAGCAAACCAGTTCCTTCGGACCTACTGCGAATCCCAAGATGGTGTGTGGCGATCTCCTGACTGGAGGCATGCTCGAGGTCGACCTCCCATCACCTGAATTCATCAGATCTGCCGGTGACCGATGCTCTGACACTCATCATCATCATCATCATCATCGTCAAAGTGCGTAGTCGGCGGTGGACCGTTACGCTCTCTACTCCTCCCACTGTCCAGGCCTCCCGAGCAGTTAAACCTGTTGCTTTCAGAACACCACGTAACCAGGTATGTATTGTGGTCTTCCTGGCTTTCTTTGCCAACCAGGATGTGGTACGAGGCCGGCATGTGCTTCAACCGACGCATAAAGACGTCATGTGCTGGAGTGCCTTCTGGCAGGCGTCTGAAATGTCCAAACAGAGCCACCTTTCTGTCATTGATGACTGCATGTATGTCTGGTAGACCTGTCTTTTCGGTTACTGTTGAGTTGGTTACGAAGTCTGACCACTGGATGGCTAGAATGCGGCGCTGGCACTGCATGTAGAAGGCTTGTATATCTGAAACTGGTGGAAGACAAATCGTTTTGGCGACAAATAGCAACAGCAAGATGCTACAGCTGAATGCTATGCATGATGATGATGATGATGATGATGATGATGAGTGCAGGCCTGCAGGCTTAACATAAGCAATGTTCTACTCCACAATAAATTCATTATCAGGTAACCATGTCTATATCTTGTGGAAGCAAAAAGAAGACAGCCAAACATTTAATTCTCTTGTGTCCATAGTAAGCAGCAAAACAAAAAGATACTTTGCTGACTCCATTGACAGACGTGTATCAGGATAGTGAGAACCTAGTGGAATTCCTCATCGCTTTGGAGATCTGCCCCTGTCCCCCCATATAGGCAACATCTAGCTCATCACGACAAGAACAACAATCAACAAGACCCTACAAAAAGTCACTCAACGTACAAAACAAGTTGCAATGCCTACTTCCATCAAAGGAAACTTGCTACGTACAAGCGAATCTTGTGGTTCAAACTTCAGATACTTTCGAACAAAGTCGATCACAGATGATATTTTCTTTGTCCGCTCAACGGTCCACTTCCTCTTTTTCATGATCGGAGCATCGCCCGTCGGTCTTAGCAAGACATCAACTGTCAAAGCAAATTTCATCTCCAAATATGTTAATAAGTAACAAACCAATTGGTGAAACAAGGACGATGTAAAGCAGCAAAATCCATGACAGTGGGCATCCACAAGCATAAGCAAAGAAAAAGCACGTAAGCACATTTAGAAAAAACTGCCAAGTATCAATATGTTATGTGTCAACCAAATAAGCTAAGCTACGATACAAGTACTAAATAATCACCTGTAAAACATGGGTAAATGATCAGGTAAGCCTAAATATGTTACTATGCAGGCCTAGTTTGCAGCAATTGGTTTTTCTATTTTTTGGTTTCAAGTTAAAACCAAATGGACAGAATGGCAGGCGAATGCCTAGGTAGAATGAGTAAAACAAATGGAACCATGAAATGTCTATCAGAAACAAAGCACCAGTGATCACTCTATGTGATTGCAATCCCGGGATCCTGAATCCTGGGATCCTGGCCTTTTTCGCCAATCCCGAATCCCGGGATTGGCAGCGTCTCAATCCCTGGATTTTGGGATAAAAAAAATGAGTTGAAATTGTACTTTTTCGCACGCTAAATAATAAAAATAAATTTCTTTGGCCATCTCATGAATAACAAATTTCATGTGCGCACGTAATACTCCATGCTGTGCCCTGTAACTTGTATTTTTACAGTCACTGTCACTCCTTACAGTTCGAATATTTTTCATAGGAGCCTATACCATACATCCTATGCATGAAATAACTCATTTGGGGATACCAAAATAATGACCAATCTATAAGCCTAATCCCAAAACGGGATCCTGGGATTACAAATTTCTCAATCCCAGATCCCGGAATTGAGAATTCAATCCTGGGATAGCAATCACTAATGTGATCCAAACTATCTACATAAGAACCACTTACTCTTGCTGTTGGCATGCTGAGATGGAGACTGTCGTGCACTGTCACAGTCAGTAGCCGTATCAGACAATGAATGAGTATCTTCACACCTCTCGTCAGATTTAGACGACATTGTCAGATTCTCTTAACAACTACAAAGTGCAAAACAGCTAAACTTAGACACATTGAATAAGCGACTAGACATCAAGAGTTCTACATCCCAGAACACATCTGTGGAGTCACCAAAGTAATGCTGATGATCTGCCAATGCCAAAGCAAATGCTCAGCTGTCTCCTCTGCACTGCCAAAACGTGGACAAATTCAAGTCATAATATAGCCAATAAAAACTTGGCACAAAACTGTAGAACCTAGTTTGGTTAAATTGAACTATAGGTCCGTTGGCAATAATCGCTGTATTTGCAACTCAAAAACTGCAGCAAATGTTAGAAAAAACACTATTATGAAGAATTTACCTGCGGGACAGTGAAGATTCCCTTCGTTCTTTATATGCTGCTTATTCAGTATCTGCAGTTCGTCGATGGAGATCTTTCCAGAAACGGACGTATTGTTCAATTTTACCCCTAGTTTGTTCAGCCTTAATCAACCTTCCACTTGTACTAACTTGTCTACCATTTACCCCCACTAATCCATGTCCGATGTAAATATGAATGGATGCTATCGCAAAAGTGCCTCAGTAATCAGTAATGTAGATAAACGAATGCAAGCACAAAGTCCCTCTATATCCATATCACGATATAACTGATTCTACTAATAATCTAATAACTTTTCTCGATAAACTCCGATATGTCTCCGGTTTAAGTTAATTCTGCAGTCCAATCAAATATAACTTGTTGTGCCCAAAGTCTATCAAGCCGCAGTATAAATAAATCAATAGACTGTACATTAACTACCCAATTAGGTAAACTACTCCAGATATTAACAATTTGTGCTAAGAAAAAATATTTTCTAAAACTGTGAGTAAATGTTTGGTTGTGCAATTTGAATTTGATACCTCTAATTACTAAAGTATTATTGTAATGTAATGTAGGTGCAACTTTTCCATCATAAATGTCATTCACAATTTTAAAAACCTCAACCTGCTGTATTTTAGTGTATGTAAGTTTAAAGAAATAAAGCGTTCTTTGTGTGGTAACTTACTTAAAATAATAATGAGTTTGGTAGTTCTCTTTTGAATTTTCTCTATCTGTTCTCTATACATTTTTATATGGTGACCAGACAGAATTCGCATATTCAAGATGAGGGCGGACTACAGCTTTGCATAATAAAATAAAAGTATTACAATCCATGTAAATAAAATTTCTTTTAAGCAGACCAATCATGCTGTACGCTTTATTAATGTTATGTTGAATATGATGTTAAAAATTTAATTGTGAATCAATCTCTGATGCAATCGACCTTTTGTATACTGTGTCTACTATCTTTAATATTAACACTCTACGATGTATCTGTAGTAATATTTGATGTAAACGACATGCCTTTGCATTTATCAACATTCAAGGGTAGTAAATATTCATCATATCATTGATTAACTCTGTCAATGACCATTTGCAAACATTGTGCATCAGGAAGTTTGAAATAGCTTACGATTCGGGTGGGAAAGTTTTGCGACAGCGAACTGCCCACATACATCTAGAAAAAATACTGCTTCGATTTCAAATTATTTTGGTAACTGCGTCAAAAGTGCAATAACAGCCAAATAAAGTGTAAACACAAAAATGTAAACAAAGAGCCACACCCACTGATTTCTAGACATTAGTGATGAGCGGTACTCAAAATTTGGTCCACGAAAAGTACCGCGAACCGGTACCAGTTTTGCGTGGTAGTGCCGAGAACAGTGTAACTGAAATAGAACGCACATTATAGTCAATCTAAGCACGGCAATTGATATGCAGCAGAACAATGAATTTCTGTGCATAATGTGTCATTCAACTAAGTGTCGTAGGACGGTGCGGTAGACTGTTTTCGGTCGTTAAAAATCCAAAGCCTTGATTTTCGTACGAATTGAAAAGCTTCTTATATTAAAACCTACAGTAATCAATTGGTTTTATTAACTTCGCGTCGTTTCTGAGTTAAGTCCACTTCTTATTGGCTGAAAATCGCCAATTTCTTCTACCTCTCTTCTTATTGAAACAAGAAATCTGAGCTAATGCTCATGAGACGCGCGAGAACCTATAGCAGTTCCTGTTCGCAGATAATTTTGGTCTCTTTTCATCCATTTCGTCTCAATTTACTTTGCTGCAGCCGAAAATCGCCAAAAATCACTAAAACCCCTATTTTGGGTGTTCAGGGTCATTCAAGGTCAACGATGTTGGCATTTGTAAGAAACTAATTGCCAGTGCTTGTTATGATAAGCCGCATGTTTCTGCCTATCTGCACCGTTTTTACGCTAGACCAGCAAATAACGGTAAAATAACTAATTTTTAGGGGCACCCCTCTTTGACACCCGCGTGCGCAAGTTTCCTTCAATTTAAGGGTAGGAACTTACTCTGCTGAAACCTACATTTAATGGCGAAAATTGCATATACAGGTTTTCTCGATCTATCCCCAGCAATTTTGGTAAATTCGCTTTTGAAATGTGTGTCGCAGCCAAAAATCGTGAAAAATTAACTAAACCTTCGATTTTGAGGCTCCAGGTCATTCAAGGTCATTGAAGTTGACATTCCTGAGAAGCTCGTCGCCATGCAGTGCTTGTTATAATAAGCAGCATGTCTGTGCCTATCTGCAACCATTTTCACGCTAGGCAAGCCAGCGGCAAAATTAGCGTCCGGTTACTTGCGTCACGTAGGCCTATATGGGTGTCTTAATAATTTTGTTGTCGAAATATCTACCTGCGATTGAGGAGAAAGTCTTAATTCTAGCATAGGCTACGGAAAGTAAAATTGTCTGCGGATGTTCGAAATCGATCAAGTTAGACATTTTATTTACTGCCATGTATATACATATCAACGATCGCATGACATTTTTTCGAAATGATAGGCCTAGTGCGCTATATAAATGTTCACTTATTATTATTATTATTATAACGAATTAGTTGCGTGGCGCCACCATGCAAACGCTGTAGAGTTACGTTTACGCCGAGTCTACGGGTCAAACTTGCGTTTGCCCCTCTTTCTCCCCTTCGTTCGAAAAGACCCCCTCACCCACGATATAAAATTTTGTCACGAAATACTAGAGAGTAGTGACATAATCTATCATGTGGTGAAAGCCCGAAGTTTCTATCTCACGTGGTCTTGAAACGGTACCGGGTTGTGACAGACAGACTGACAGACGGACAGACAGACAGAATTACCATAGCTAATAGGCGCTATAGCTACGCTAGCTGTCGCGCGTAAAATCCGTGCAAGATCTGTATATGACGCGTTTCGCGAATTTCTGAAATAGCTTTAGGCCTATGGATCATGAATTGTCGAGCTGGGAGCAAAAATTTCGTGCTCCTATACCCTAGCATTATTCTTCTTGATATGCCTAATAGGCAACCGCTATACGGTGTGACAGATGCAGGCCGAGACAAAGGCTAACATATAGGCTTACAGACAGACCGACGCATGACATGATGACAGACGCCATTGCTACAGCATAAGACGGCCTGTAAAAAATTCGGCAGCCGTTTTCTGATGGCTTCAAGTGTAATTTCCCGCGATCACTGCCACGTAGCCAATGTGACGTGGGAGGCCTGTGCGCCACTTAACGCAGAACTCTTAATAGTCGACTTTTCGGCGTTCTTGTGACGGACCGCAGGCGACGAACGTGGACGGTGCTCGACTTTTAGGTCTAATAGTTGCTGTAGCCAGGCCGTACGTGTGATGTTGATCAAAGCTGCTGCCTTGAAAGCCAGTTAACTCCCCACAGCCGCTACTCCACTGTTTCGGGCTTGGAAGTCCTTCAGTTCTAAGAGCATATTGCCATTAAATGGAACAATCGTGCGCGATCGATTGATTTCTGTTTTTTTGACACATAGCCGGTGCTTGTGCAATGCATTACGATAATTATACGCTTATGAAAAGTTTTGCCCCGATCCCCGCTGATGGGGAGGAGGCTCGCTGGTCGCTGCTCCCTCCCCCCCAAAAAAACCCACCTCCGCTCTCGGCTTTCGGCCTCGATGTTTGACCCTTCAGGTAGACTCCTCAGCCGCCGACTCGCGCCGCCGCCGCCAGCCGGATTTTAATGCAGCCAGCCGAAAACGATTCGGCGGCGCGTAATGAATACTGCGGTATGTGTATTAATGATGATCACACTTTTGACACACAATTGGTCAGTTACGTTATAGGTGACCTTAAACGTGGTAAAGCAGCAGGTTTTGACGGTTTGACTGCGGAGCATTTGCTGTTCTGTGATATCATTTTTTCTGATTTTTGCTGTTTTCGATGTGTCACTCATTGCATGTCGCCGTTAACAAGTGTATGAACTGATGTTTTGTACATTTATAACGGCTAATGGTTGCGACGGCGAGAGTTGGAAATGATTTTGCGAAGAACCATGTCTACAGCTGTCAGCGTTCTTGCAGTTTGTAAGCTTATTATATACTCTGTGGATGCTTTCTTCAAAACCATAATCAAGGAAAAAAGGTCAACTTTAAAGTTGTTTTGAAATTGTTTTCATTGCAATTAATAAATGGCAACGAACACAGCACAGTCATATACACATGCAGCATATAAACAAATAACATATTTTGACACAAAGTTTGCATATTAAAAGCTGTAAATGCATCCAAACAGCCTACGCTTGCGGCCAACCCCGGATCTCTACTGGAAAGCTTATTCAGCGTTTGCAGAACTCTAGTTGGATTTGGGAAAAGATAAAGTTAGGCAGAAAACAGGAGGGAATGAAAGGAGCAGGAAAGGGAGGAAGAAAAGAGAGAGGGGAGTAAAAGTGACGGAGGACAGGGGAAAGGTCAGAGCTCCAAGCGAAAGTTCTACGGCTATAACACGGTCAACGTAGCGTTGGCTTTGTCGTGTTACGGTCATTGGCAGCATCACGTATCAGTGCGTGCAGACGACAAGACGACATGGTCATTACACGGTTGGACGACGTCTCTGCCGCTGCGCCTGCTGGTCGTTGTTCCTCTGGTTGCTAGCGGCAACCGCTGCAGCAGCCGTACCCCGGCTGTATCCGGGATGTTGACGATAATGTCGATAATGGCCGCCGCCGGTGCGGGATATCTGGTGACATCGGCAGGTGACGATGCGCCAGTAGGTACGACGAAAGTTGCTGTTGCACAGCGCGTAGCAAACTGGATTGATCGTACTGTTGATGTAGCACAACCAGTAACCTAACAGAACAACACAACTAAATTGGATTTTCTGTTTAAGGTGTTTATTCTTTTAAATGATTTAATGCGCATGCACCATCTGTCAGTCTGTTTCTCTATACTTCGAACGTTATATTATACTAGAATCGCGAATGAACACATAAAATACTTTGGCACGAAAAATGTGCGGATGCATATTAAATGTCAAGTCGACAGGAAACGTTTACTATCTAAAGTTTTTGCAAGAATATGTGCTTATTTTTTGTGTTTACTACAGTAACCTACCGATACGATTGCATTGTGTCGGGCTCGGGTGCGTACTGTCATGTGACTGCAGTTTGCTTTTTCGTTTAAGAACTAAAATGCTTTGAACATTGACCCGGATTAAAATATAGCAAATAGGTTTACAGCTTGCTTCCTTACGTACGTACTTACTTACTTAGCTCTGCGTGGTTCATTTGAAGTTTCAGGCACCAGGGTTACAGTAAAATCATTTAAAATGCGATAGAAATTCAGGCAGCATAATAGCATAATAGCATACAGAGAAGTAGCATAATAACAACGCAACCAAAGAGAACACGTTTTGCGATCATGTTTGAATAAAGTAAGTTATAAAAACACGAAAACACACGCATTGAACTCTAAAAAATAGATTAAATTTTACAAGCAGTGACAATAAATATTTCAAAGCGGTTTTACTAAGGTTTTTAAAAATCAAACATTTGTGTTCAAAAGAAAGCGAAAATACCAACTGCGATATCAGACGGGTCTGTAAACGGTGTGCATAAATAAACTAGACTTACCGGCAGCGTATAGAGAAGGGTTGATACACGTTGTGCAAAAAGTCTGGATGACAGTGAACAGGTTGTATGGTGACCACGTGACAACGAATGCCAACAGGATTGCGCTGAGCATTCTCAGAGCCTTGTAGTCCTGTCGTTTCTCGCTGGTCGGTCGGCTGGGCGCCAAGGTAGTTCGGTGCGACGGAGACAACGACGACGGACGTCGACTCACTGCTGCCGACAACGCCGGCTCCAAGTCACGTGATGGTCTACGATCATCGCCCGGGTCAGCGGCAGTAGCAGCACGACGAGCGCCTGCAGTGAAAGGTGTGATGGCGGACGAGAACGCGGAAGAATCGTCCTCGACGATGATCTGCACTGACGCTGACGAAACTTCACCGACACCGCGATGACTGCATGATGCAGCGTCTGGTTGCTCAGTCGAATGCCGAGCAAGATCCGACAATGTCGAACTTCATCAGTGAAGATGCCGATCGACATAGACGATATATGGAGCGAGCGGAAAGACTTAGTGTTCTTACACTTGGAGTCCTGTGTAGAAAGGGTATCGTTTCGTCTGGAAGAGGTAATACTATTTTTAATACTTGTGTCTTTAAAAGTACATCCGATGCTCTGCGTGCCCCAGCGGACATAGACGATATTTAGAGTAACGGAGTACGGACAAGAACACCAGTGAATACCGGTCTCTGGCTGCTCAGTCG
>Ga0209367_1012938_pt1 | contig 10822 bp, 6 predicted proteins | sample WorMetLIZISLAND2_FD_187412 | JGI IMG/M metagenome (GOLD analysis project Ga0209367, IMG submission 187412) | Marine gutless worms symbiont microbial communities from Max Planck institute for Marine Microbiology, Germany - Olavius geniculatus... ... | reverse complement strand
GTGTCATTATAAAAGGTATATATGGAAATAAGAAAATACGTTATATTTCACCCATTTGCCGCAAAGCCCCCAATAGACGGATTTGCACGAAATTTTGCGCGGGGGGTCGACTCGCGGACGTAATCACCTGTTTCAAATTTTGTGTCGATCGGTAGAGAGGTTTCAGATCTGCGCGGGGTCGAATTTTGCCATTCTCCATTGACTTAGCCGGTCGTCATTAACAGAGGGCTGCGCAACCGCGCCTGTGATAATAATATTGTCACTTGTAAGGCGCTCAATGTCAGCTGGAGGTAAGTATTTATTCTAAAATATTATAGTGAACTCGTTATAATAACGTTTTTACTTACTTGCTTACTCTAGCTTCATATTTTTCGCCGTTCAAAATACATATTGCGCTGCAGTAAAGGAATCAGCGGACATATAAAAATTTACGATTTACCGTAACATTCAGTGCCGTCTCCATGGTAACCAGTATTGCAGATGCAGGTAAAGCCTCCCGCTGTATTTTGGCATGTTGCCAGTTCGTTACAATTGTCCGTTTTCATGGCGCATTCGTCGATATCTGAGCAAATAAATGAAAAATTAAATACTGCATAATATTTGAAAGCACTCAAGCTGCGATTTATAGACCGAAATTTTCAGACTTATTTAAAAATTTGATGAGCACGGCATCAACTATCACGCTTTCGCCAACGACAAATCGTTAAATGATCGTTGTTCTTTGCAAATTGCAATGATACTTCGACTTTTATTCAAAAGCTCGGCGGATACTGTGTCACTGATGTCAATCGATGGATGTCGACCAACAGCATCAAGCAAATAATACTATCGAGGCCAGTGGACATGTACGCGACTACGCGTGTAACTCGTTCTAGTAGTTATTCTGTCGTTTGATCTGAGTCATGAGAAATAATGCCTCAACTGCTAGTGCTGCCTGTTTTTTTACCTCAGACAGAGCCGTTGTATGCGGCAGTCGTTGGACGCCATCATAATCATGAGCCTGGGCCATATAGCATCGCTCCGTGTCTGCGCTTGATAGCCCCGCGACAGAGATTAGCTGGAAAAGCGCTGGAGTCTTGACAGACCTGATCCAGCCCGTTGTTGCGTGGTCCGCCTGGTCTACGTTTCCACGATTGATGAGGTGGTCGACCGAGTGATGCATCGACGTGGCAGCGTAGGGCTTCTTTGACTGGAAAATTATCTGACAAACGGGCTGTGTGAAAGTTAAAAACGTCCACGCTTTGCAATTGTGAGGGAGCTTCCTGGAAAGTTACGAGACAGTTTCTATCGAATTTTCCTCGACTTTATTACTGCGCAATTAACTGTACAGAGCTCAGGAAGAGAATTACGTCAATCAACTGTCAGAAAGCCTAGTAGCCTAAAAGTGACGTCAAAAGGCGCGGATCTCTCGGGCCTAACTGAACGTAGGTCATAGCGATTTTCTGGCTACAGGCTGTAGCCCCAAGAATGTAAACACACTCTTAGGCTCTACCTCCAGGCCAACACCGGACTTGGAGGAAGCCTTTTCAGGAGCTACGACGATACCGTTCGTAGCCTTAGCCTACTGCTACTTAATGTTCAATTTCTTCCCCAGGCTACCACCCAGAAACTAAGTTTAGCCATGACCTTCACCTTAGCAAAGCTTAGACAGCTAGAGAAAATCCAATGTTGATATTTTTTATAAGTAGCTGACGTCCCAACAGCCATGACGCCTCGCTATACCAAACCTTCAGCACCAAACGACATTTGAGAATACTTTTCCTACAATACCAGCAACCGATTAGCTATTCGTTAAATTAGCTTCTCTCCACAATAAGGTCTGTGATGGAGAAGAGACCAGTGCGTACAGCGATTTCGTCGTTCCAACCGACACCAAGTACTTGCCGTTGGTATGTTATGTGAAAGGTTGCTAGCAGACTAGCGCTCGTGTGTCTCTGCAAGCAGTGTCCAAGTTTCTCCAGCATATAGCAGCACCGATAGCACTAGGGCTGGGCAGAGACGGATTTTGGTAGTTTAAGTCAACCTTTTGTTTTCCTAAATGGGGCGCGGTGATGTCATTGTTGATGAAACAAAACCAATGTGACAGTTCATATCTGAGCGACAGTAACCGTCCTGTTATGTTATGTTATTTAATACATTGGTTCACAAAAAAGCATCCCCGACATTTTCGACTGTAACTTAAAAAAACAATTATCAGATTTTAATAATTTTGGGCACAAATATTTTTGACACAACTTGCCATCAAAGAACCATTTAGTTTTCCACCTCATCTAGCGTTTGTTTTTGCACTACCTGGGGAAACACAATCAGCAAAATATCACTTTTTGTACAATGAAATATAACTGCTTAATTAACATAACGCGCAAAAAAACATATTTTGTTTACATTTCTGACACTTTGTCTGACAATTTATTCAGTTGTCCATTTTTCAACTGCCTGCAGTAAAATTGCTTGAAGTGTTGGCTCACTATACGAACACAGGCAAGAAGACGCTGTCTCTATTCATTGACAGCAGTATCGATAATGGTTTGCTCCAGACCAATCCAGGCTCTACCAGTCGCTTCTTGACTTCACAAACATTTTCTAAACTTCATCTGGTAGACACACTGCTGCATGACAGTCAAACCTTGCAATAGACCGGCTGTTGGGGCCCACAGATTAGGATAGATGAAATTCATTGACGTTTTTCACTTATTTTAACACGCATCATGCTTGGTCTGCTTTGTTTTTGTTGACGTTTTGGCAACCCCTGTTGCCTTCGTCGGAACGACTGTGAGCCAGGTGTAGCTGCGACGGACAGCAAGTAGTCTGTGGCCTGTGATTGCAGCTGACTTGTTTTGCTCTGTTGCTGCGGACAAGGTATTTCCTTAGCCACGAAACCATTCCAGACAATAAGCAGTCTGCGTGTACATCCAGAAGACAAGCGCAGACAACAAGACGCCTGTGAATGTGTGTATAAAATACCATGTAAAAACTGCGACAAAACTAACATTGGAGAAACAGGTAGAGCTTTCGGCGTAAGCTACGTCTTCAGAAACACTGACAGGAAGTCACAAAACGTGATGTAAGGGCTTACACACGAAGCAACAGCAAATCCGCAGCAACAGAGCAAAACAAGTCAGCAGTCACTGACCACGCCATCTCTCTCAACCACGTCATAGACTGGGACCGCGCCAAGGTGATCGATAGAGAAAGCAACAGAATGGACCGGTAGATCAGGGAAGCGATGCACATTAGAAAAGAACAAGACAAGTCGATAAACCGAGACGAAAGGTCTTACCAACTTCCACACATCTATGACTACTTACTGTCCGCCGCAGCTACACCTCGTGGACAGTCGTTCCGACGAAGGCAGCAGCGGTTGCCGAAACGTCAACAAAAACATAATTAAAAGGTTGTAATTTGATGAATTTATTATAACTTAATACGATCGATAATGTCGGGAATGTTTTTTTCAGGTTTTCTGTTTATTTCAACACATATATCGCTTGATCTTTTTTTCTAGAAAGTGCAAAAGCATACATTGAGTAAGGTAAAAAAACTGAACGGTCATTTGATGGCAAGTTGTGTCGGAAATATTCGTACTACAACTTATCAATGATAAATGCTTTTCAAGTTACAGTCAAAAATGTCGGGGATGCTTTTTGGGACACAGTGTATTAGTGACTAGATGTTAGTTCAGTTCAGTTTAGTTTATACTTTCTTCAAAACGAAATTTCTCTGAGGTCTGTTGCGTAAGTCTGGCTGAAAAGATGAGTTTTCAGCCGAGCTCTGAATTGTTCACGACTGATGGTCGTAGAGCGCAGATCCTCAGGCAGACTGTTTCAGATGAGTTGCGCTGCAACTCTAAAAACCCAGTTGGCCGAGCAGAGTTCTTGTTCCGGGAATTAACATTTTACCACGCCCAACCGAACGGAGATTGGATCGACCTGAGACGTCAGACACCGGAATACAGACGTCCTTAAAGTATGCGGGACCTGTGCCACGAATAGAATCAAAGGCAGTAAGTGTCATCTTGAACAGTAAACTACCTACACCAATAGGCCTACGTGTGTTTCTATGCATACCACAACTGTCCAAAACGAGGTAATATAAAAAAGGGTCAGAGTTTTTAAACACTGGATTGACGTGGCGGTGCGATTACGAAAGTAAAATTTGCGCACCTAATTACAAGGGTGTTATTGCCAATTTAGCAGACCAGTGCGTAGAAAGATTGCGTCATTTTTGACAAAATCGGACCACTCGACAAGACAGCCTTAAACTGTATTACCTGTGCAGGTAACGCCATCTCCTTCGTAGCCGTTTTTACAGGTACACGTGAAGCTGCCGACAGTATTACTGCACGTCGCTTCAGAGTTACAACCGCCATTGTTTGTCGCACACTCGTCGATATCTGCGTGATTACACGGTAATTTATGTGACGAAAGCAGCTCTATTCCGAAAGAAATTCAATAATGTCATGTCGCAAATTTAAAAAAAATGTGAAAAAATAAAAACGTAGCAATGCATGTAAGTTGCATGTGAGTTTTAAACTAGTTTCACGTGTAGCACCATTAAACGAAACTTAAAACACAAAAACATTATCAGCTGTGTCTTTCTACACGGTGTTTTAAAAAAGGCACCCTTGTTCTTTCTTTTCTTTTATAACTTAGTCAATGGGTAATCAATTTACATGACATTTTTACCGGCTGTAGCTAAAGAAATACTAATTCACAATATTTCAACAAAATTTGACTGTTGATGAAATATTCTTTGTTAGTCGTGATGTGGTGCTGACGTCATAATGTGCCGTGAGTACAAACTTGCTTAAGTTGCTTGTCTCAACTGGTGCTGTCATTTGCTACCGTGTTTCGATGGTAAACTTTGTCCGGTTCGCTGATGGAAAATGTTTATCGTATGAGAACTAAGCAACATGGGAGCATAAAATCAGGCGTCTCGCGATCCAAAAACTCAACCATCTCACAAACGGTGTGTGCTGGTGCAGTGTCTTGCTAAAAGGTGTAAAAGTCGGGCTATCCCCACAAATGTGTAAAAGTGATCATTCTAGGCGTTTTGTGGCTCTAATAATAAAACTTCAACAGTTTGTCATCAGTGAACCGGAAAAGTTTACTGTCGAAGCAGGGCAGCTACATTTGGCAACTGTCAGCATCAGTTGCGATGAGCAAGTTTGCACATTATTACGTCAGCACTTCATCACAAAGAGCAAAGAACATTCAATTAGCACCACATTTTGTCAAACTATTTTCACTTAAGCCTAGTATTTTTTCAGCTACAACTGGTGAAAACTTCGTGTAAACTAATCATAAATTGAGTGAATTATGAAAAAAGTGCTTTTTATAAAACACCGTGTATATTCAACATCAGGGGGGGAAAGCGGCGACGGCCACGGTCAGGGGAAGAAGCTTGCCAACCAATGTTCGCGGGAGCGTAGTAGGCCTAAGCTTATCCAGTGGATTCTGTACTAAAGCCACAGCCGCACACGCCTTCAATGCAGGAACGGTCTTTAAAACCATTTTAATCGTAAGAGAGTAATTTCAAACCGCCACTTTTGAGGAACACGGACAAAGCTATTAGCGTCCCCCGAACAAAACTTCGCAGGCTGTGTGTGTCCTGCCCTTAATAGATTAACACTCATAAGCACGTTGTATAAACTACATCGGAATACCTGTGCACGTTTGACCGTCTCCCTCATAGCCGCTATTGCAGGTACACGTGAAGCTACCTGCGACGTTAGTACACGTGGCATCAGCGCTACAACCTGCGCTGCCTGTAGCACACTCGTCGATATCTACAGCAGCAGCAAAGACCAGTTCTGAGTAGTGTTCAAAAGCTAAAACCAAATTCCTACATTGAGCAGGGCGCTTTTTCTCAAGACAACATCATTCACGTCGTACGTGAAGACACATTTAACGTACAGACTACATTCGCACATATTCACCAAAGATGGGTGGTTAGGTTATTCAAAATAGTGATCACTAGCTTAGTTGGCAGCAATAAATAAAAAAGGATAAACATATTTATCTTAGCTTGCTCGTGATTGGTCTTAGCTCCTCTGTGGTAGGCAAGAAGCTGGCATCGGTCTAGCTAATTTTTGAGAATACAATGACTGTGTAAAGTGGGCATGTGTGGCCACGAACTCCTATAGCTGAGGAAAGCAGCTGACTTGTTTAGGCTGAGTCTGCGAGCTGTGGCGAGTTGTTAATTTATTTTTGTACAGCCACAAGAATGTTATCTAGTGTGTAGCCCAGAGACTGGAGTCAGTCAATAGAGAGTTGAGCTTTGGTCACTGTCGACCAAACAACCAAATGTAGTCGATGAGCGAGCGAGTAAACGTCGTGTCGACATCCGCTGCAAACGCGTTCTCTTCCGAGTCGGTCGGATATGTTTCGCAATTTTATGTTCAAAAACTGTTCTGCAATCTATTAGTCTTTGCTGATACTTTTGGAACTAATTTCCCGATAGGCCTGATGCGAGGTTCGTCGTCTGAACATTTAATCATCTAGATTCGAAACTGCAGGGACTTCATATACTATTTACCTATTTCCGCCATTTCTGGCATGTCCTGCATGGCACATGCAAGTGAAGCTGCCGACGGTGTTTGCGCAATTCAAATTATAATAATAATAATAATAATAGTAAGTGAAAAGCGCACTATCATTTCGAAGAAATTTCGAAGAAATTTCTAGTGCGCTGAATGCGTTATCAGTAGGCCTACATCTGAAACAAAAATGATTTAAGAAAACGTTTAAAAGAATCCAGATTGAGTGTGTGATCATTTAGGTACGTCGGGAGACTGTTCAAAGCTGACGGGTCAGCGAAAGAGAATGCTATTCTGCCAGCTGTTGTAAGTCTGTAACGAGGAACGGCGAGTTGTCCACGGACAGCAGAACGCAGATGACGACGGCCAGGCAACGACGAGATCGGCTGGCACATCTCCGACAGATATGGTGGTCCCATTCCATGCAGACAATTGTAGACAGACAAGTATAGCTTGAACGTGACACGCTCTGGTACAACCAACCAGTGTAGGATTTCATGTCGGACGTGAGACAGACCGTGGTCAAACTTTCGTGTGTTTGTAATGACACGCGCTGCCGAGTTCATTACGCGCTGCAGCTTGACAGTTACCATTGTCAGTTGCATACTAGATGCATCTATGTGGCAACGTAGGCTAGGGTTTGTTTGGCTGGGACATCCTTCGATAGACGTGCTATGTGAAAGAATATGTGATGAACCGGCATTTTGGTATGAAATATGTGATAAGGAGGAGACAAGTGGGTAGAGCGCAGATGAAACCGAACCAACAAACACCAAGTACCTGCCGCCGTGGCATCTCAGGTGACATGTTTCTAACAAACTAGCGCTTGCGTGTCTGCTGCAAGCAGCGTCCAAGTTTCTGCAGCAGACATCAACACCGGTAGCAATCGGGCTTAACAGACGAATCGTGGTAGATCCAGTCAGCCGTTAGTTCTTACAGATGCGGCTCAATGATGCAATGACATAAAATTAATATGGCGGTTCAGATTTAAGCGACAGTAACACTGTACTTTCAATATATAAACCTATCTGTAACATTTAAACAACAAAATACTACTATTAAAGTCATTGGAGGTGTTTATTCACTATCTGTCTAAACTATCTGTTCTAAAACGAGCTAGCGTAAATAATGAAGACAACGTGGCAAAAACAGCAATTTTCACTATGCGTTAGCAACTGCATGTGCATGAATTACCTGTACAGGTAAAGCCATCACCGGTGTAACCTGTCTGACACGTGCAGTAGTAGCTGTCAAGTATGTTGTGACAATTGGCCTCGGGGCTGCAGCGGTGGATGCCCGACGCACATTCGTCAATGTCTGAAATTTGTAAAAAGTTGGATAAATGTCAAAATGCATTTGTATTTACTGATTTTCTTGTAGTGAATTTACATCGCACCGCTTTAACTATGAATATAATTATTTATCGATGTCTGGAGTTTGTTACATCTGAGCAACAAAATAAGGCTAAGGCTAATGTTGTTTAAGTGTTTGTTATGTAAGATGTACATGACTGTGTCTATCTGTAACCGTTTTTACGCTAAACGAGATCCAATAGTGGTAAAAACACTTCTTGGGAGAGTACTTTTTTCACGCCCTCGTTGGAGAGGAACGTTCTCACACAGCCAGGGGCGGCGCCATGTTTTCAGAGCTAAGGGGTCCAGGTGAAGTAGTTGTCGATTATCTGCCGCTACCCCCCCCCCTTCATCCACCCCAAAAATTCGAATTTGCGCGGATTTTATGGGTCGTCCTGTTGGAGGCTAGGGGGGTCCGCACCGCCTGCGGGAATCCCCCGCCTGCCGCCGCCCCTGCACCCAGTAGCACGAAATTTCATCACAAAAACAATGATCTAGTGGCAGCCAAAAGTAAAGATTTCGTGATCCTATTTTGGACCGTTTTAATAAGGCTGCAGAGTGTGGCGAACACAGGAACAGACAGACAGACAAACAGACGCCAAGACGATAGCTAAAACGCGACATGATGTCACACGTGAAAATTATGCAAAAATATGAAGCAGCAGCATCCTTTTCAAAGACCAAGATATGATCTTTCGATGCCTAACTTTGGTTAAGTCAAAATGAGACAACTGAGATGCCAGTTCTTTGAACGTGAAAGAGATCGTAGTTGTTGACAACGCCGTTTTCCGCTTGTCGATATATCTATAAGTTTCGAATATGTGCACAATAAGTCTAAAGTTGCCGGAAATTGCACTAGATTTTAAATTTTCATGCCCTGCAAAATTTCAAGGTGCGGAGCCGCAGACGCCTAAAAGTATTACCCAGATTCTTACTAATGCCTCCTCGTAAGATTACTCTCAATAAACCTCAGAGTTATTAATGCTCATAGGCTTAATTGTGGGCCGGTTTTTTAGAATTTTCATTGTAATGAATTGTTAGGGAAACGAACCCCCCCCGTAGAGTAAACTAAAGATGTAAGATGGCAGCATCCCTTAAAGACAAAAATACGGTTTAGGTTTTCCGAAAAAGCTGATCAAGGTAAAGCAAAACATTTTGTTAGCCGACCATATATATAGTTTACCAGACTTTTTGCGAGCGCGGAAGGGAGGGATCGCTGCCGATACAATATTTTTCTGATTTTCGATATATTTATGTGTGCCGTGGATATTCGCGAATAAAGCCTAAACTTACCCGAAATCATCCCAAATTTTGCACGTTTTTGTTTTCCAATTTTTTGGAAAAAGCCCACAAATATTTTGGAACGTAAATTATACAATAAAACATATATTTCATACGTGGCAAAGTTTCACGGCGATCGACATTTTGTGTTAAAATAAAAATAAATAAATAAATAAATAAAAACAGCCGCAAAACATAAGATAACCTGGTAACCTTACCGAGCAACGTAACAAAGCAACAAATTACGGAGCTCACAAGATACGCACCTTCACACTGGTAAATAACTTCCAGATATTTGCCCGTGCATGCACACGAATCGCCGAAATTTGCGTCACTGGCAGTGATCGCGCACGTCTTCTGTCCTTCGCATCTGTAGACACATTAGCGAAGAAAACAGTAACACGTTCTTCCGTAGTAACTCGTGGGTACATGAAAAAAAACTATTTTGCAGTGTTGTGCAAACGCTTTAGTAGATAACTTTACACACTGCTGTCTACACAAAATAAAACAACTTCTAGTTGCTAAACTGTGTAAAAATTTGGCAAAAATAGCCAAATTTCGCTCGTGTCAAATGTCGTAAGAACAAGTAATTTGAAAAAATCTCACGTGACGCGCGATAGCAGCGGTCTTGCCACCTAAGCAATCGTGTACAGCATGCAATAAAATAATAATGTGTTTTGAATGAGTACCCAAATTTGAGGCCTCCGTACGGAAGACGCCTTGAATTTAAGATGTCGAAATTTAAACTGTTAAAAACGAACGTTCTATGCTAAAAATTTCGTAGGCCTATGCAGGTTGTCTAGGTTCATCTCTAGCTATTTCGGCGCAATTCACTCTTGAAAAGCCGAAAATTTCCAAAAAACGCTAAAATCTTATATTGTCCAAAATTCAAAGTCACTAAAGATCATAGATGTTGAGACCCCATTCGTAAGCTCGTCACTATAGTGCTTCTTATGATAAGCACCATGTCTGTGCATATCTGCAACTGTTTTTACGCTAGTCGAGCTAATCGCGGTAAAATAACCATTTTCATGGGTACATCTCTTTAATACTTATCAGCGCAGATATTTTTAAACCTAGGTAATCGAGACTTAAATTGCTGAAATCTGAGTTTAATGCCAAAAATTTCATTTCCAGGTTATCTTGGTCTATCGACAGCCATTTCATCGCAATTCACTCTTAGAATTTGCGCTTTTTGGGAGTTTAAGGTCGTTCAAGGTCATCGATGTTAATAAATCTAAAATGCCCGTCACCAGTGCTTGTTACGATAAGCAGCATGTATCTACCTATCTGCAATCGTTTTCACGCTATACGAGCCAAAAGTAAACGAGAAATTTGAGCAAAGCTCATGAGACGCGCGAAAGCCTATAGCTGTTCCTGTTCGCATGTAATCTTAGTCTATCTCCATCCATTTCGTCGTAATTCACTCTTTTGCAGCCAAAAATCGCCAAAAAATCACGTTAAATCAATATTTTAAGGTTCAAGGTTATTCAAGGTTATCGACGTTGACATTCATTAAAAGCTTTTCATCAGTGTTTGTTATGATAAGCAGCATGACTGTGCCTATCTGCAACCATTTACACGCTAGACAAGCCAACAGAGTATAAATAACCACTTTTTACAGGAGTACCTTTCGTTGACACCCACGTGC